>Ga0163144_10015706_pt1 | contig 15592 bp, 12 predicted proteins | sample OliLak19BULKMAT1_FD_123175 | JGI IMG/M metagenome (GOLD analysis project Ga0163144, IMG submission 123175) | Freshwater microbial mat bacterial communities from Lake Vanda, McMurdo Dry Valleys, Antarctica - Oligotrophic Lake LV.19.BULKMAT1 | ecosystem: Environmental > Aquatic > Freshwater >...
GTCGCTTTCCCGTGCGGCGAGCCGGTCGCTTGGTCCGCGCGCCGAGCGCTACGGCGTCGTGCGGCGAACCGCTTCGCCCGCGTTCTGGTGCGCGAACTCGATGCGACGGTTCTGCGCGCGACCCTCTTCGGTGTCGTTCGGCGCGCGTGGGCGCGACGGGCCATAGCCACGCGCGGTGAGGCGCGCTGCGGGGATGCCGTGCTCGGTCATCCAGCGCCGCACGCCCTGCGCGCGCTGCTCGGAGAGGCGCCGGTTGTGCGGCTCCGCGCCGACGTTGTCGGTGTGGCCGCTGATCTCGATCTGCGCGTCGGGGTTGTCCCGCAGCATGCTCAGCGCGCGCAGCAGCATCGGCTCGGACTCGGGCAAGATGTCTGCGCTGTCGAACGCGAAGGTGATGCCGTCGAGCACCAGCTGTGCGCGCAAGATCGCGCAGCCGCGCGCGTCCACCTCGACGCCGCGCGGCGTGTCCGAGCACTGGTCGCGGTCGTCGGGCACGCCGTCGTGATCGCTGTCGTCGTCGCTCGCGTCGAGCAGGTTGTGCGGAGGATTGGCGCGCTCCCACGCGTCGCCCGCGCCGCCGCCATCGGTGTCGGCCTTGCGCGGATCGCTCTCGCCGTTGTCGACGGCGCCGTTGTGGTTCGCGTCCTCGTCGCCGTCGCGGAGGCCGTCGGCGTCAGTGTCGGGGAGCGTGGGATTGGTGTCGGTGTCGACCTCGAGGCCGTCGGGCAGGCCATCGTCGTCGGTGTCCGGATCCCGCGGATCGGTGTGCCAGCGCACGGTCTCGCGCTCATCGGAGAGACCGTCGCCGTCGCTGTCGAGCGCTTCTGCTTCACCGATGGCGAGGCTGACGCTGAGCCCGGCGGTCACGAGAAGATCGAGCTGATCGTTGCGGCCGGTGAGCCCGAGCGTCGCCCGCGCGAACACGCCGATCTGCAGCGGCTTCAGCACCGACCACTCGTAGCCGAGGCCGAGATCGACGGCGAACTGCGAGCCATCGAAGCCGAGATAGCCGAGGTGCGCGGCGACCCAGAAGTTGCCGTCGTAGTCGCCGCCGTCTTCGTCGGCGTAGCCCTCTTGGTTGTCGAGGAAGCGGAAGCGCCCGCCGAGCGCGATGTTGACCACCGCGCGGTCGGCGTTCGGGAAGTAGTAGCCGCCGCCGCCGATCAGCTCGAGCGCGAACGGCTGCGCGAGCTGCCAGTCGATCGCGAGGTTGCCGACGACGCCGAGCGAGACCCTGTTGTCGACAGCCGACGGGCCGTATTCGCCAGTGACGGGCGCCGACGCACCGAGCTCGAGGTGCAGGTTCAGATCGCCGCTCTCTGCGCGCGCGTGCCACGGTGCGGCTGCTGCGGCAGCGACGAGCGTCATCACGCCGAGCGCGAGCAGCGCACTACGACGAGCGGCGTGAGCGAGAGCGAGACGAGAGAGCATGGCGGTCCTCGGGAGCGAAGGGTGCGAACGGTGCGAACGGCCGATCAGCGCCGCGCCGTGGTGCGGAGTACCAGCCCCGTGATACATCGCGGCCGGTGTCTAGCAGACGTCGTCTCGGGTGGCTCGCAGGAGCGACTTCGGCGCTGGCAGCCGCGGTGTTGGCAGCCGCGGTGTTGGCAGCCGCGATGTCGACGCTCGCAGCTGATGCCGCGCGCGCACAGCCGCGCGGCACTGCCGATCTGCTCGCCGATGCGCTCGACGCGGAGCCGCTCGACCTCGCGCGCATGGTGCATCGGAGCGGCGACGCGCTGGTGCTCACGCGGCTCGCCAGCGGAGACACTGTGCACGTGCTCGGTGCGCTGCGCGCCGCGCCGTTCCTCACGGCGCCTGAGGCCGCGCTCGGCAAGCTCGCCGCGCTCGCTGCCTCGCGCGATCCGGATCTCGCGCCGGAAGCCGCGCGCGCCGTGCTCGGCATCGCGCGCGCGCTGACGCTCGAGGCGCTTGCACAGCGTGAGGGCGAGCTCCGCGAGTTCGCGCCTGTGCGCGACGCGTTGCGCCGGATCGCGGCCGACACCGGCGCGCGCGCAGACATCCGGCAGGCGGCTGCGCTCGCGGCGGGCGCGCTGAGCGCGCTGATCAGCTGAGCCGTCGTTCGAGCGGGCCATCTAGCGGGCGACTCCGACGTCTCGACCTCATTGCCGATTCACTGCGCTTCATGGGTCCCGATGCTCTGCGCTCGTCCGCGCGGCGCGCGACCGTCAGCTGACGGCGATCCCGTCTGGCGGCTCCCGCAGCGCATCTGCGAGCGCGGCCATCTGCTCGACGCCGAGCGTCTCGCCGCGCAACTGCGGATCGAGCCCGAGCGCGTCGAGGGCCTCGTCGGCGGAGCGCTGCCCATAGACGCGCCCGAGCGCGTTGCGCAGCGTCTTGCGCCGCGCGTCGAAGATCGCGCGCACCAGCCGGCGCAGCGCGGGCGTCTCGAGCGCGCGCGGCGCTGCGTGCGGCACCAGCTTCACCACGGCGCTCGCGACCTTCGGCGCTGGGAAGAACGCGCCCGGCGGAACGGCGAGCACCGGCGTCACCGCGAACGCGCCCTGCACGAACACCGTCAGCGCGCCGTATTCGCTGGTGCCGGGCTCGGCGAGCATGCGATCGCGCACCTCGCGCTGCACCATCACGACGGCGCGCGAGAGGTGCAGCCGCGCCGTCGTCAGGTTGCGCAAGATGCCGCCCGTCACCGAGTACGGCAGGTTGCCAGTCACCGCGAGCTGCGCTGAGCTCGCGTCGCCTTGCCACAGCTCTGCGGCGAGCGCGGCGTAGTCGACCTCGGCCGCGTCACCTTCGATGACGCGCACGCGCGGCATCTCCGCGGCCAGCACCGCGATCATCGCGCGGTCGCGCTCGATCGCGACGACGTCGGCGCCGGCGCGCAGCAGCGCTCCAGTCAGCGTACCGAGACCGGGGCCGAGCTCGAGGACACGCTCACCGAGCGCCGGGGCGACGGCCGCCGCGATGCGCGTCACCGCGCTCTCCGAGATCAGAAAATTCTGTGAAAAGGCGCGCTTCGGCGTGAGTCCGTGCCGCGCCAGCACACGCCGCGGATCTTCCCACGGCGGCGCTTGGTGCGGGTCGCTCACGCCGCGCGCCTCGGTGAGCGCGCGCGTGCGACGACGAGCGCGGCTGGCTCGTCCTTCTTCGCGACGAACACCGGCGCACCGAGCTTGCCGAACAGCGCGCGCGCCTCACGCAGCCGCCTCTCTTCGCTGCGCCCGTAGGTCATCGACAGGTTGCGCTCGACCGCCGTGACTGGCGCGTCGGCGAAGTTGCGCGCGTCCGGCGCGACGAAGACGAGCGCGTGTCCGTGCGCCCGCAGCAGCTTCACCGCGGCGACGAGCGGCTCGGGGTCGCCGATGCCGTCGAAGTCCGTCATCACGACGATCGTGCGCGGCACGCGGGTGCGTCCGGCCGCTTCGCGCAGCGCGATCGCGAGCCCGGGTGCCTTGGCGCCGTCGCGCGGATCCGGGCGATACGGCAGCGGGATGCCGCGCGCGCGACAGAAGCGGCGCAGCACGGCCGAGATCGGCGAGGGAGCGACCACCTCGACGCGCGCCGCTTCCTTCGCTTGATCGGCGTCGAGCGCGCGCGTCGCGTGGGCGACGAGGCCGACGGCGTCCCACCCGCCGGGTCGACCGCGCGAGGCGAAGTCGACGCCGTCTTGGTGGCGCACGTAGCGCGCGACGATCGCGATGAGCTCGTCGTCGTCGACGTCGGTGAGATCGTGGTCGACGACCTCCGTCGCGCCGAGCAGCGCGTCGTAGACGCGGATCATCTGCTTTGCGCCTTCGCCTGGCGTGACGTGCGCGAGGATTCGACCATCGACCGTCACCAGCCCGACGCGGTCGCCCGAGTCGATCGCGCGCCGCGCCTCCGACGCCGCCGCCTCGATCACGAAGTCGAGCTTGCGCCGCCCGGGTGCGCCGCCGCGCATCGTGCCGCTCACGTCGAGCACCAGATAGCGCGTCTCCTGCACCTCGCGCTCGACCTCACGCACCAGCAGCTTTCCGGCGCGCGCGCTCGGGCGCCAGGCGATGCTCTTGAACGGATCGCCGGGTTGCAGATCGCGCAGCTCGCGCAGCTCCGTGCCGCCGCCCTGACGGCGTAACTGCGTCGTCGCGCTGCGCTCGACCGAGAGGCCCGTCATCGTGCGCGACGCTCCGCGTGACGTCGCGGCCGCGGCCGGGAGCACCTTGATCGCGAGCGGATTCGGGAAATAGAGCGGCACCTCGAACAAGCCGAGCGGGCCGCGCAGCGTCACCGCGAGGCCGTGCAGCACGACGCGACCACACGCTGGTGCGAGCAGCTTGAAGTCGAACTCAGTGCGCGATCGCGGCGCGATCCACAGCACGTTCGGCGCGTCGTCACCATCGACGACGCGCGCGCCGCCGGGAACCAGCGGCCGCAGCCCGCACAACAAGATCGGATCGGGCCCGCGGTGCCGCACGTAGCAGCGCACGGCGAACGGTGCGCCCGGCGTCACGGCGCCGCCTGACGCGTTCGGATCGCCGTGACCGAGCCACCACGCGAACTCGAGGCGCTCTGCGCGCACGCGCCGGCCGAGCGGCATCGTCGCGGCGAGCGCGAGCGCGAGCGCGGCAAAGCCAGCGCCCGCGAGCGCGGCGACGGTCGCGGTCGCCGTGAGCAGCCCGATCGCGAGCATCACGACGCACCCGACGAACGCCGCGACCGCAGCGCGGGTCGGCATCGGCAACATCGCGCTACCGAGCCTCGCGCCGGAACGCGACCTGCTCGAGCGCCTGCCGCACGATCGTCTCTCGCTGCGTGCCTTCCATCTCGGCCTCCGGCGTCAGCACCAACCGATGCGCGAGCACAGAGCTCGCCAGCGCCTTCACGTCGTCGGGGATCGTATAGCCGCGACCAGCGGCGAGCGCGCGTGCCCGCGCCGCTTGAACGAGCGCGAGCGAGGCGCGCGGCGAGGCGCCGAGATAGAGCCGCGCATGCTGGCGAGTGAACGTCGCGAGCCGCACGACGTAGTCGATCAGGTCTTCTTCGACGTGAACCGTCGCGACCAGCGCCTGCATCGCGAGGATCTCTTCCGGCGTGAGGATCTGCCGCAGCGTCGGCACCGGCTCGGTGAAGCGCCGCAAGATGCCCTTCTCGTCGCGCGCCGTCGGATAGCCGAGCACGAGCCGCACGAGGAAGCGATCGATCTGCGCCTCGGGCAGCGGATACGTCCCGGCTTGCTCCACCGGGTTCTGCGTCGCCAGCACGATGAACGGCGAGGGCAGGGCGCGCGTGTCGCCCTCGATCGTCGTCTGTTGCTCCTGCATCGCTTCGAGCAGCGCGCTCTGCGTCTTCGCTGGCGCGCGGTTGATCTCGTCGCCGAGCACGACGTTGGCGAAGACCGGACCTTCACGCAGCTGGAAGGTGCCTTCGCGCGGCGACAAAACATACGTGCCGGTGATGTCGGCCGGCAGTAGATCCGGCGTGAACTGGATGCGCTTGAACGAGCAGCCGAGCGTCGATGCGAACGCCTTGCAGAGCGTCGTCTTCGCCACGCCAGGGACGCCCTCGAGCAGCACGTGGCCACGCGCGAGGAGCGCGACCAGCAGCATCTCCGGCACTTCGCGTGGGCCGACGTACACGCGCTGCACCTCCTCGATCACCTGCGCGGCGCGCGTGGCGACCCGGGCGAGCACGTCTTCGCTCATTCGCTGTTCGATCATCGCGCGTGGACCGTCCTGTCATCGAGCCGCGCGAGCAGCGCCTCTCCGCGCCGCACCATGTCCCCGAATCGAGCCGCCGTCACGCGTGGCGGTCCCGGCGGTCGGTCTTGTCGGCGGTGTAGGTCGTCGAGCTCGAGCAGCAGCGCACGCACCGCGGTGATGTGCGGCTCCGGCAGGCCGCGAGCGCGCAGCTCGACCAGCAGGTCGCGCAGGATCGTCTGACCAGTGAGCCCCATGCGCCGCACGATCTCACCTTCCAGCTCGAACTTGTAGACCATCGTCGGCTGCAGAAAATCGCCTTTACCATCGCGGAAGTAGTCGATGCGCCCGACCAGGCCGCCTGCGTGCGGCAGCCGCGCGAACATGCCGGTGCCGTCGTAAGGCGTACGCCGCGGCAGGGCCGTCGCGGCGATGACGAGCAGGATCGCGCTCAGCACCATCGCGCCGAGCTGCACTGCGAGCGGCGGCAGCGTCGCGTGCGCGAACCTCTCGATCGCGCTGCGCAGATCGTGCAGCGGCCGATCGGCGCCAGGCTCGCCGAAGCGCCCGACGATCGGCGTCGCGCCGGTCACGATGACCAAGCGACCACCCCTACCGCCCGCGAGATAACGCACGAGGTTCGCCGCAAAGCGCCGGTTGCCGCGGAACTGCAGCATGTTGTTGATCAGCGCGCTCGGGTCGCCGAGCGCCACCAGCCGCCCTTGTCCGACGGCGCCGGCGAGCACCAGCGCGCTGCCGGTGCGGTCGAACGAGAACAGCGGGTCGAGCTCGCGGTGATACACCTGCTCGGGATGGTTCGTGACGAGCGCGCCGACGCCCTCCGTCAGCGGGTGCGTACTCTCCGGGCGAGCGACGAGCAGCGCGTCATTGCCGCGCAAGCGCAGCCCTGACGCGGCCTCGGGAGCGCGCCGCGTGATCTGGTACGCGGCGAGCAACGTGGCGCCGGTGCCGTAGTCGTCGGCCAGCGCGACCCGACCGCCGGCCTTCAGAAAGCCGCTGATCCCCTCCACCGGCAGCGGCCCGGTGGGATAGACGAGCAAGAGCGCGTCGCGGGGCGTCAGCGTCCCGACGTCGAGCCGCTGTGGCGTGTCGACCCGGACACCTGTGTCGCGGGCGGCCTGTACGAGTTGCGACAGTCCGTTCCACGACTCGCTCGCCGGATCGTAGTCGGTGTCGGCGCGCGCAGGTTCGATGCGCACACCGAGCCAGACAGCGATCGCGGCGAAAATCGTGAGCAGCAGGCGGGTCATGCGCAGTGAAATGGCGAGAGCACGGGGAATTGCGGGGTCGAGAATAGCAGGAGCCTGCCGTTTGCTGGACTTGCCCGGAGTGTAGCCGGCAGAATCTCACTCGAAGAATCGATCTGTTTGGATGAACGTCTCAAGCTCGACACGGAACGCAGCGTAGAGGTCTTGTCAGTGGCACTTCGATTGCTATAGATGTTTCACTCAAGTCAGCAGTGCTTCCGCGCCGTTCTTCCAAGAACAGCGCGCATACCCCGACGGATGGCGCCCTAGGCCAAGAGGAGTGGACGCCATGCTGCCTCCCTTCATCATCGACCAGATTCGGCAGCGCGAAGAAGAGGAGCGACGTCGCGACGACCGCGCCGTGCTCGAGCTGCCCCTCCCGATGTATGACGCACCGCGGCGCTCGAGCGTCGAGGACGACGCGCCGATCGGCGATCGCGGCGTCGTGATCATCGACCTGATGGGGTGAAGAGAACGCGCTTGGTCGCGCCAGCGGTCGCATCACGCGGCCGCGGCGCGGTCAGCCTGCGCGGGTGATCTCGCGGAAGTTGGTCTTGAGCTCGTCCACCGTGAACGGGCGGCCGCCCGGTGCAAAGGCACCAGTGGTCTCGCGCACACGAAACGCGTAGACGCGCGCGCCTGCGACGCCGAGCACCTCGCCGTGGACGTCGCGGCTGTGCTCCGAGCAGAGAAACGCCGCGACCGGCGCGACGTGCTCGGGGGACATCGAGTCTTCGCGGATTCCTTGGAACATCGGCAGCTCGGCGGTGGTCCGGGTGCGCGCAGTCGGCGCGATCGCGTTGAGTCGGACCTCGTGCCGGCGCAGCTCCACGGCCGCAGCGCGCACCATGCCGACGACTGCGGCGCTCATCGAGCTGAGCCCCGACTGGCGCACGTTGCCGAAGAACGCCGCCGGGCTCGTCAGCTGCACGATCGCGCCGCCGCGTCCGGCGTCCACCATCACGCGCGCCGCCGCACGCGTCAGCGCGAACGCGCCGCGCACGTAGAGATCGACGAGCGCGTCGAGGTCGCGCTCGTCGAGCTTCAGAAGGACGCCCTCGCGCACGATTCCAGCGCTGCCAACGACCGCATCGAGCTGGCCAAACGCGTCGAGCGCGGCCTGCACGATGCGACCGGCGCCACCCGCCACTGCGACGCTCTCGGTCGTCGACTTCGCGATGCCCCCGGCTGCGACGATCTCGCGCACGACGCCCTCTGCGACGTCGGGATCGACGCCGTCACCGCTCATCGCCGCGCCGGTGTCGCACACCAGTACGCGCGCGCCCTCGGCGGCAAAGTAAAGCGCGGTTGCGCGGCCGATGCCGCGGCCGCCGCCAGTCACGATCGCGACCTTGTCGTCGAGACAGCCCATGCGTAGCGCGAACGCGTCAGCGCACGATTGCGCTGCGCAGCAGGACGTAGCCCTGACCCGGGCTGAGCGAGACGGTGCCGGCGCTCGCGGCCCAGTACATCAGGTTGCGCATGTCGCCCGGCGTGGTGTCGGCGATGACGTCGCCACCGCCGAAGGGAGCACACGGTGCGCCTGCGGTTGGACCGGTGCCGGCGGCGCAGGGACGGATGCTCTCCGAGTTGTGGAACAGGCCGAGGTAGTGGCCGAGCTCGTGCGCGAGGATCTCGCCGACGTTCTCCGGCGGGCCGACGGCTGCCGCTGGGAACGTGACGACGACGCCGCTGTGACCGGTGCCGTGCGTGCCCGGCGGACCGGGGATGCCGCCCGCGATACCAAGCGTGGTAAAGCCGTCGCGCGTTCCGTCGATGCTATCGACGAGGAAGATGTCGACGGCTTCCTCGGTGCGTCCGTCGCTCAGCGCGAAGAGCTGCGACAGCTCGCTGGTAGGTCCGTCGGTCGAGTCGATCACGCGAAAGCTCGTGCCGGCGATGTCGAAGTAGCGCACCGCGCCGACCGTGATTCCGCGCGCCGAGTAGATCGCCTCGAACGCGTCGAGCGCCTGCGAGAGACGGCTGCTCGTCGGCGCGTTGGCGGCGGTGATGCCGGTAGTCGCGCAGAAGATGTTCAGATCGATCGTGCCGCTCGAGATGCGCGCCGCAGGAGCGCGCTTGATCCGCGCGACCAGCTGAATGTCCTCGGCGGCGGTGTCGCCGTCGAAGCGCGGGTAGATGGCGACGCTCACGCGGTGTCGCCCGCCGCGGAACGTCACGCGATCGGTCGTCGTGTTGGGCACCAGCATCGTGGCGACCTCCTCGGTCTGCGACGGAATCCAGCGAATCGGCGTGTCGACCCAGCTGCCGATGTCTTCGAGCGAGAACAGCGCCTCGCGCGTCGGCGACTCGACGTCGACGAAGGTGATCGGCAGCGCCACGGCGCCGGTCGTCTGCAGCGCGACGAAGGTCACGCTCACCGCGTCGTTCGGCACCGCGAACACGTACTCGGCGGTGAGCGCGCCGGCGCTGAGGCGCGTCGTTCCGAGCGGCAGATCGGTGATGGTCGTCGACGTCACCGGCGTGTAGCCGCAGCCGGAGTACGTGCCGATGAAGCCGGTGAGCGTGCGGTCGCCGAGGCACTCGTGGCCGAGCAGACAGTCGCCGGCATCGTTGCACACCTCGGTACACTCGCCCTCGACGCACGCGCGCGTCGAGCAGTCCGCGTCGACGCTGCACGCGCTGCCGGTATCGCCGCGGGCGTCCGCGTAGTCGGCGCATGCCGAGGCGACGGTGTCGGGCGCCGCGTCGCCGTCGGTGTCCACTGCGATCGGCGCACACAGCCGCGAGAACACGTCGCCGCACTCGGCTGCGTCCGCGCAGCGACGCGCGCACACGCCGCCAGCGCTCGGCGGCAGGCACACGAGCGGATCGCTGCAGTCGGTCGCGTTTGCGCAGGGCTCGCCCTCGCCGACGAGCGGCAGAGTCTCGCAGCGTCCGAGCGTGCACACGCCGCGCGCGCCGCACTCGGAGTCGAGCGTACACGCGCCGCCAGAGCACTGGCCGGCTTCGCACAGCGCGTCGACGCCGCAGTCCGCATCGACGCCGCAGCGCACCGTACACACGCCCCGGTGGCATTGCAGATCCGCGCGACCGCAGTCTGCGCCGGTGGTGCACTCACCGAGGCACAGCTGCGCTCCGACGACGGACTCGCAGCGTCCACCCGCCGGGCATTCCGCGTCGGCGCAGAGCGCAGTGCAGAGCCCGCCGCTGGTGGTCGGCACACCCTCGAGGCACGACAGCCCGCCGACGCAGTCAGCGGGCTCGGCGCACATCGAAGAGTAGTTCGCGGGCAGCGGCGGCGGTGTGGCGACGCGCGCCTTTCCGCAGGCCGAAGCGAACAGCGCGAGCGACAAGCAGACTGGTACAGCAGAAGCGAAGCGCATCGTTCATCGAGCGTAGCGGAGCGCCGCGCGCGTGGCGAGCATGGGTTTCGGGATCCTGCTGGTGTCGACTGCGCTGTCTCGAACGCGCTGGTCAGCGCGGCTGAGCGGGAGTCGGGCGGCGATCGAGCACGACGCGCGCGGTGATGCGCCGCGGCGCATCAGGCACCGGCGAGGTGAAGCGCGCCGCATCGAGGCGCGCGCGCAGGCAGCGCAGCGCCGACTCTGGGAGCGCCGCGCTGCGCACGTCGCCGCGCGACACGATTCCGCTGCCGGTCACGACCGCCTCGAGGTCGACCTCGACGCGCTCTGGGAGCGCCGCGATCTCCGCTGCGCTCACGCAGCCCGCGATCTCGCCGACATTGGCGCGCAGCTCTCCGGCATAGTCGCGCGGCGCTGGCACGAAGACTGGAGCGCCGGGCACGTCTTCCGACTCCGTATTCGGCTGCGCCGCGACGCGCACCATCCCAGGGCGCGCCTCCGAGTGCGGGAGCATCGGATCCTGCCAGCGCCGCGTCGGCGCCGCTGGCTGCGCGGGCTCGACGGTTGGCGCACCGGGGGTCGGCACCGATACGCCGCGGCCGGAGCTCGCCGGCGTCGCATTGGTTGCGCGTCGCCGGCATCCGCCGATCGGCAGAGCACACAGCAGCGCGATACCCAATGCGAAAGCTGACGAGACGCGCAAGGGCGGCTTCAGTTGCGCTGGGCCTTCGCGGGCTCCGCGAGCAGCGGTCGCTCGAGGAACGTCTGACCGTTGATCGCCCCCGCGACGTCGGCGATCTTGTCGATCGGCACACCGACGAAGGTGTGCTTGTCGCGGATGCGAATGCGGCCGATCTCTTCGCGCGCGAGGCCAGCGGTCTCGTGGAGCAGACGCGCGACCTCGCCAGGGCGCACGCCATCGCGGCGACCGACGCCGAGGTAGAGCGTCGCCATGCCCTCGTCTTCGTCCGACGGACCGGCGCCGCCGTCCGTGGCGGGCGCAGGCGATCCAGGGTGCGTCTGATCCCGATCGACGACGGCGGCTGCGCTGCGCGTCCGGCGCGCCTCACGTGGGAACGCCGGATCCGCGCCCGGCTCGAGCACGACCGTGGTCGCGTCGGGGGCGCGCGTCGCCGCTTCTTCGCGTCGGCGGCGCGGGAGCAGCTCTGGGCCGCGCTCGGGGCGTGGTCCACGCTCCGGGCGCGGTCCGCGATCCGCGCTCGTGCGATCCGTGCTCACGCGCGCTGGACCCGCGCCGCGCTCGACGGGTGCCGCGCGCTCGCCGGTAAAGCTGCGCTCTGCAGTGACGCCGCGCTCCGAAGTGGCGCTGCCCTCCGCGGTGGTGCTCTCGTCGTTGGCGCTGCGCTCCGGCCGCTCCGCGCGCTCACTGCGCAGCTCGCGTCGCGGCTCGCGCGCGCGGTCGGGTCGCTCGCCTCGCTCCGTGCGCGGACCGCGCCGCGCACCCTCGTCTCCGCGTGGCGCTCGGACGGGCGCGGGCGGCTTGGCGCGGCGCGCTGCGGCGGCGACCTCGTCGACATCATCGCCGCGCGCGCCGAAGAACGCGGCGAGAAGCCCCGCGAGCAAGCGCTCGGAGTTGGCGTGCGAGAGGATCCGCCGCGCGAGGGCGCGGTCGATCTCGCCGGGCTCACCCGCGAACACGTCGGCCACCATCGCGAGCCGGTCCGCCTCGAGGCGCGTGCGCTTTTCGCCGACCGTCGGCAGCGAGCGCTCGATCGGGAAGATCTTGTACTGCAGGCGCAGGTAGTAGAGCGCGCCGATCTCCCTCGGCCCGACCAGGGAGATCGCCGTGCCCGTGCGGCCGGCGCGACCCGTGCGGCCGGTGCGGTGCACGTATTGCTCGCTCGCGAGCGGCAGCGAGTAGTTGATGACGTGCGTCAGGTGCGAGATGTCGATGCCGCGCGCCGCGACGTCGGTCGCGACGAGGAAGCGCAGCCGACCTTCTCGCGTCCGCAGCATGACCTTCTCGCGCTCGTTCTGTGGCAGATCGCCGTTCAGCCAGTCGGCGTCGAAGCCCGCCTGCTGCAGCTCTTGCGCGACGCGCTCGGTCTCGACCTTGGTGTTGCAGAAGATGATCGCGCTCTCGGGATCTTCGATCTCGAGGATTCGCTTCAAATCGCCCGGGCGATCGATACCGCTGAGCGGATAGACGAAGTGCGAGATCAGCGCCGCGCCGACGGCGTCGCTCGACAGCGCGATCATGTGCGGGTCGCGCATGTGGCGATCCGCCATGCGCTTCACGTCGCTCTCGATCGTCGCGCTGAAGAACCAAGTCTGGCGCTCCTTCGGCAGCTTCTCGAGGATCGCGTGCAGCTCTTTGGCGAAGCCCATCGACAACATCTCGTCGGCCTCGTCGAGCACCAGCACCTTCAGCCCGCGCGCGTCGAGCGTGCCGCGGTTCAGGTGGTCGAGCACACGGCCCGGCGTACCGCTGACGATCTGCGCGCCGCTCTCGAGCTCGTGGATCTGCCGGTCCATCGGCGCGCCGCCGTAGACCGCGACGGTGCGCAGCGACTTGTGCTTGCCGAGCCGCTCGATCTCGCGCGCGCTCTGCAGCGCGAGCTCACGCGTCGGCGCGAGGATGAGCGCCTGCACGCGCGGCTCGGGCACGACGATGCGATCGACCAGCGGCAGACCGAACGCCGCAGTCTTGCCGGTGCCGGTGCGCGCCTGGACGATCAGATCGCGGCCCTCGATCGCTGGGCCGAACGACTCGACCTGCACGGGCGTCGGCGTGACGAAACCCATCTCGTCGATGGCGCGGCGCGTATCCGCGGTGAGCGGAAGCAAGTCGAAGGTCGGCGGGACTGCGACGGTGGCAGTATCGGGGTTGAGCGCGTTCGGCAGCGAAGTCATGTTTTTCTCTAACGGGAGTTCAGGGACTGCACCGCGATGAGGCGTGCGTCGAGGTCTTCGAGGAGCGCGGATTCTCCGCGTCTGTTGCGCACGAGCGACTGCTCGAGCGAATAGCGATATCGGGCGAGAACGCCATAGGCGTCGCGCGCCACGTCACCTCGGCAAAGAGGGCTGAGCGCTCGGAAACGCGCATCCCAGTTACCGAAGAATTCGTCGTCCGGCATGTTCGTGTCGTCAGTCCGCGCTGCGTGCGCGGCGCGCGCTGCGGCCTGCGCGCGCAGCTCCGTCGCGAGCACCCCGATTCCTTCGCCGCAGGTGCGGCCGGGAGGCGGTGAATCAGAGTGCGGCCAGAAGACTTGCACGGTGATCGAGCGAACGCCGAAGCCGATGACGAACGCGATCAGCGCCCAGTAGACGGCGAGGCCCACGCGCGCGCCGATGCTGCGCTTGCGCTTCGGAGACGGCGTCGAGCTTCGCGCACCGCTGGACGCGGGACCGCCCCCCGACGGACGCTCGCCGTCGGTTTGCTTGTCCGCGCTCTGCGCCGTGCTCTCGACCACCCGCCTCTGCCTCGTTCCCTGAGCTCGTGTTCGCGTTGCGCGGTGGCGCCACAGCGAGGGCGATGACGCGGACTCTGGGCCCGCCGACGATGCGCGTCTCGGGACCGAAAACCCGGCTGGTCATACCGGCTCAGGGCGCGCTGGTCAAGGCTCGCAGCGGCGGCGAACGCCTCGGCGACGTGCTCGCTCGCCGCCCGACGCGCCGTTCCGCGCGGCCGATCAGAACGGGATCGCGCGTCCGCGGACGCCGCCCGAGGTGTCCTGCGTCGGGTCGTTCCAGACGAACAGATACGCGCCGGTGCGCCCGCCCGCAGACACCGAAGGCAGTGAGCCGCCCGGGGCGACGAGAAATGCGTCGCTCGACTGCGGCCGCTCCCGGTTCAGCGTGGGCGCGCCGTCCGCGCCGAACACGCGCGCGCGCACGCCGTCCGTGCCGGTCCAGCCGACGACGAAGTGTGTTCCGTTGCCGCTCACCGTCGGCTCACGCTCGTCTCCGGCGCCGGTGACGACTGGGAACGCGCTGCCCACGGCGCTCGCGTCGGCGGCGATTCGTGCAGCGTTCAGCCCGCTGTCTGCTGCCGCGTCTTCCCAGACGATCAGCGCACACGCGCCAGTCGCAGAACACGTCGAGAGCGCGCCGATGGCGACGTTCGCGGTGCCCCCGCTGCGCGTCGCGACCATCGTCGCCGCGGCCGCGGTGCCGGTCGCGCTGACTGCCTGCGCGAACACGTTGCTGCCGGCGATATAGGCGACGACGAAGCCAGCGCCGCTCGCCGCCACGACTGGGCTCAGCCCACCGGTCGCGCCCGCGCCGATGACGAAAGCACCCGCGTCGCTGCCGACAGTCGCCGTCGGTGCATAGATGCGCCCGCTGAGACCAGTCGCCGACTGCGGATTCTCGAACACGACGAGCCCAGTGCCATCGCCGAGCACCGCCACCGACGGCGCCGCCTGCCGGCCCGTCGACGCACTGCCTGCGACGAGCGCTGGAGCGGCCTCCGTCGCGAGCGTCGCTTCCGTCGCGGCGGTCCCGCCCTCAGTCGGTGCGTCGATGCGGAAACTTCGCACCCGCACGTCGCTCTCCGCATCGTTCCGAAACGCATCGCGATACGCAAGCAGCGCGCGCCCACCGCCGACGGCCGTCGCGACCTCGAGTTGCGCCGCCGCGCGATTGTCTGCGACCACATCGCGATCGAGCGGCGCGGTGAGTGACGTCGCGGCGTCGCTCAAGAAGCGCATGCCGAGCCCGAAGCCCGACGTATCCGTTTGAAATGCGACGATCGCGCGCGCCGTGTCGCCCGAGCCTGCCCCCCACGCGACCGATCCGGCCTGCTGCACATCGGCGACGTCGCGCACGTTGATCGGGAACGACTCGGTCTTACACGTCGCGCTGCAGCCATCGCCCTGCGTCGTGTTGCCGTCATCGCATTGCTCGTCGGGGCTCGTCGTCGCGTTGCCACACGTCCCCATGCCGGTCACCTCGCGCATCGTGATCGCGACGCCCTTGGTGCCGCCCTCGGTGATCGTGTCCGTCGCGCAGCCGGACGCGATCACCTGATTCGTCTCCATCGTGACGCGGTCCGTGCCGCGACCGCGCACGAGGATCGTGTACGTCCCGGCCGGGAGCTGGATGTTCTGGCCCATGCGATCCGCCAGAGGGATCGTGATGTCGACCACAGCGTCGCTCAACGTCGCGCCGTCCGCCGTGCTCGGCTCGGGCGTCAGCCGACCGGTCGCCGTATCGCAGCTTGTCTCGGGGAAGATGACGACGCGCAGCGACGCCGGGTTGAGCACCAGCCCGTCTTCGAAGATGCCCGCTGGATCGAGCGACATCGTCACGTCACCGACGGGCTCGGTGGAGCACGACGTCAGCGCGAGCGCGCAGAGCACCACGGCGAAGCGAATTGAAA
>Ga0163144_10015708_pt1 | contig 15591 bp, 11 predicted proteins | sample OliLak19BULKMAT1_FD_123175 | JGI IMG/M metagenome (GOLD analysis project Ga0163144, IMG submission 123175) | Freshwater microbial mat bacterial communities from Lake Vanda, McMurdo Dry Valleys, Antarctica - Oligotrophic Lake LV.19.BULKMAT1 | ecosystem: Environmental > Aquatic > Freshwater >...
TCCTTCGCATGAATTTCAATATCTGCAGCTGTTCCTCGTAAGAGTCCCGAGATAAGCGGTTGGTGAATCAAAAATCGAGAATTTGGAAATGCGAGTCGATTTTTCTTCTCAGCACAGAGGGCGATCAAAGATCCCATACTCGCGGCCAGCCCAACCACAACCGTATAAATATCTGGCTTGATAAAGCGAGCAGTATCGTAAATTGAAAATCCCGAAGTAATTTCTCCACCCGGGCTATTGATATACAAATAGACGGGAGCTTCTGGATTGGCGCTTTCCATTGCCAAGAGTCGTCGAACCACTTTGTCGGCCATCTCCGAATCAACGGCACCGCTCACTTGAATGATACGGTTTTCGAAAAGGCTTTGCTCAATTGGAGACCATCGCTCGGGTGTCTTCGGTGTATTTTCCATAACTTCAGAATAGAGAAGGCTCTGTGGTTCATCAAGGGAATATGACTCAAAGACTTGTCATCCCGCGTTGTCCTTCGTTAGATTTAAACGTGGGGGTTGAGATGCAGAATTCGATAAAGAGCTCGTTTTGGGCTGTGGCTTTGATTTCACTTATTACTTGGAGCACACCGCTTTGCGCCGATAGCGATGATTTCCAGCACTGGATTAAGCGGCAACAGTTGCGGGCACTCAATCTCCTCTACAAAAATATCTCTGCGCCCGGCACGGCAGCCGGCAGCGTCATTGCCTCTCCCTCAAAAGCTGATCCCAACTATTTCTTTCACTGGGTTCGGGATGCGGGCTTAGTCATGGATCCGCTCATCCGAATTTTCATGTCCACAAATGATCCAGGCATCAAGCAAAGAATATTTGATGAAACTCATCGCTATGTTCAGTTTTCGCGGAAGCTTCAGCTGACTCCTAATTTGAGCGATGGATTGGGAGAGCCTAAATTCTTTCCAAACGGAGACGCCTACAACGAATCTTGGGGACGACCACAAAACGACGGCCCTGCCATTCGCGCCGTTTCCCTGATTCGATTTACTCGTCATTTGTTGAAACTTGGCCATGAAGATTATGTTCAGGAATATCTCTACGATTCATTTGAGCCTTCAGAATCTCTCGTCAAAGCAGATTTGGATTTTGTGGCGAAGCAGTGGCGCCAAAAGTCCTTCGATATTTGGGAGGAGGTACTCGGCGATCAGTTTTATACACGTCTTGTGCAGCGCCGAGCTCTTTTGGAAGGTGCCGACCTGGCCTTGCAACTTGGGGATTCGATTTCTGCAAAAGGCTACCGTCAAGAGGCGGCCAAACTCTCGACAATCATACTAAAACATTGGGACGTGAATAGGAGTCGAATTATTCCCACTCTTAGTACTCAAAGCGGTCCCGACAAATCTTCGGGTTTGGATATGTCCGTCATTCTGGCATCAATTCATGCATTAGGGGCTGATCAGTTCTTTTCACCAAGTGATGATCGTATGCTCGCGACAGCGGCGAGACTCGTCGCTGCATTCCAGGAACTTTATGCAATCAACCAGGCCTCAAATGGTATGGGTCCAGCTTTGGGACGATATCCTGAAGATACCTATGATGGAGTTCATACTGGGAATCGGGGCAATCCATGGTTTTTGACCACAATTGCCATGGCAGAGTTCACTTACTATGCGAAGCGGGACTTTCTTAAGGCGGGTGTTGTGAAGATCACAGAACTCAATGCTCCCTTTTTTCGCTGGGTCTGGCCTTCAGAAGATCTTCAGCCGGGAACTGAAATTTTGAAAGACTCTCCACTTTGGGAGGATTTGATGGATGCTTTGCTTAGATTTGGGGATGACTTCATTCGAAGGGTCGCTTTTCATATCAACCGGCAAACGGGTGAAATGTCTGAACAATTCGATCAGGATACCGGCTTTATGAGAGGAGCTCCGAACCTCACCTGGAGTTATGCTGGATTCTTGACGGCCACTTGGGTTCGAAAGGTCGCGGAGCCTCGGTAATTCTACCTTTTCGAAACTCAGTCTTTGCTTTAAACTATTGAGGCGGAGGAGCGTTCGAGAAAATGAGATCAGCAGTCGACCGTCGTTTGCCGGAATTTTTGGCGAAGCTTGCTATGCCGTTTTTAATGATCGTCTTTGCAGGAATCGTAATTTGGGTAATGTATTCAGATCACCTTCGGGCCTTTCCGCGCTAAAAAATACAATCATATCAATAAGCTAATTCAGGGTCTCGTTTCCGATGAGGAGCTGTGTTAAGGACGGCTCCTATGAAACATGACGTTGGAGCGTATTTGGCTAGTTTATTCATATCCATTATTACCCTCAGCGGATGCGGTGATCGACTTAAGCCCACTATTGATCGATTTCCAGTGGCGCCTCTTACGGATGCCGAGATTCGAGCAACATCCTGCTTGCCACCCGAGAATTACTTCAAAAATAATGTTCAATCCTTCTATATTCTGCCCACGGATCAGCGGCTGGGAGAAATTTATAAACTCTTGAGCCCTTTTGAATTTGAAGGGACCGATGCTCCCCCTCAAAAGGCAATCGCCGATTGTACGACGAATCTTTGCCGCATTCAGGCTCGGTTTGGTGCGGATATCGGAGACAGGCTCATTTATCTTCTCGATAAGTTTGGATTTAATGCCTCTAGGTATCAAAAACTTCCCGACGATTTCGCAAACAAAGTTAGTCTTAGAGATTTTACCGTTTCGGAGCTTGAAACCATCATCCGGACAAGCCATACAATGCCTCAGGGCTTCCACGAAGTGGGGAGAATTCTTCCCGTTGTTCGTGCAAGTTGGACAGATGGTGTCTATGCAGCCGTCTTTTTTGACACCACCTATGAAAATTCAATTCTGGCTTTAGCTGATCTTTGGGCAAAGCAATCTGAAGAATTTAAAATGTATATCCTTACACACGAAATGGGACACACCTTGGATATGGATCTGCCAATGTTTGGAGACTGGCGAAATATCGCGGGTTGGCCGGCGGCTTATCGTTATAATTCTCGAGGCAATGAAAGTCGGCGAGTTTTTGATAAATCAGAGATAAAACGACCCCTTACGATGGTCACCGAATACTCTCACAAGAATCCCTTCGAGGATTTTGCTGAGTCAGTTTCCTTTTACCGATTTGCACCTCATAAGTTGCGTTCACATTCTCTCGAGAAATATAATCTCATTAAATATCAGGTCTATCAGGGGCTAGAATTTGATAGCGAAGGTGGCTGTACACAGCCGACCCTGTGCCAGGAGATTGCCGAAGACAAGGCTTCGAACCCTTTGAGTCTGGAAGCTCCCGATTGTGAGTACTTACTTCACTTAAGGACTCTTGGATTCTCGGATGAAGATTTAAGAAAAAAGGGACTAGAAGGCTGTATTGCAAAATCCATCGTCGCATCCAAACTAAAAAATATAAATCTCCCTTCGGAGATCACGCCTCGGGTCATGGAGAATATTGCAAGAGCATGTACCGAAAATAATTTGCTCAGCTACGAAAAAATTCTGGACGTCAATAAAACTCAAATTATTGAGTTTGAAAAAGCCGCTGCGCTTGTTCGGAAACAAGAGTTTGAAACGGCATGTGAAGATAAAATCGCGAGCTTTGAACTGCGAGAATCCTGTATCGTCGAGTCTGTTGGCTTTTCCATGAAGCCAAAGAATGGCCGACAAGTATCCGAAGCTGAAGAGCAACTCCTGCGAGCTAAATCGCAAGATTTTGATAAGGAATGCCAAAAATACTGTCTTATCAAGAATCCAACTTGGAAGTCGGATTTGAAAGGAATTCAGAGCGACCGGATTTGAAAACTAAGCCTTAGTCCTACGACGAGGCAGAGCGCTGAGAAAAGACTGAGAACTACGGTTGCTCCCCAATTTTGAGCCAAGCTCCCGGCAAGGAGTCCTCCGAGAGGAAGGGTTCCCAAGAAAGTCATTGTATAGATACTCAAAACTCGACTCCTCATTTCATCGGCCACCAAAAACTGCAATGAATTATTGATCAACGGATAACATCCAATGATGAAATAGCCGCATCCCATAATCGCGATCGAAGACAGAACTAGATTGGTGGATAGGCCAAAGACAATCATACAAACTGAGAATGCCAAAAGGCGATTGGTCAGAGTTTTTCGAACATCCACTTTGGGAATCGGATCGACGCTTAGGAATGCTCCGACGAGAGCTCCGACCGAATGAAAAGCCGTGAGCCATCCCAAATTTTCAGCGCCCCCCTTGAGGATGTCTTTTGCATAGACCGGTAAGAGAACAATATAAGGCGCACCCACAAATCCCAAAAATGTTGCGAACGCGAGAGGAAAGTGAAGTGCTGGCATTCGCTTTACATACAAAATCCCCTCTTTGAGCGACGAGAAAATGACGAGACGCCGTGAAAAGGCTCGTGTGGATTTTTTGAACTGAAGAAGGCTTAAGATCACAGCGATATAAGAAATTGAATTGAGTGCAAAACACCAACCCTCGCCAATCAGTCCAATGAGAAGGCCAGCCAATGCGGGGCCGACGATTTTAGAGGAATTGATAATGAGGGAATTGAGTGCTATCGCCGAAGGGAGATCTCGCTTGCCAACCATCTCAATTGCAAAGCTATGTCTGGTTGTCATATCAAATGCATTCGTAATTCCCAAAATTGCCGCTAAGCTTGCAATCTGCCAAATTTGAATCGATCCTTGAAGTGTTAAAATCGCAAGCAAACCAGCTTGGATCATTCCAACAATTTGAACTCCTATCAGGATATTTCTTTTGTCTCGCTGATCGGCCAAAACGCCGGCAAAGGGACTCGAGAGGAATGAAGGAAATTGAGTTAAGAAGGCGATAATCCCAAGCCAAAGACTTGAATCACTAATTTTATAAACAAGCCATGACTGAACCACCGCCTGCATGAAGCTTCCGGACATCGAGATGAGCTGTCCAATAAAGTAGAGTAAATAAGTTCGGCTCTTTAAAATTTTAAAGTGATCAAAAATATGGAGAGGTTTCATTTTCTACGCCTTATTATTTCGCAGGAGCAGTTCGAATAAAAAACACTGCCCCCAAAATAAATCCAGCTCCCAGCAAAGTCTGAGCATTAGGTTTAGAACCCAATACAACAAAATCCAAAATGACTGCACCTACAGGAATCAAATACGTAATTGCAGAAGTACGAATGGCCCCAATCTCTCGAATGAGAAAATAGTAAATGAGGAGGGCAGTTGCTCCCGAGAGGATTCCCAAGAAAAGCATACTGAAAAGGACTTTGGGTTCCCAAAGTGGAGCGAGCGAAGTTTCACCCGGTTCAAAAATCAGTGCAGCAATCACTAAAAAAACAAGGCTTACAGCATGCTGATGATAGACGTTTCCCGAAATTGTTACTTTATTTTCAGGGATCAAGAGCCGTGCGTTCAGCACATTGCTCAAACTATAGCAAAGTGCCATGACCACAACTGCGAGGAGCCCCAAGACTTCATCCGATGAGCCAGAAAGATTAAGCTTAGGCGCAAAGATGATCAAGAGCCCTACGAATCCTAAGACGAGGCCCACGATCATTTTCGTATCGAGGCGCTGCTTTCGATCGAACCATGGACTCCACGGAAGAACGGTAATGAGAGCGGTCCAAAGCGGTACAGTTCCATTGATGATGCCAGCAACTCCTGCAGGTATTTTAGTTTCGCCCCAAAAAACAAAAGCGTAGGGAATGCCAATCATAAAGAGTCCCGCTATCCAATTTCGCACCCAAAATTTTCGTGGGACAGAGAGAGAGCGACCAAGAAGCCGAAAGGTAATCCACAAAAAAGGAACGGCGATTGCCATTCGAATGGCGGCGGCGTGAATAGGAGGCAAGGCAGTGACTACGACTTTGATCCCGACGAACGCCCCACCCCAAATGAACGCGAGACCTACAAATGAGATGAGAATCTTGAAGCGGAACACTGGCCAGAATCCTGACATTTAAAATGGGAGAAAGCGAGCCCTAGCGACGCGTCAATGACGGCTCTGACTGGGCATGTTAGCGTGAAATTGAATATCGGACTTCCAGGAAGGGAGACATCTATGGGGAATCGGATTTTTGGTCTTTTGTTTTTTAGCTCGGTCTTAAATGCCTGCGGATCTGCCGGCTCATTCCATCCAGATTCTACCGAGACGCCTATACCTGCTGAAAGCCCTAGTTCCTCGGATGCTCGTGTGTCACTTAAAGGGACGGCCCTCAAGTTTGACGATGAATCCTTGAAATTTACTTACGTGGCTTCAGTGGATGCCCCGCTGGCACCAAATTCAAAAAATCCACTTCAGGCAACTGCTTTTGATTTTAGCAATGATAGAGCCTTCGTTGTCTACAATATGGCCGGGTCGGAAATAGTAGGCGCAGTAGAGATGCTGAATTTGGATTCTTGGAAATCTCCCCGGCTTATCGGCGGACTACTCTTTAAGGACGCGGAGTTTTCGGATGTGAAGGTGAAGGATAATTACGCCTTCGCGGTGGGTGTGGAATCGGGCGAACACGAAGGGGCAGTCCTCAAAGTCATTCGAGGCTCAAGCGATGAGAAGCCCGTGCTCGTTGCGAGCCTTCCGCTCGATGGCTTCGTGGCTACCAGCATTCAAGTCCAAGATGGCCGCGCCTTTGTAGCCGTTGGCGACAATGCTGGAATTTATGAAATCAGCATTAAAGATCCTGAGAATCCAGAAGTCCTTCGTGTTTGGAAACTTCCACAGGCGAAGTTTGCGATTCCGTTTGAGACTGAGTTTCTTGCTCTAGGCGGAGATGAATCAACCGATCTCTGGGCGCCCTTTATGCGCGAATCCCTCGAGTCCATTCAAAGCATTTCAAAAAATATAGACGAAGCTCCCGGCCGGATGGCGATTCACGATGACTATTTGTATACGAATGCTGGCCAACTTGGCCTTCATATCTACGATCTGAAGCACTGGGAAAAAAAGGGAGTCCAAGAATTGAGCTCACTCGAGCTCAAGGGCACCGGCAACGGAATCGACGTCTGTTCTAATCTGGCATTTTTGGCGCAAGGCGAAGCGGGCTCCGCAATTTATTCGGTTAAGAATCCTAAAAAACCCGAAGCATTGGGCTACTTTGACTTTCCCGATGATCGAGGTTCAGCCAATAATATTCGGCATGGCAAAGTTAAAAACGAAAATTTTCTGATGATTGCCGACGGCGCGGGTGGTTTTCGAATCGTCCACTTTGTCTTGCCTTAAAGTAAAGACAACCTCAGTCTTGAAGAGTGAGCATTGAAATTTTATTTTTGGCGTTCATCCCGATGTTCGTCGCAATCGATGTTTTCGGTGTCTTGCCCATGTTCATATCACTCACGGATGGAATCCCGCTCCACCGTAAAAAGCGGCTTATTACTCAGGCGAGTTTAACGGCGCTTGGAATTTCGTTAATCTTCTTATTTTCCGGCCGAATTCTTTTCAACTTTTTGGGAATTACCGAAAGTGATTTTCGAATTGCAGGAGGGATATTGCTCGTAGTACTCGCGGTGCGAGATATGGTTTCTGTGTCTCCCATGGCCGGACGAGGCGTCAATCCGAATGATCACGATGACGCCTTCAATGATACTGTTGGAGTCGTGCCAATCGGCATTCCTCTAATTATGGGGCCCGCTGCACTCACGACTATTTTAATTTCCGCAGAAGCTCACGGGGTGATGATCACCTTAGCATCTTTGTTGATCAATCTTGCGATCGTTTGGGCTGTCTTTAGAAAATCTGATCTCGTTCAAAAATTTATTGGTCGAGCGGGTTCTCGCGCAGTTGCAAAAGTAATGGCTCTTTTCTTGGCTGCCATCGGGATCATGATGATCCGCATGGGTTTAAAAGATTTATTTTTCTAAATTTGAACCACTTATTGATTCAAGACATAGGCAAAAACAAGCGGAGCCACGATCGACGCATCCGATTCGATAATGAATTTTGGCGTCGCTTCGTTCAATTTTCCCCAGGTGATTTTCTCGTTGGGTACCGCGCCCGAATAGGATCCGTATGACGTAGTCGAATCTGAAATTTGACAGAAGTAGGCCCACATGGGGACGTCAGTTCGTTTCAAATCTTGGTGAAGCATTGGAACGACGCAAATAGGGAAGTCTCCGGCGATACCGCCAGCAATTTGAAAAAATCCAATGGGAGACTTGGTCGAAGTATTTGCATACCAGTCAGCCAACGAAATCATATAGTCGATTCCGCTTTTTACGACAGGCTTCTTGAGATCTCCCGATATATGATAAGAAGCGTAGATATTTCCCAGCGTAGAATCTTCCCAGCCTGGAACCACCATCGGTAGGTTTTTTTCTGCAGCGGCAAGCAGCCATGAATCTTTGGGATCGATTTGGTAAAATTCTTCGAGCTTTTTGCTGAGGAGAATCCGGTAAAGGTATTCGTGTGGGAGGTAAGCCTTTCCTTCCTTCTCAGCCAGTTTCCATTCTCCAATCACAACGCGTTCAATTCGGCGGATGGCTTCTTCTTCGGGAATGCAAGTATCAGTAACTCGGTTTAAATGTCGCTCCAAGAGAGCTTGCTCATCTTTAGCTGTTAGATCTCGATAGTGAGGGAGTCGAACGTAATGTTCGTGAGCAACGAGATTAAAGACGTCTTCTTCGAGATTTGCTCCGGTGCAAGATATACCGTGCACCTTGCCCTGCCGGATCATCTCGGCCAGGGAGATTCCGAGCTCCGCCGTACTCATAGCACCCCCCAGGGTAATAAACATTTTTCCACCCTTATCTAAATGTGTCTTATAAGCCTCGGCTGCATCGATCAAAGTTGCTGCGTTAAAGTGTCGAAAGTGGTGCTTTAGATAAGTAGATATGGGTCCTAGCTTCATAGCCCCAAAGATTTAGCTCTTAAAGTAGCCAAAAGCAAATAAGAGCAATGATCGTGGGAGGAAGTGCCCAAAGAAACAATTTACCTGGTCTAATTCCTTCTTTTCCAAATGACGAATTCAAGATTCCGTAACCTGCGGGGTTGGGAGCATTTGCGATTACGGTTAATCCACCGCCCGACACAGCACCGGCAACGAGTGCGTATTTCGCGGCGTCGCTGAGACCTTCTACTTGAGACCCCAGATACGTAAGAGCGGCATTGTCAGTAATAGCAGTCAGTGCCGCTGAGCCCAAAAAGAGAGGAAATAAATCGAGTTTGGAGAGAAGGGGTTGGAGCCACCACGCTTGAGGTCCTCCCAAAATTACAATTCCCCCCAAGAAAAATCCAACGAGGAGTGCTGATTGGATTCGAAGAGGTGACTGATATTCACTGGTAACTGCCGCCAGCCCTAAGAAGAAAAGGAAGAGCCCGAGGAAAACCACCATATGATGCGCGGAGAGGACAACGAGAACCAGAAAGAGCAAATGAAGTGCGCCTACCCAAAGAGGAATTTTCGCTTTTTGATCAATGGTCTTGGTGATTGTGAGTTTAGAAATATCCTTGCGGAAGAAAAAACAAGTGAGAATTGTGGAAGTGAAGACACCAATAATGGCCTTCCAACCAAAGTTTTCGAGCATGAATGCAAGATCCCAATTCCACTTCGCAGCGACCATGAGCACCGGAGGTGCAGCGTAAGGTGCTAAAACTCCACCGATTGAAACATTCACAAAAAGCAGTCCCAAAACTGCATACCTAAATCGCATGGAAATAGGCTGTGAGAAAATTTTGGACAAAAGAATGAGGGCCGTTACGGTCATCGCAGCGGGCTCTGTAATGAAGCTGCCGAGGAGCGGACCAACAATCAAAGTCGTCGCAAAAAAGCTCATCGGCCTTGACAGGGGTAACAAATGAGCAATTCGATCGATCAAATTTTCTGCCATATTCAATATGGGCCGAGTCGAGCACAGCGTCATAATGACAAAAACAAAGGCGGGTTCTAGAAAATTCTGTCTTTCTAAAAAGGCAACTCCATCGGCTACACCAGTACTCAGAATCAAGAAGACTACGAATATCCCCGCCCACAAACCGAAAACGACTTCAACTTCGCCCAGCAGATGAAAGAAGTTCTCTCCGACTGAGCCTTCGGGATAGCGATTTCCTATCGTTCGAAGCTTTGAAACCATAAACGTGTGTAGGACGGCAATTGCGAATAAACTCGTTGCTACTATCTGGGCAGTCGTAGGTTCTAACATCGAGACTCATTATTCGCGTCTCAACGTTAGAAGTCACCGACCATTTCATGTTAGATTCTAGCGATGAATCCCAATACCACACCAGAACTCGTCGAAGCAGCATTCAAGAAAATGGAATTGAATTTAAAAATTGTGCGAAAACGTTTAAATCGACCGCTCACATTGTCGGAAAAAGTTGTTCTGGGGCATTTGGATGATCCTGAAAATCAAAAACTTGCGCGAGGGGATGCGACCCTTCGATTGAGGCCGGATCGTGTCGCTATGCAAGACGCCACCGCGCAAATGGCCATACTTCAATTCATGCAGGCTAATATTTCTCAGACGAAGGTTCCCTCGACAGTGCACTGTGACCACTTGATTCTTGCGTATCAAGGGAGCTCGGCCGACACAAAGACCGCCGCTAGTACACACAGCGAAGTCTATGATTTCCTCGAGACGGCGTGCCAAAAATATGGAATTGGATTTTGGGGGCCAGGCGCTGGAATTATCCATCAAGTTGTTTTGGAAAAATATGCATTTCCAGGCGGCCTGATTATCGGCACTGATTCGCATACTCCTAACGGAGGTGGCTTAGGGATGTGTGCAATTGGAGTCGGTGGTGCGGATGCCGCCGAGACGATGGCAGGACTTCCATGGGAAGTGCTCCATCCCAAATTAATCGGTGTGAAACTCACAGGTCGTTTAAATGGTTGGACTGCACCCAAAGATGTAATTCTCAAAGTTTGCGAAATCCTTACCGTCAAAGGCGGAACGAATGCGATCGTCGAATATTTTGGCCCAGGCGCGCAAACCATTTCGTGCACCGGCAAGGGAACGATTTGCAATATGGGTGCCGAGCACGGTGCGACGACTTCTATTTTTCCTTTTGACGCCTCTATGGAGAAGTATCTGAAATCGACCGACAGAAGTTCACTCGTCGATATTTGCAAAAAATATGCTCACCTTCTTTCGAATGATCCAGAAGTCGATCAAGAACCTTCCAAATTCTACGACCGAGTGGTTGAGATTGATTTAGATAAACTGGAGCCGCATATTTGTGGGCCCCATACTCCGGATCTCGCAAGGCCAATTTCTAAAATGAAGGCTGACGTTCAAAAGCATGATTATCCAGATCAGCTTTCGGCGGCTCTCATAGGCTCATGTACGAATTCGTCTTATGAAGATATTGAGCGCACAGTGGATGTCGCGAGGCAAGCATTGGCTGCGGGGATCAAAGCGCCTATCAAATTATTAGTAACACCTGGTTCAGAGCAAATATTTGATACTATCAAGCGCGATGGATTGATGGAGATCTTAGAGAAAGCAGGTGCAACTGTTTTGGCAAACGCCTGCGGTCCTTGTATTGGGCAATGGAAGCGCGATGATTTTAAATCCGGGCAAAGAAATTCCATCCTGAATTCTTACAATAGGAATTTTCCTGGCAGGAATGATGGGAATGCAGAAACTCTTTCGTTCATTGCATCTCCTGAAGTGGTGATGGCAATTGGACTTTCAGGACGACTCTCCTTTGATCCTACCAATGACGTACTCGAGGTTGATGGTAAGAAACTTAAATTTAAGGCTCCTGCAATTGCGCCCGAGGTTCCCGCTAAGGGCTTTGCAATCTCTTGGGCAGGTTATATCGCTCCAGCCTCTGACGCTTCTAAAGTAGACGTGAAAGTAAGTCCGACGAGTGAAAGAATTTCACTTCTTCCGCCCTTCGATGCCTGGGACCAAAAAGATTTTGAAAGCCTTCCCATACTTTTAAAAGCCAAAGGTAAATGCACGACGGATCATATTTCTCCAGCAGGAGTATGGCTCAAGTTTCGCGGACATTTAGACAAAATCAGCGACAATATGTTTTTGGGAGCAATCAATGCTTTCACCGGAGAAGCCGGTAAAGGGCTCAATCTTTTCTCCAATGAAGCGGGCGTAACCTTTTCAAAGATTGCTCGAGATTATAAAGCCCGCGGCTTTCGCTGGGTTGTCATTGGTGATGAGAATTACGGCGAAGGAAGTTCGCGTGAGCATGCCGCGATGGAGCCCCGATATTTGGGATGCAGAGCAGTTGTTGCTCGAAGCTTTGCACGAATTCATGAAACCAATCTAAAGAAGCAGGGAGTTCTTCCATTGATGTTCGAGAATCCAGCAGACTACGAGCTGATTGAGCAAGCGGACCGATTGAGTATTGTCGGGCTGAAGTCTTTGGCGCCGAAGACATCGGTGAAGGCTGTCATCACAAAGTTGGACGGCAAAAAAATTGAGATTTCGTTAAAGCACACGATGACCTCAGAGCAGATTAAATGGTTTCAGGCGGGATCCGCACTTAACGCCGCGAGAGCGGCCTGAGACTAAGCCCCGTCTAAGGTCGGTGGTTTTTGTTTTGCCGTAAGTTCGATTACCCCTTATTCCTTAAATGATTTCTATTTGGAAATATCAGCCCTCGTCGGCATCTTAGTCTTGCCTTTCGGCAAGTTTCTGCGCCAAGCTAACAGGGTTAAGGGGGGAATATGGGGATATTTACTTTCAGAATTTTGGGCTTTTTTGCGGCACTGAGTGTTGTATTTGCAGCATCCGTTCAGGCGCAGAATAAAGTTCTCGAGCAACTCGAAGCGGGCGGAGTGGTTTCTGACAAAGTTGGCGCTGCCATTTTAGTTCAGATTCTCATTAAGAAGGACGCTGAGACCGTCCTTAAAGCACTCACCGAAGACATCAAAAAACTGCCCGCATCAGTGCCCCAAATATCTTTGGCTCGACCTTATACCATCGAGAAAAGAAATCTCGTTTACTTAAAACTTCGGGGTGCGGGTGACGGAGTCGGCGTGCTGATGGAAATGAAAGAGGGGCCAAGCGATGGATTCGTCAATGCGCGAGAGCTTATAAAAAGCGCGGGTCCGGGAGTGTTTCGAGATGCTGCGAAGTCCGAGCTCGAAGATTTACCTAACTTGAATTGGCAAACAGATCTTTCAAAGGGAGACCCGAAATCTGGAATTAAGCGCGAGATAGGTCGAGACACCGTGGTTCTCTTGGAAGGTCCCCTGAATGAAATCCCTCAGGCGCCGTCGCTTAGATTGTCGGTACAATTTTCGGTAGCACCCTATAGAGTTGAGCTGCCCGCTCCGGCGGGAGCGAAGGCTTCGGATCCGCTTAAATACGCACTCTTTCAGGTGAAGGTGGCTTTTGGAAGTCAGGCCGTCATTGGATCAGAACTCGGCGATTACAGAGGCTTCGGGGATAGACAAATCGAAATGGCCAAGAGTGTCGGTGAGACTGTGGTTCGATCAATCAAAGCGCGTTTGGAGGGGAAATGAATCGGATTATTGGATCAGCACTTGTTCTTTTCACACTCGTTGGATGTCAGGGCGGTCGAGATGCTCAATTGCCTTCTCAGTCAGAGGCCTTAAGAATTAAACAGCAAGCCTTAGTTCATCCAAGCGACGGATACTTTTTGGGTCAGGTTCAGGTCAAATTACAAGATTCAGCTAAATTGGAAGACGTCATTAGCAGGATGAACTCAGAGAGCGGAATCGAGCTTTCTCCTTTGGAAAAAATTTATGGCGAGCCAATCTATTTGCTTCAAGTAAAGGGTGATACATCGCTTGATCAAGTTGTTCCCAGCCTTAAGAAGGATCGAGATATCGCGGCAGCGTCTCGTTCTTATCAAATTAAGGGAGAGCAGGCTCCTGTGGAGCGCGCACGCTTTGACACAATCGATCCGATGCTCGCAAAGCAGTGGGCACTTTTCAATGACGCTCAAGAAGCGCCGAGTGGCTTGGCAGGTTTGAGCGGCGCTGACATTTCCATGGGAGGAGTTGATACCGGGGGCTCCAAGAATGTGGTGGTGGGAGTGATTGATACGGGGATCGACTATACGCATGAAGACTTAGCGGTTACTCAAGTTATCGACGGCAAGATCGTCGTTCTTCCCGAGAGCAATATTTGGATTAATCCCCATGAAATTCCATTGAATGGAATCAACGATGATAACAACGGAGCGGACGGATTCTCATTCGTTGATGATATGCACGGTTATAATTTCGCAATGAAAAACGGTGATCCCATGGATGACAATGGCCATGGAACTCACGTTGCAGGGACGATCGGAGCGCTTCGAAATAATCATTTAGGAATTTCGGGAATCGTCGGAAAAGTTTCTTTGATGGGTCTCAAATTTCTTGATGCCACGGGGGGCGGATCGGATTTCGATGCTCAAATTGCTCTCAAATATTTTCGAGATATGAAGAAGCGAAATCCTGGCATGAACTGGATAACGTCGAATTCTTGGGGCTCAAGTGGCAGGAATTCCAAGGATGGTGATGAGGATGACTTTTTATTGATGGCTTTTGCTGATGCGGATCGCGACGGGATTTTAAATATAGCGGCTGCAGGGAACTCGTCTTTAAGTAATCGCTTTTCGCAGTCTTTTCCTTCGAATTATATGAATAAGTTGAGCGCCTTCATATCGGTGGCATCGACAAATAATATGGATCAGATGTCGTTTTTCTCTTCTTATGGATCAGACATCGTGAGCTTGGCCGCTCCAGGGTCCCTGATTTTGTCGACAGTACCTCCGAGCGTATTTAATGGAACGAAATACTCGACGTTCAGTGGAACGTCCATGGCCACTCCCCATGTGACCGGTCTCGCCGCTGCAGTTTGGGCCGCGAATCCAAGCATGACCGCTGTCGAAGTAAAGGAGCGCATTTTAAATACCGTGGATCAACTTCCACAACTCAAAGGCACTTCTTTAACCGGCGGTCGAATCAATGTACGACGCGCGCTCTTGAACGAGCCGAATATGAATATACTTCCAGTGCCGGAGATCATTCCGCACACAGCAGAAAGTCCGAGAGGCAATGATGGAAATCCGATTGATCTCATGACTCCCATACGGGTCGAAGGGGCCAAGGAGATTGCCGTATGTTTTGCGCGAATCGATTTGGTTTCGGACTATGACTGGATTGAAGTGATGGGCAGCGACTATCGCGTCAAAGACACAATCACTGGAACTCACGTAAATCGAAATTATAAAAACCAAACCCGCGAGGTTTGTACGGCTCCTGTGGCAGGGGACACCATTTATTTGCGACTTTGGAATGCGGGCCGCTACCTCGTGGATCTGGGCGGATTGGTTGTGGACATTGATGCAAGCTTCCCAGGATTTCAGGGCTATCAAACTTCTTATTTGAAGGTGGTGAAGTAATGAGAAACTTAATCTCAAATTCTCTAGTGGTGGGCGGATTAATTTTTGGACTAACGGCTTGTGGGTCTTTTCCTACTCAAAAGGATCCGCCGCTTGGAGAACTTATGAATCGCCAAGATGTGGATGTTAAATCGTTTCAATTGAACCCAGATGACCCACTTGCAATCATGGGAGTCGGCCTTATGTGGAACAAGTCGTCGGGTAAAATGCCCGATGGGGGGCGAGTGATCGTGGCGGTTCTTGGAACCGGAATTGATTACACCAATGAGGATCTTCGCGAATCGCTTTGGATCAATACCGGCGAAATCGGTGATCGTTCTACGAATAATAATGATGATGATGGCA
>Ga0163144_10015709_pt1 | contig 15590 bp, 7 predicted proteins | sample OliLak19BULKMAT1_FD_123175 | JGI IMG/M metagenome (GOLD analysis project Ga0163144, IMG submission 123175) | Freshwater microbial mat bacterial communities from Lake Vanda, McMurdo Dry Valleys, Antarctica - Oligotrophic Lake LV.19.BULKMAT1 | ecosystem: Environmental > Aquatic > Freshwater > Lake...
GACTGAGGCGTCGGTTGAGCATCTCTGTTGTGGTGAAAAGAATATCAGGTGGTCGCTCAATCATCTGTTTTCGGGTCAACGCGATATAGTCAGCGCTGATGGAGTCTGTGCAACCAGAGCAGACAAGCCGAGCATATCGTCCATAGCGGCCAGCTTTGTTCTCATTGACCTCAGCCAGCACATCTGCTTCCCACCAGACAAGCTCGCCGCCACAAGTTGGGCAGGGCATCATCGGGAAGATCCACCCATCTCTGGCTCTGGTGAGATTCCAGCCCTGCTCACGGTGCGTTTTGGATTGGAGCAACCACTCTGCTGAGGTAGGGGTATCACCATAATAGGCACCGATGCGGATCGCAGGCTTACCGTGCTGGCTCAGCACACTATCAATCTTGCGGGCCTCACTGAATGCTTCCGCCAACTGATCCTTCAGCAGTTCTATTCTAGGGTAGAGTGCAAGCGCTTTCGTCCAGGGCTCTGCTCCAAGAGAAGAAGCAATATGTACAAGGGCGGGAATATAGAATGCTTTTGTTTTGCCTGCTCCAGTTCCCGCGCCGATTACGATTCCACGATCACCACGTTCGTGGAATGCTCGTAACTGGCGAATTGATGCATCGAACTGAAAGCCTGCTAAGTCGATCTGTTGACCCTTTTGATCACGCAGTAGTGCATCAGCTACCTCCAACTCCAGAATGTCGGCGTCGAGATCCTTCTGCAATGCAGCTAGCAGCCTTGATGCTGGAACATCACGCCGAGGGTATCGGCGGCGTTGGAGGTGCAGACGCAGATCACTCACAAGCCGTGGAGCATCCTGCCAACCTATGCGCGGCATCAACTGCCTGAGCAGGAAGAGCAGACGTACCGCCTCAGCAAAGCGGCTACGATAGAGACCCTGACTCTTGAATAGCAGCTTCCGATCATCCAGATTCGCGATAATCTGATCTGGCGTGACGCCGCTGGCCTGTGCCCAAACCCAGAGTTCCTGGCCAACGGACGACAGTTGACCAAGCAACGCTGGCAGTTCCATCGCAAGATCACTCTGGACACGCATAAAGCCCCAACCTAGGAGACGCGCCTCTTCCATTTCAATCAGCGTAAGCGCCTCATTGGCAAGTTGATCGAGTTCAACTTGCCCAAATGTTGTGACGGCCATGTTAGCTCCTGCGCTGTGAAAAGGAGATCGAAAATGCTGCCGCCCGACCGCCCTCGTTAATCCATGCCTGTACTTCTTCTGGCGTCAGATCGGCGAGTGTTGCCCGTTTCTCAACTACTTTCATCAGAAAAGCGCGCACCTCATCAGGGAGCCGGGCGACACTCTCCAAATGGCGGCCAAGATCGGCAAGGCGCCCATCAAACTGATCCAACTGCACAGCACTCATGGGCGGCTTGACGATCTGGGCACGAATCTGGGCGATAATCTGCTGTATCTCAGCTTCGCTTGCTGCCACCTCGGGTAGATAGGCCACCAGACGCTGTAACTCAAGATAGGGTGCCAACTGCTGTTGAGCATAGATCATCCAGCGCTCGCTGAGATCCTTAATGGTTGCTTCAATTTTGCGCCCAGCATTGTTGGCAAGATTCTGGCTCTCTCGGCGGTTGGTTCCCTTAGCGAAACGCTGGCGCGACGATTGAACATCTTGAGCCGCCAGGATAGTCTGGGCAATCACCGGGGCGATCAATTCCTCACTAAGCCTTCCCCGGCACGTTTGGACGGTGGAAGCGAGTTGGCGTGTGGGAATTGCAAGCTTATCTAGCTCAGCCAGAGTGGCCTCAATTGCCTTTACCTCACTCTGTGCTTCCTTTAGTTGCTTTGCCAACTCTATCTTTGTAGATACATCACCAAGGAGTGTAGTAATCATTGCTGAACCTCTTGGGGCTGAGCCGATGGAGCAGGCGCACCGAGCAACTCTAGGATCTCGTCATAGAGCGCCAACACTCGTTTCTCAAGACCCAGCGCATCACTCTCAGCCTGAAGCTGCGTAATCGTACGCTCTTGTTGAGCCCCAATGCGTCCAGCCAACTTAACAATCTCTGTCAGGTAGTTCACAAAGTCGTGAGCTTGTTGTACGTAGCGTCCTCCGGCCGACAGCCGCGTAGCTCGGGTTATGCGCCCTGACTCATCGCGGGTGGTGCCGATATATTGAAGCATCGTACGCAGCATTAGTGCTTTGCCTGGAGGATCACCGAGATCGTGAGGTATGCCATGAATTTTGAGTGTCGCAAGAAAGCTTTCAACCGCTTTGATCACTCCATCAGGTGCGGAGTCACCAGTTATCTCGCCGAGACGTGTCAGAAGTTCGGCCTGATAGGTCGACTCTTCGGCGAGGATAGTATCCAGACGCTCGGCCATCAGTGTATAGACTCCGGCAGCATCTTTCCATGTCGCCGAGGCGCGATCATCGATCTGCGGAATTATTCGCAATGCCCAGTCCCGCCCGCACAACTGCGTTAGCACATCAAGAACTGGTGCTGCATCGATAAAGCGGATATCTGAACTGGAGCCTTGCGGCTGGTTCAGTTGCTTGAGGAACTGTGATCGGCACGCACGGGCGCGCCCTCCTCTGATGCTACGCATCAAATCAACCCATGCGCGGCTATGTATGGCCCTCGTGCGATCAATCTGGTTCGTCCAGTCCTGCTCGCTCGATGGTCGATCCGAGACTTCCACACTCGCGGATTTCAGAATCACCCGCAATAGATCGACTGGTGTGGCCGCATCTACGCGAAGGTTGTCACAGAGCATATCGAGCATTAAGCAGTCGATAGTTAGCATCTCCACAAGACCCATAGGGCTAGGCTGATCACGGGTTGGTTGGAGCACGTAGCCAATGATCAACGCCTCGTTCGTGCGTAGCCACGAGCCAAGCGTAACCATATGCGTGCCGAGCGTTTCTGGGCGCACTTGTCCGCCGTAGGCGTTGAGTTCGGCAAGGGCCTGGAGCACATAGGCAAGCTCATCGCTGCGTGAGAGCACCAATCGGTCGCCCAAGGCTCGCCCTGACTGACCTTCGATTTCAAAACGCCCTGGCTTAATGCGCTCATCCACTACCCCTGCAGAGACACCGTTCAGTGTCCAGTTGATTGCGTTCTCAATAAAACTGACTAGAAACCTGCGTAGGTCTTCGTATTGCTCAAGTTTGCCACCATTGCGCCATCGCTCAATATCGGCATCGTACTTGGTGCCTGTTCGTGACTCCAGGGTGGGGGTGGGTTTAGGATTAGGGTTGGGGGTAGGAGGATCACCCGGGCTGGGTGGCTCAATGATACCTCCAAGGGGTGCGCCATCAACCTGCCTGACACCAAACGCCCGAAAGATATTGGGCGCGAGTTGGCCGATTGTCCGCAACTCACCTTCTCCACGTGCATCAATCGTGCCATCACCCCAAAACAGAATGAGCGACTGGAGTCGCTGCGCATCGGTGCCGCCCTGGCTCGTAATCATTCGCTGTTGTACAGGCTTAGTAAGTGCAGGTAGATTGCGGTCGGGGATACCGGCAGCCAGTTCCTTCGCCGGAGGCGGGAAGTTGCCTGCGATCACTTTTGGTCCATGGGTTTGGAGCACATCAAGAAGAACGTGGTAGAGCAGCGAGCGCGGTGTGCGCTTCAGCCATGAGTCATCGAGACGCCGATAGATATTCCAGATTGTACGTTCGTTGAAGGGGTAGAGTCCCACATTAAGCCGAGGGCCACCAGGCGAGCCTACATCAATCGCTCCGAAAGCAGTGTGACAGGGTTCACGGTGGATACACTCGGTGCATGGGTTCGGAAGATGATCAGTACGCGCACCATCCTCAAACCAACCCCGGACGCTGGCACGGTCAATGCGCATTGCATTGAGGTAGCGTGCCGCCAAATCAGCGGTAGCGGCCTGACTCTGGAGCAACCCTGCCTCAGCCTTGTCATCCGACCCGATATTGAGTGTGAGGTGGTGGCTTACCCGTTCGCGCAGATTGTCTGGGAAACGGCGTGTATAGTAGTCGTCGGTAATGCCAACAACTGAGGTCAGCCGACAGAAGTCACGGTTTGCTTCGCCGGTATGCTGAGTAGCCAACACATCGATCAGGCCGAGGTCGATACCAGTAAATGCAGTAATATCCTCAATCAGGAGCGTCAAACCTTTGCCACGCCGTCGCAATTCGCTGCGCAGGTCGTTGAAGGTCTGGCGCAAGTCATCGGACGAGAGCGCCACGGTGCGGCTGATCGCGTAATCGAGCAGACGATTTAGGTAGCCAGCCAACTCCACCCGCAGTTCAGGCTTAGAATCGAGGGCTTTGGTAAGGGTGCTGGCCTCCTGGTAGCCCTGGCGACTCACAGCGTCTAATAGCTTGGCGCTGATGAGAAAGTCGTCGGCGACAAACTCAGGGCGTTCGCCGACCGAATCGGGCCGCCGCCCAGTCGTCAGGAACGTGGCGACCCGATCAAGCGGGCCGCCCTCGGCTTGGAGGAACTCGCGGATGGTTGAGTCGAGCAGGAAGCGCTGAATATTTCGCTTGATTGTACCCTTGGTTGATTCCTCGCGCTCGTAGGTGGCGATGCGCAGGTTATCGAGCAGGCTATCTTTCATAGCGCGGGCCGAGAGGCTGTCAGCCGCGCTACGCAGCTTCTCGATCTGCTGGCGCAGGGCATCGCCACCGATATCGAGCTTGATGATGATCTGGCGTAGCGTGCCCAGTAGGCTGTTCTGTGCCCGCTCGATTAGCAGCACCTCGTCCTGATCGCCAATCTCTCGCATATAGCGCTGGTGCAGCCAGCGGATTAAATGCGATTTGCCAGTGCCGGGGATGCCCTGGATCACCGCAAAAATGTGTTGGTCAGTTTGTGCACCGCGCACAAGTTCATCTAGAAGATCTGCCTCACTCAGGTTGTGGTCATCGCCCGAACGCATGTTGCGGATTTGGCCGAGAGGTGCATGGGTAGCCATAAAGTCGGCTAGATCAACAGCGATGGCCTCCTTGTTGATCACCTCGCCGACTCGCTCGTGTTGCCAACACTGGAATCGGGTAAATGTGGTCATATAGCTCTCCTGCGACAGATATGTGATACCTGTGTGAAGGGTTGGCCAGGGTAGAGTTGCCATTTTAGGGCCGCGTCGGCAACAAGGCGTAACTCGATGGCCCCAACCTCATGGAGTACGCGCAGACCACTGGAAAGCATCAGACTAAGTTGGCTGCCACGCGGTTCGGCACCTCGGCTAGCCTGCCAACAGCGGGTGAAAAGGACGCCACCATCAAGCTCAGGACAACGCTCAGCAAGCAGATCCATAAAGGTACTAAAGGGGACGGAGCGCTCGCCCTCAGGGAGCAGTTGGCTAAGCAGCGGCTCTAGGCGCTCGTGCGCGTCAGGAACTACCAACTCTCGCCCACTGAAGCGCATGTTCCAACCTAAGCCAAGGAATACTGCCCAGTCACGCCAGCCATTCAGTTTGGTCGTATTAAATTGACGCCCCTCGGCCTCAGGGAATATCTCGCTGTTGAAGCGCGTCTCGAAATCCTTGCTCTCAAACTGGAAGACACGATCATTTTGCACCGCGTACCAAGCACCGTATATGTTCATTAGGTAGTTGTCGGCGCTGTCGTCGGTGACACCCAGAAGCGCCCGCTGCATATGCGCTCGGAAGTCGCTAAGACGCTCGACAGTTGCTGACTCAACCTGGAGCATAACCACCTTCTCATCATTCTCGGCAAGCAACCCACAACTACGAGCCGCTGTGAAGACATCTCTTGCGGTATTTTGATCTTTGAGACCCGATAATGCGAAAGTCGGCTGGAGTAGATCGTAAAGGTTCTGGCGAATAGGTGCTTTCAGACGCGAGGTTAGGCGTACCATTGCATGCAGGCGTGGTGGCGTGACCACGCTACTGTTCAGGATCTCGAAGGCCATAGGTGGTGCTCCTCAGAACAGATCAATTTGCGAGTCATCGCCGAGCCTGGCCACGGCAACGAGGTCGCGGGAGCTACCCTCAACCCGCTCGATCATGCGGCCATGCTCACTAGGGAGATAGAGGGATCGTGGTGCGATATTCAGGCGCACTGCACCCACAGGCAGCGCCCGCCGGAGCGCATTGTGAAGTTGGTCAGCCTCGCCCTCATCGCTTGGGTAGAGGGCGGCGGTTGGCACTGGCGCGAGGGCGTGACCTTCAAGTTCAATGAGTGTTCCAAGAGTCAGGATGTGATGCGGGGTGCGTATGTGAACTGCGAGGGCACGGGCGAGTTCGCTTCCAAACGTCCTACGCAACGTGCTGGCGGGGAGGATGATCTGCTGCACACCCAGGCCAACTAAGGCCACGAGATGGCTGATCAGGCTATTCGGATCGAGGGGCGGGTCATAGAGTAGGTTGAGTGTGCGTGACCGCCCAAGAAGCGCTGCTAGATCGTCGCTGAGATACTCAGCCCTCGGCGCACCCAGGAATTGCTCCACGATCAACGGGAGCGGATCTGCGTAGGGCACGGCTCCATCGCGCCGACAGGCTGGGCATCCCCCACATGCGCGGGCTGTCTCAGGGTAGGTGCGGGCCAGAGTGGAGGCCAAGCACTTTCCTTCACCTGAAATAGCCTCCTCAACCAGTATGCGCATCTGTCTGGCTGCCTCAAGGATGTCGCCAAGTTCGCGGTCGCGGGCATCGCCGATGATAGCGGTGAATTGCTCGGGGTCGCCCGCAACATCCGGGCGGTTAAAGCGCACGCGCATCGAAAGCGAGGGTTGTCCATTGGTGATTCGAGGCATGTCAGGGCGTAGATCTGCACGCGCCTCTAAGATCGTAACAACCCCCGCGCGTTGGGCGAGTAGTAGTGTGTGCTCATTCCACTGGCGGTTCTTCTCACTGCGGCGCATGTCGGGTTCCTCGGATGGCACCGCATCCATATCGATCTCCATGCGGTCGCTGTAGCCATCAATTATGCGCCCCGAACGTAGCATACTCTGCCAGCGAGGCAGCGCCTTATCGACGGTAATTCGCGACCTCTTTGCCATCCCATCAGCGATCTCATGGTCTCCCTGCTCTGCACAGATGAGGCTGATAGCGCCACAACCATCACGGCCAGCACGCCCAACCTCCTGATAGAAGCGATCGATGTTTTCCGGGATGCAGGCATGAACTACGGCACGCACGTCGCGCTTGTCCACCCCTAGACCAAACGCAGAGGTGGCACACATCACGTCGATACGCCCATTGCTCCAATCGTCAATCCGGCGCGCACGGTCGGATGGGGCCGTCTCGCCTGTGAAAGATGCTGTGCGACGATTGCCTGCCCGTCGCAGATCTGCGAGCCAGCGATCCGCATCTTCGGGGCGGGTAGCGTAGAGGATGAGTGGACGCGGCAGGTAACGTAGTGCCTCCAACAGTCGCGCCCGGCGCTCGCCCCATGAATGGCTCATACTAAACCAGTAGCTTATCTCAGGCCGTAGACGACTTGCGTGGACAGTCGTGAGCCGACCGTTGTCGACGAAGAGTTGTCCTAACAGCGCCTCGGCCACGGCTGACAAGGTAGCTGAAAGCAGCAAGGTGCGGAGTTGACCACCCGACTTTGCCATAAGTTGGTGGCGATAGGCAGAGAGAAACTGGAAGTCGGTGCGAAACCCTGCGCCCCAGGTCTCGACAATATGCGCCTCGTCGATCACCAGACGCCGGATCGACCCATTAGCCGCACAATCAAGACAGATATCATGCAATTCAGAACTGATCAGCGCTTCAGGTGAGAGGAACAGGATTGGCAGTGTGCCAGCACGCAGCCCTCGACGAATGACCTCACGTGTACCTGCGTCAGTTGCTCCTGTCCAGCATTGCGGCGCAAACTCTGCATCCTTCGGTCGTAAAAAAAATGTTTGAGCTCGGCGGTAATGATCAATCGCTAAGGCCACCGTCGGGACTATTACGAGAGTCGTCCCACCCTTGATGCTGCCACCGCGCGACTCAAACCATGCGGGCAGTTGCGCACAGAGGCTTTTACCTGCGCCCGTAGGCAAGGTGACAATTGTGGTCGAGCCAGGAGCAGCGAAAAGAAAATGCTGAACCGCAGCTTTTTGCGCCTCAGACTGATAGCTTGTCCAGGCTCCCGCACTCATCGCGTAGAGCACGCCATCACCAAGACCAGGCTCATCAAAGCGGCGCACCTCCAGGTGATCAATGTTTGCAACATCACCGAGCCATGATGGGCGCCAGCTTGCGGCATCAATAGTGATGTGGCTATCTTGCCCACTACCGATAGCGATCAGGCCCGGCTCAGAACAGGATCGTTCAATCTCGACCCAGAGTGATTCAGGAATGCTCAAGGTACTTCCGCTCGACCGGCAGAGTTGCCGCAACAGCACTGCAACATCAGCATAGCCAGCGAGAGCGTTTCCGATACCATGGAGCGCCTGAGCTAGTCGCAACACAGGCGCGATTCGTGCCTGATCTATGATATTCAGATCGGCCTGTAGCGCCGTGACCTCATCCTGGAAGGCAGCATAGTCTGGCATCGCATCGAGCAGGAGTGAGCGTGTCATGGCAAATATTGCATCAATGCTCATTGCCTCACCTCGATAGTATCCCAGAAGCAGATTGACTCAAGCCGGGTGATTGGGCTGCAAATCCCGGTCACCAACGCCTGGCAGGCTCGCCGATACTGCTCAAGGGCCGACCGCTCGCTCTCCACATCCCCACCATTGCTGGCCTGCCAGCGCAGCCCTGCCTCCCAGCCAGCAACGCGACGCCCCAGTTCACGCTCTGCATCTCCTGCGCGCTCGGCAGCATATTCGATCACATCCCTCTGAATAAATTGCTCGGCGGCTGCTACGCAAGAGCGCACCAGATCTGACCAGACATCGGCTGGGTAGCGCTCGCGGAATCGTTCGAGGGCAGACACGCCATCTCTGCCGGTTTTCTTGCGCTCGCCGAGATGGGTGAGTGGCGACACCTTAAAGGGGAGCTTGATGAGTTGCCAGCGTGGGTCTGAGTGCTGGATGGTCGCCCCTTCAATATCAACGAGCAGCCGGATGTTTGGTCGCGCAAGGTAGCTCTGGGCATGAAGCAGGTAAATCGGATCAAGCTGCGCTTCGTAGAGCATTCGAGGGTTGATCTGGAACGAGTAGAGTAGTTCGAAGAACGGCGTATCTGCTCCATGCTCGCAGTGGAAGCCAACCGCACAGCAACGCCCACGGTCGCACTCAAGCGCATTTGTAATCACCGCATCAGTCCAGGGATCGTCTCCCGGTGCGAAGAAGACCAGATCCTCGCGCCGTACTGCCAGGTCGCGACTGAACGTGCCGACAATTTGGGTTGTACGCTGATTACCAAGACGTTTAGTGGCCTCGATCATACTCGGTGGGAGAAAGCGGGCCTTACGCATGGCATTGAGCCGGAAGTTGCGAGCCTCGTAGATCATCATGTCACCCTGCACGCGGAAGTTCGACAATCCTGCCATCGACGTCCACTGAGCTACTGCTGCGCGGATAACTGACCCATCGCGATAGCGCTCGTCAATAGCAGTGAACTGCTGGCGTAGCTCTTTATTATCGGCTTCCTTCTCATAAAGGCACTCCTTTTCGACCTCCTCACGCAGAGCAGCAGACTGACATTGTATCGGATCGAGCAGATCGGCTACGCCCTGACGCACGCTGCGGCCAAGTGCCGCCGCTAGCTGATCCTGAGTTGACTCGAGGGCGATCTCCATGCCGCTCATCGAGCGAGTGAAGAGCCCGAGCCCCTCGTCCCAAAGCCGAAAGAGATCATGCTCGACAGTGTTCCGAGCAAACAGAGGAATCGAGCACACTGCATCAGTGCGACCGAGCCGGTCAACACGACCGATGCGCTGCTCAACTTGGGTGGGCGTCCAGGGAATATCAACGTGGATGATGCAGTCGGCGATCTGGAAGTTGCGTCCCTCGCCACCGAGCTCATCACAGACGAGGACGCAGCATTCATCGTTTGACTGAAAGCGATCGGCAGCAACCTGGAGTTCGGTGTCGGTCATACCAACAATGAACTGCTCAACAGCCCCATGACCAAGAATTGGCTTGAGCCTGCAGGTAATCAATTCTGCTGTCTGCGCCCAGTTGGTAAAGACGAGCACCTTTGCATTTTTGTGTCCATCCACGGCTGCGTAGATCGCACGTAGACACTGGGCTAAGCGATTGGTTGATGGTTGGTTGATGCTGGAGAGCCGGAAAGCGGCAAGGAATCTATCGGACTGCTCCCTCCAATGCTCTGCCTGGCGAGCCAACCGAACGACAGCGACAAGATCGCTATTCGGTACCGGCGCTGAGGCAGCCAGACAATGCAGGCGATGAGCCTCCTGTCGTGGGGCGGCTGGACTAAGCAGCGCACGCTCCTCGGTGTCCAATTTGTCGCCACATCGCAGGGACTCTTCACGCCAGCGCAGCAACTCGCAGAATGCCTGAGGACTACTAGCAGAACTATGGAGCAAGGCACGTACATACTCTACGGCCAGCGGTGTTGCGCCGCTGACGCTTAGATATCTTTGAGCATAATCGTAGAGATCTTCGAGCAGTCGCTCCTCTTCGTGGGCGGGCTTATAGCTATAGCTGGTATCAAGCGTGCGCTGCGGGAGCGTGATTTGGAGGTTTGCCCGCCGGTTGCGGATCATCCGGCTTTCGATACGGTAGTTCGCGCTCACATAGGCAACGATCTGCCGCGCTAGATCGCGCGCTTCGGAGATCGAATCTTCCATAGCGGCCAGATCAGCCAACATACCTGCAAGCACCGCATCATCATAGAGGGCAGCTTTTAGCGGCTCCAGTTCTTCCAAAAGCTCTTCAACCTCAACATCGTCAGTATCGAGTAGTGGCTGTGCCAGCGTGATCGCTGTCCGAATCGGCTGCTGAGCGTCCAGTAGGCGGTGAAACGCCTCCAAACTCTCTGAACCGTAGCGGCGTGGATCAAGAACTTTGAGTAGCGACAAATACTCCTCTGCGTGGCGCTGAATGGGTGTTGCTGTTAGGATGAGCACACGTTGGGCAGCCTTGCTGAGCAGGCACACACGATGATAGAGTTTTTGGCTTTTGCGTAGCTGGTGGGCCTCATCGACAATCAGTAGGTCCCATGATCTTTCGCTCAGCGTATCCCAACAAGCCTGATACTCCGCGAGATCTTCAGTGCTGATGATCAGACCGGGATGATCATTGAAGTGAATCTGACCTAAAGCGGGCTGTACAATCGGCAGATCAAGCCAGAATTTCTTGTTAAGCTCATTCCGCCACTGGTGTGTTAGCGATGCTGGTGCAATGATCAGAGTCTGCATACCCGGCTCGCGACGACGGAGGGCCTTCAGGATAACACATGCCTCGATGGTCTTACCTAATCCGACCTCATCGGCCAGCATAAAGCGACAATCGGGACTGCTAAGCACGCGAGCAATCACTTCTGCTTGATGTGCCATCAGGAAGACTCGGGAACCAACAAGATCCTCGATGCCAAACGTGGAGTTCCGTAGTTCACCATACGCCTCGACGATACGATCGCGTGGTTGGCGCCAAGAGGGATTCTGCAACTCATAGCCCAACGCCTGTGTCACTGGGTCAGTGTCCTGGCGAGTCGAGCCAACCCAGATATCTGCTTCGCTCAAACGCTGTATTCGTCCGTCAATCTGCACGAAGTAATAGAGGAACTGCCCATCGGGAAAGCACGCTTCACAGGTAGCCAAAACGCGCCCAGAGGCACTGGGATTGGTGACAGATCGGAAAGAGCTATCTGCCATCACTCGGCACCGCACAAGTTGGTCGAGCGGCCGCTCAAAGCTGTGCTCAGCCGCTACAATAGACACCTCACGCGACACCTCAGATTCGCTCAAGTCGTATATAAGTGCCCGAATAACAGCAGTAGCACTGGAGTACGTGATCTGGTCAATGTGCCCAAGACGAAACTCGCGAAAATTAGTTGGGTCATCGTCGATATCTACTGGAAAGCGGACAATCATACCTGGTAATAGCGCTGAAGGTTGATTGTCATGGGAAGAGCGCAGCATAGTTAACTCCATTGCGCCTAGGCAGATTGATGTCTTCACAAACTCGATAATCGGTTAATTGAAATGGATCTAACCAAGAGCTTCAGTTTAACTTTGTTCAGCAGCATGGTCACAAGTGATGAAAATCGACTATTGCTGTCATATTTGCCCGGTAGATAGAGGCGCTCTGTATCAGGAAAAGTGTTATTGTTCTTTATCAGAGAACAATAAAAAGCCCTACTCTTACGAGTAGGGCAGCATCACATAATGTCGCATGAGAAAGTTTTCATAGTTGCAATATGCGGCATGCCGCAGCCTATTTGCTTCTGCTATCAATCTACATACTAAGAGGTTTGTTATCTTAGTTGCTTAGGTGGAAGATCGAATCAAAATAGTTGATGTATTGTTATATCTAGGTAAACGACACGATGCCGGTAGTAGATACGTTTACACGCCCTAGTATTTATTCTGGTTGCCATAGCGCGTTCCCAGATACCCGAGTAGCCACCACATTTGAATCGTAAGTTTGCATAACTCTGACATGTTCTTACCAACCACATTAACTGTAAAGGCTATAAGGAGGCTAAGATTTCCCGTATCACACCACTCTTGCCTCGGCATCGTGGCCAGATGATCCGTCCAATAATTGTTCCAACCTGCTGTAGATCTCGCACATGGTTTGTTAAATCGTGGCCGCTATAACTGGTAACTACAACCACTAGATCACGTTCTACCACACGGTTACGTACTAGATTATGGTCAACGTGTGCCTCGCTGGAAGGTGGTACCTCAAGGTAATCGTCCAAATTATAGTGTTCACGTAGTTCGCGCTCGACCTCGCGGCGCATAGCGACGTGTCCACCGACAATAGTTAGGCGTAGGTTGGCTAGGCTAACAGTCTGATCGGAAGCAAAAACCTCATCAGTAACTGTGTAGCTCCGCTTGATCAGTTGCTTCCGCTCATCAGCGATGTACTGGGCGATAAAGTCGGCAGCATCACGGTTGAGAAAGTACAGTGATCGATGTGCACTCTTGATGAAGGATGGAATGGGTTCGTTACGCATTAACGCCAAGTCGATAACAGTAGTGCAAATCGACTGATACTCACCAGCCAATGTTGCCCGGATCGCGGCATCGTTAAGGGCAGTTACTTCCAGTCCCTCTAGCAACTCGAAGTGTTCACGCCGCGCAAGTTGGCCGGATGTCGCCAAGATCCGTAGCGCGTCGAGCTCGGCACGCAGTTGCTCAATACGTTGTTGAGTTGCTAGCCAATCAAGTCGATCAGCTAGCGACTCAAGCCAACGCTCACGATCTAGGATGAACCATAGAACAACCCGCAGTTGCAAGATATCATCAATCTCCGGTGCAGGCCTTGTCATTGGTCCATCAAGTTGGATATATCGGTCGCAGAGATCAACGATCTGAGCCAAACTTATGTCATCTGGGCGATCCAGGTAAAGCCCCAGGGCAAGTCGGGCAAGATCTTCCGGCTCCAATAACTCTGGCGCATTGTCCAGTAGCAAACGATAGGGCTGTAATGCACGGTCATCCTGACCAGCGGAAGCTCGGCTACGAGCAATAGGTAGAAGCATTACCCGCCGACGCTCACCTGAATCCCAAGCCTGCTCCAGGAGTTCTCGCGCATCCCTCGACTTGCCTAGGTAATAGAGCGCCGTTCCGAATAGGGCGGACAATGTTGGCGATAGGTTGTCGACCTGCGACTGTAGCGTAATCGCCTTTTGGTATTGCCTAGATGCAACCAGCAATTCAACTTGACGTATCATCACCTCCGCTCGTTGCGCGTCGTCTTGAGTGGTGGTATCCGTATATGCTGCAAGTGCAGCATCTATCTGATTAACGGCTGCATAAGCTGATCCCAAAGCTAACTGAAGATCAAAGGCTCCAGGGTGATTGGCACGTAGTGACTCCAATGCAATGATCTGTTCTGTAGGGATCACCTGTATAATCCCTGCGATCTGCTCGCTGAGTGTCTGAGTAACAGCTTCAGGGGGAGGGGTAATTGGAGCGAGACCTTGTCTTAATAGATCGCGCACACCATTTGCTTGTTGAAGGCGCTCGAGTTCAGGTAACAGTGCCTGCGCGATCTGCTGTGCGCTCCGCAGCGCATCCTCAACCGTATTGGTGCGGCCAAACGTAAGGTAGGAACCTACGATTTGCTCTGCCAAAAGCCCAGATACAGGCAAAGCAAGAACCTCACGCCGGCGGGCTTCGACTAGGGCAACGAGCCGCTCATGCTGGTCAGTCTCACTGAACAAGGCAATCTGCGCACGTAGGGCACTTACTGGACTTATTAGCGGTCCGTTTAGCAGCGCCTCAACTTCAGATTCATTCCCTGCTCGTACTTGCTCAACCACCCAACCAAGACTGATATCTTGAGTCGCGACTGATTGCTGTGGAATCTCGGTATGGACGCGCCGTACCGCCGCTCGGAACTGACGATCCCATGCTGTGAGATCACCAAGCTGTATAACGGTCTGACCTGATAGCGACGTAGATGCTCCTCCGTTTGTATGTGCAGTGGCTGACGAAATTGCATCTTCGATTGCTAGCCATTTAGCCTCAAATATCTCCGCACTGGTCGTCAGAAAGAAAAAGTGACTGAATGATGGATTGAAAGATGGGCGCAGGTTGCTTACCCATGCGAAACTACTCCGAAGTGCACGCCAGAGCGCCTCGGCCTGTGGTTCGCTTGTACAACGTACAAAAAGTTTGATTTGATCAGACTTTCCTGGATTTGCTTGGGTAAGATAGGGGATACTCACAACTTTACCCCTCGCTCAAAAAACTCACGGCAGCGTTCAGTCACTTCGGCGATCCCACGCTCATCGTAATGATAGTCGTAGAGCTCAGCATTTCGGCTGACGCCACGCTCCGTCAGGTTAAGCGATCCGGCCAGAGCACCATAGCGACCGGCGTATGCTTTAGCATGCAGCGATGGGAACACACGTACCTGTATATTTCCATAGCGCTCGGCTAATTGGCGAAGCGGCGGATGATACTCTACATCATCACCCACTACTATTCGCAACGCTCCCCCATTTACTGCGATCTGACCGAGCACATCAAAGATGTGTAGTTCATCACCACGAAACGATACTACCTCTGAAAACGAAATGTGGTAGGGTGCAGGTAAGCGGAAGTTGGTCACCCAAGGCGCAGCCACCCAGAGCGTGTAATTGTCAGTCGTCTGTGTAGCCAGCAGTTCATTGATCCAAAAATTAAAAAGCATTGCTTGGCCACTCAGTTGCAGCGTTGATCGTCGTGTCATTGTCAGTCTCCTACTCGATCGGACGCACAGTCAGTTCAACCTGCGGCAATTGCTCAGGATCATCAAAATAGATTGTTCGTACATCGATGATCAATGGGTAGCGCATGCCCAAGGTTGTGTCGACACCAGCGTCAGTCAAATAGCTCACCACTGCACAGAGCGCCCCAAGCTGCCTGGCTGGAGCTCGGAGATAGGCGAGTAATGCGCCATGCTCAAAGATTGATCGAAGTTGGGCGCTGACCTCAGCTAGTGCACCTCCTGATGTTATTGATAGCGTCTGGTCGGCTCGTACGTGTGTTACCCATTCATCAAGCAGACTGCGGCTGAGTAGCATTCGCGCTAGCCCTGGAGCCTCAATTTCGCCA
>Ga0163144_10015710_pt1 | contig 15590 bp, 7 predicted proteins | sample OliLak19BULKMAT1_FD_123175 | JGI IMG/M metagenome (GOLD analysis project Ga0163144, IMG submission 123175) | Freshwater microbial mat bacterial communities from Lake Vanda, McMurdo Dry Valleys, Antarctica - Oligotrophic Lake LV.19.BULKMAT1 | ecosystem: Environmental > Aquatic > Freshwater > Lake...
ATCAGTGTCGGGTGTTATGGAAGAATTGCGAAGGATTACTACGAACGAGCGAAGCGAAAATCAGAATTTGTGCGATTCGCCTGATTTTGCGAAGAATCGCTTAACTGCAAACAGGTTCTATAGAAGAGTTCGCTTCATGCAATACTTCGGACAGTTTTTGTGGAGGTGTTGGAAACTCTGTGTATAGGCAATATAGACCCTCATCGTTCGGCTGAACGCTGTTCGGCTGAGCGCTCACGTCGAAGCTCACGTCGAAGCCTAAATCCCTCTCCCAAGAGGGGAGAGGGATTTCAATCCGGCTCCCCTTCTCCCGTTCTGGGAGAAGGGGTTGGGGGATGAGGGCTAGCGATCGCAAAAATGTCCGAACTATTGCACTAGTGCAAGCTGGCAGAAACAACTGAGCAGCACTCAAAACTCAAAACTCAAAACAATCCCCCTAACTGGTCAGCAGCTTCTGCCAAACTGCACTAGCCAATGGTGCGAGTGAGCAGCACAGGGCAATTGGCATAGACCCGAATGTAGTCCGACAACGAGGTGCCCAGCAAGCGATCGAGGTCAGGGAGACCCTTGGCGATCGAAGGGCGGCGATCGGGAGACCCCAGCATCAGCAAATCTACATTTTGCTCCTCAGCAATGCGACAAATTTCTGGACCCGGTTTGCCAGCACTCGTCACACACCGATAGGAGACTCCCAACGCCTTAGCTTCCGCAACCGCAGGAACCAAAACCGGATCTTTTTCGGCCATCGCCGATAGATCCTCCCCAGATTTAGATTTCGGGTCTGAACTCACATGAACCAAGATGAGTTGTCCGCCCTGAATTTGCTTAACCAAAAATAAAGCAAGATCGAGGGTTCGTTTAGCACTAACCGACTGATCCATTGCCACCATGACTCGATTAATCCGCTTGATGTAAATGTCATCTTTCACCAGCAGCATCGGACGAGAGGTTAATTGAAAAACGTACTGACTGACTGAGTTTTCCAGGATGGATTGAAGACGTTTGAGTCCCCGTGAACCCATGATGATCAAATCAGAGGCTTCCTCCTCGGCAACTTCTCGCACAATGTCCTTGGGGTCTCCCTGTCTCAACCGCACATTCGTCTTGCTGGGATCGAGATTGAGAAACTGCACAGCGTTGGCCAAAATTTTACCGCCCGCTTCCAGTTTGTCAGACATGGCATCAGCACTCACTTGAGGCGACACAACATGCAGCACGGTGACCGATGCCTGCTGGATCGACGGAATTTCCAGCAGCATTTTGAACATTTCTTCGCACTTACCTAAACCAGCGACGGCAATCAAAATTTTCTCGATCATGGTGGTCCTCTTAGTCTCTTAATTGCAATTGTTAAATTCTTGAGCAGATATACATACAAAAGTGTATGACTATGGGGGTATTCAGTTGTGATTTTGGAAAGATTTTTAACGTGTCGTTAAATTGGTTTGAGTATCCAGTCCGCGCCCACCCCCACCATACCGACTATGTGGGCATCGTGTGGCACGGCTCCTACTTTGCCTGGATGGAAGAAGCGAGGATTGAGTGTTTACGATCGCTCGGTATTGAGTACAGCGATGTCGTCGCCATGGGCTGCGACATGCCCGTCATCGACATTGCCATTCGTTACCATCGAGCAATTCGCATGGGGAAAGCCGCCATTGTCAAAACTCGGCTGGCAGCGATCGAAGGAGTCCGTATTTACTGGGATTACGAAATCCGATCGCCCGATGAACAGGAACTCCACGCCGTCGCACGGGTGACCTTGGTGACAGTCGATCGGGAAAAGGGCAAGATTATTCGCAAGTTACCTGCTGCATTGCAGGAGATTATGGAGAAGCTGAAATAGTTAATGCTCAAGAGGCACCCAGAAATCAAGATTTTACAGAAAAGATCTGGGGTTTTATGCAATCATTTTCGCCACAACCCCGGTTTCTACCCTAGGTGCAAAGATGAAGGAGTTCAAGAATATAGGAAGTATCTGCACTAAACTAAAACCAATTGACTTTGAAACCAATTTCCCAATAGCTATCCCATGCAAATTACCCTTAATCTCGACGAAGCCCTGCTCAACGAAGCCCTCCAGCTTACCAATCTCACCGCTCAAGAAGAACTGATTCAACTCGCTCTGCAAGAACTGGTACGAGCACGTCGCAAGAAAAGCCTACTCGACCTTGCTGGACAAATTCAGCTTGTCGCAGACTTCGATCATAAAGCTCTACGTGAAACTCGTCATGCTGCTGATTGATACCTCTGTTTGGATCAGCGTCTTCCGCGATCGTAATGGTCAAATTCGCCAACAGCTTGAGACTCTGATCGCCGAGCGTGAAGTTTTGCTCACTCGATTCACTCAGCTTGAATTATTGCAAGGCAGCTTGAATGAGAAGGAGTGGATTCTCCTTTCTACTTACCTCAAGACACAAGATTATGTTGAACCCACAAATCATTCTTGGCAAGCCGCTGCTCGGATCTACTATGATTTGCGCCGCCAAGGTCTGACAGTTCGCAGTCCGATCGATTGCTGTATCGCTCAAGCTGCTTTGGAGCATGATTTACTTTTGATTCACAATGATCGTGACTTTGAAACTATCGCTCAAGTACGATCGTTCCAACATCTTCGCTTTCAACCTTGAGTCTCTCCTACAAAATACTGATGTAAGCGCTGGTTGAGGAGTGTTGGAAGTGACAGTCGATCGGGAAAAGGGCAAGATTATTCGCAAGTTACCTCCAGCATTGCAGGAGATTATGGAGAAGCTGAAATAGTCAAGGCTCAAGCCTTAGCTCAGATCTTGCACTATTCTCAGCACGCATCCAGAAACTGGGGTTTTAGATAATGGCATCATAATGTGCGCCTGTATTACGAATCACAATGGGTCTTCTGGCACTTCCCAATGCATTGTGGGAACGACCGGAAATAATTGGCCCGCTCACAGAGTTCTGTAGCTCTATAACTTGGATCGAGATTCCAAATATTCTTTCCACTTCATCAATAATTGCACAAGCTGTGTCGCTATCGGATGCAATCCACCCTCCGCCAACCTGGGCATTTCTGGCAATTTCACTAACAACTCTTTCTACATTTGCTTGGGAAAGTCCAGTCAGTCCCATAACAATAGAGTAGACAAAGCATCTTGCTCCACTACCATTATTCGTACTGAATTTAAGACCTTTAGGCAAGTTAATTTTGCTACTAACAGGAGCGACATCTTTGGATTTACTCGCTGATCTATACTCTGCTCCCTCATTGCTTGCTGCTATACGTTTATAGATCGCTAACATATGCCCCACATCATAGCTTCATAGCATTTCCTTTTTTCCAAGCAGGGTTATCGAAGTCTATGTCTTGTTCTGCCAAACTAACACGAGCTAGGGTGCAAAATTCCTCAAAGCTGCTTGGATCATTGCCTAGAGCGGCCAGAACTGCTTTGGATAGAGCATCACCAAAGCTAACTTCTCCCTGATTAGTTACAGCAACCCCAAAAATAACAGTCTCAGTTGCTTTAGGAGTTGCTGGAATAAAGTATTCCTCATGATCCTGATGGTAGATTCGTAACTCATTAATAACTGCTTCCAATGTCTCTTGAGTTTTGATATAAATAACGATCGAGTCAGCACGAACCGAACTAGGTGCAGCTGCTTTAAAGTCATAAATCCCAGGAAATTTATCTGGTTGGTGAATAAATTTTTCTATAATATATTTTGTTGCTTCAGCGACATATTTGGGATGAATATTGATATAAATGCGAGTGTAAAGCTTTTTCTCTTGCTTTTCTTCTGGAAAGCCTTTTCGTTTCTCAAGAGGCATAAAGTTGAAAAATCCAGATTTAAGCTCCCGTTTAGCAAAAGCAAGCTTTTCAGCTTCAGCAAATTTCTGAGGATCTCCTCCTTTTTCATTTTTTGCCTCAGTCCATATCTTGAGCATGAGGTCGGTGTCCATAGAACCTGGACTCAACAAACTTTGGATATACTCTTTTTGAAGTGGGGGTAATGACTCCAAATCAATTTCCTGCTTGGCAAGTTTTTTGAGATCTTCAAGCTCATGGGGAAGACCTTTCCCAAATGCTCCTTGTACTCCGTAGTTTCCACCTGCTTTCTTATGTTCCTTTTGAAGAGTGATGAAGTCACGAATATTAGCTCTCTGTTCTTTTTCAGAGGCTTGAACACTATCACCACTAGGAAGCTCATTATAAAGGCCATAGATCTCATGTAATTTTGGTAGTTGTTTATTACTTTCATACAGAGACCAAACCCCCTTCAAGAATCCGAGAAGGCTTAAGTGAGAAGGAGATTTTTCAGAAGATAAGGCTTTGTGTTCTTTTTTACCCTTAAAATGATAATCGTAGGCTGCAACTACATACCTATCTAAATCTGCTTCCTTGCCAGCGTAATCAAAATCATTCAAAAGTTCTGCCAAGAGATCTATTGCTTTTTTCTCTCGCTTTTCACCCCGCTTAAACGCTCGCATCTTATCGTATTTAGCAAATTCTTGTTGAAGACGGCGATCGACTTTACGCTTCTGCTCTTCTGTTAGTAGATCAGTACGAGAGAATTTCAGCGTTTCCTTATCTTCACGTCTCAGCTTTGTCGGTTTCTTCTTTTTCTTCTCTATAGGCTCTTTCTTTTTGTCCCTTCGGTGTTTCTCCGGCGCATCCTCACTGTCTTCTTCGATGAGTATCAACGTTTGCTTCTCTTCACGTTCTAGCTTTGTCGGTTTCTTCCCTACAGGCTCTTTCTTCTTGTCCCTTCGGTATTTCTTCGGCGGATCTTCACTGGAAGATTCACTATCTTTTTCGATAAATTTCAGCAGTTCCTTCTTTTCCCTTCTCAGCTTTGTGAGCTTCTTCTGTTCCGCTTTAGGTTGTTGGTTCTCATCTTCACTGGAAGATTCACTGTCTGAACCCTTTGAAGGCTTGCCACCCGAACTAGACAAAGTTTTTCCAAGGGGATAGAGAGGGGTGAAATGTCCGCCGCCTGCATCGGTGTAGAGCAAATATACCAATCTTCCTAACTGACCAAACACCTTAGGCCATAGCTGATAACCATCCTTGGTTAATTGAACAACTTGCACGCTAATTTCAAGGTGATCTAGTAGGTAATGACCTCGTTGATCATTTAAGTCAATTTGACCATCCTCAATTTTTAATTTATCTCGAAGTTGCTGAACCATTTCATCTGACATCTCGTTGTCAGCGTATCCATATTTATGCTGCATGAGCGATCGGGGTAAACAGTGGTGTTGGGCACCGCTTGCCTTTCCGACCCTAAACTTTAATAGCTTACTGCTGCCACTTGACACTGAAATGAAATTCCCCTCTTCAGGTAAACTAGCAATGGCTTTGATCAATGAGTCTTCTATGAGTAGACCTTTCCCACTCTCCTCAGTGGATGAACTATCAGGGCTTTGCTTCAAGCTCTGCTTTTCCTTCTTCTGAGAGCCTTCATCTTCCGAATCGTCTAGCCCTCCCCAACCTTTGGCTATAAATTCTTTAGCTATGTTGCCTCGTAATTTTTTTAGGGTTTCAGGGTATTTTTCATTGTCAGACTGTGGCAAATTTTCGAGACAATACCTGACTTTCGCTAAATTTTCTGGGGTTTCCTCAGAGTTGTAAGCCTCGATCAACTCTCTGAGTTGATCCATTTGGCTGTTGCTAGTTCTCCCATTTGTTGAAGCCTCGCTATTGAACTGGGCTACAAACATGCCATGATTTAGCCTTCGCTGAATAGCAAGTGCAGCAGGGTGTCTCTGCATTGGCTCAGGATGGCTGACAGTGAATTTTTGCACACCCGTACTTACGCCTTCTACCTGGGCGGGTTTCCCTTGGGCTGCCTTTGCACCTAGTCTGTCTGCCTCTGCTTCCAGGGAGGGGTCAGCATTAATTGGAATATTCTTGCCTTGAGGTGCTGCGACACGCCCTGCCCGTTGTTGCACTACATGGGTTAGCTCATGCCCTAGCAATTCCTGTCCTTGAGAACTGTTGGGATTATACTGCCCAGGGGAAAAATGGAGATGATTTCCCTGAGTAAACGCCAAGGCCCCGATCGCCTTTGCTTGGGGTCCTTCATGCACCCGAACATTGGAAAAATCTGCTCCAAGAGAGAACTCCATCTTCTGCTGCACCGCCTCTGGCAGAGGATTTCCACTATCTGAGGGAGTTAAGTCTACTTTGGCTGGAGCACCCATTGGCTTGCGTTGGATCAAGAACTGCCTGGGCAATGTATGGGGTGCCTCTCCAGGAGCAAAAATCGGAATATTTCTCAGGCTAAAACCAGAGGATTTAACCTGCTCAACATCTCCTGTTTGGTTCTGCTGAGAAGATTCCTGGGAGTGAGTAAGTGAGTATTGGTTTCTCCCTGAGCTTCAAAGGGGCGAGATTGAAACTGGTTAGATGTGGATGCAGCGGAACTCAAGGAAGAATTCTGTGATTTAGCAGGATTCTGTGATTTATTAGGTCGCACGTGCATGTTGTCTCCTTCCAAGAACTTATAAAAAGCATTTAATTTTTTGGACTCTTATAGATACATCCTGAATGACGTATCAAATCCTTTGGATGATGCTGTGGCTTCCTTTTTACACGGCATCATCCAAATGGGCAAATTTTTTACCCTAAGGATTATGGATTAAGTCAGATCTGGATTTAATCCATAATCCTAAGCCTCCCTTTAGGCAGGATAAGAACAAGCTTAAGACGTAAAAAACGACTCTTACTGAGTTCTCATTCCCAAAGAAACAAAGTAAACAAATAAAAATCGGGTAGACTTTTGTTTACAGATAAATTTAACTCAGGTATCTTGTAGTGTTAGTTAACAGAAGTTTAAGCGTGGTATAAATTTAGCTGCCCAGACTCGTGGATTTTAGTGGTTACCCGATCGCATTACTCGTTATTTAGACACCTCCCTAGATATTGTTGGTACCTCAACAGAATGCTGAATCCTATTCCCATCAACTTACGGAGGTCGTGTAATTTAAACTACTTTGAATTGACTAGAAGTATGTTAATTTAGGCTACTAACCAAGGTTGAGCAAATTGCACAAATCATGAAGGCAGCGATCGTTCTCAGGTGTCTGCTGTCCACTGGCATCTTAGTTACCAGTATCGTTTGGACAACCTGTTCCCAAGCTCAATCCATCGCCCCCGCTCCCGATGGTACGGGCACCCTGGTTAGCCCTAACGGTGAGCGCTTTGACATTACTGGCGGCACCTTGTCCGGCGATCGGGCCAACTTATTTCACAGCTTCCAACAATTTGGACTTGACTCTGGACAAATCGCCAACTTCCTTTCCCAGCCTGGGATTCAAAACGTTCTCGGTCGAGTCATCGGCGGTGATCCATCCATCATTAACGGACTCCTGCAAGTCACAGGCAGCAATTCCAACCTCTACTTAATGAATCCAGCCGGGATTATTTTTGGAGTCAATAGTAGTCTCAATGTCCCTGCCTCCTTCACAGCCACAACCGCCAACGGGATTCAATTTGGCAATAACTGGTTCAGTGCCACTGGCTTAGATACCTATCAATCGCTAGTAGGACAGCCTACCGGATTTGCCTTTACCCTGAGCCAGCCGGGGGCGATCGTCAACGCTGGTAACCTTGCTGTGCCAGCCGGATCTAACCTTACCCTCTTGGGAGGCACCGTCGTCAACACCGGAGCGCTCACGGCACCCGGAGGGCAAATTAGTCTGGTAGCCGTCCCTGGCGAAAATCGAGTGCGCCTCACCCAGGCAGGAAGTTTACTTAGCTTGGAGTTTGAGCCGAGTGCCCTCACAAATACCAGCAGCCAAACCTCCCCACAACCGTGGACATTACCCGTAGCAACCCTGCCCCAGCTACTAACAGGCGGACAAACCACCGGAGCCATAGGTTTAACTGTAAATCCCGATGGTACTGTGCAGTTAACAGCGGCAAGGGTGACAGTTCCAGTCGGAGCCGGGACAGCGATCGTATCAGGACAGGTGAATGTTGCTAATATCAATCCTTCCCCAACTTCTTCGTCAACGGGAACAGGCGGAAGTATCAACATCCTGGGTAACAGAGTTGGACTTTTCGATACCACCCTGGACGCATCAGGTACTAACGGTGGCGGTACCATCCGCATTGGTGGAGATTACCAAGGTCAGGGGAGTATTCCCAACGCAGATTATACCTACGTCAGCCCTAGCTCACGGATTCGTGCTGATGCTCTCCTCAGCGGGGATGGGGGGCGAGTCATTCTATGGGCTAATGATACTACCCGTTTCTATGGCAACATCTCTGCCCGTGGCGGCTCTCTCACAGGCAACGGTGGCTTTGTAGAAGTATCCGGTAAACAAAGCCTGATTTTTAGAGGACTAGTAGATACCACTGCCCCTAATGGCAACTTTGGCACCCTCCTCCTTGATCCCATAGATATTACTATTCTTGATGGCAGTAGTGATGGCAATGATCCTGGCTCTCTTACCAACGCTTTCGGCAGCAACATTACTGGAGATTCAGGACAGGTATTTGGAGGAGATGCCATACCTACAGTCATTTATGAGTCTGAATTAGAAGGGTTGTCAGCAGGTACAAACATTATCATTCAGGCAACCAACAACATTACAGTCAATGACTTAGCGGATAACCAACTTACTCTGTCCACTGGCCCTGGCGGCTCCGTAACCTTTACTGCCAACTCTGATGCTGCGGGAGGTGGGGATTTCAGCATGAATTCAGGGGACACAATCCGGGCAGAAAAGCGCAATGTGACTATCTCAGGCAATAATGTTATCGCAGGCACGATCGACACTTCCACTAGCAGTAGTAGCGGGAGTGCGGGAAGTATCTCGATCACCGCTAATACAGGTAACTTAGTCGTCGATCGCGTCCTAACTACTGCCTCTAGCTTCTTTGGATTTATTGGCAATGGTGGCAATGTAAATTTAGCTGCCCCGAATGGCAGTATTACTGTCACCAACCAAGTTGCAACCGGAGCTACCGCTGTAGGAGCGATCGACACCGCCGGAAGTGGGGGACAAATCACCATTAGTGCCCTAGCTAACATCAGCATCACCAATTCCCTAAATTCCTCTGCTACAGCAAATGGGGCTTTTACAACCGCAGGGAGTAGTGGGAATATTACACTTAGCTCCACCAGTGGCACGATCAACCCAGGCAGTTTTATTAATACCGTTGCTAGTAACCCTGGTAGTGGGTCTACTGTGGGTAGTGGAGGACAGGTCAATATCAATGGCACCGTTGGTCTCACCCAATCGCTCACCGTCACAACTCAGGGAGTTACGGCAAGTGGCAATATCACCTTTGCCAATACCATTAACGGCAGCAACGCCCTATCCCTGAATGCGGCCACCGCCACAGTAATTCTCAACGGCGCTGTCGGCAACGTTACACCCCTCAGTGACATTACCCTCACTGGCAGCGAAATCAACTTTGCCACCCCGATCGCAGGCACAGGAACCTTTATCCTGCAACCCTTTGACCCTACCCAGGCAATTATCCTAGGAGGTGCTGGAGGAACTACTGCCCTCGATATCACTGGAACCAAAATTGGATTAATCCAACCGGGATTCACCTCTGTGACGATCGGACGGGCCGATAGCAGCGGCGCTATCACCCAAGCTAGTAATGTGTCATTTCAAAATCCCTTAACGTTACGATCGCCCGTAGGTGCAGGTTCCATCACTACAACCGGGTTCACCCTTAGCAATAGCGGTAACAGTGTCACGCTGCTCGCCAATCAAAGTATCAACTCTGGCACGATCGATACCTCAACTACAAATACTACGAATGGTGGAGCGATTACGATTACCTCTACCACTGGGAACGTTAATACCATCGGCTCTCTCAACTCCTTTTCTGAACCCGGCTTTGGTGCCTCTGGAAATGGGGGAAATATCCAAATCTCTTCACCTACAGGCAGTATTTCTGTTACTAATGCAATCCAGGCTCACTCTGAATCCAACTTTGCGAACGCTGCCAATTCTGGAACGGTAAATCTAACTGCTGGAACTGGAATTACTGTCACAGGTGGGATTATTGATACCCGCTCTCAAGCTAATAGCAGTAGTAGTACGGGAAATGGTGGCTCTATTTCCCTCGTTACGACTAACGGCGATATTAATACCAACTTACTCTTTTCTAGGGCACTAGTAAACGGCACGAATGGTAATGCAGGGACAGGAGGTAGTGTTTTCCTCAATGCTCCCAACGGTAACATTACCATTAATACCCCCGCCGAAGGCATCGTAGCCCATTCGATCGCTGGCTCAGCCTCTGGTACTTCTAGCAATGCTGGAACTGTCACCCTCAATGCAGGGGGTAATATTGGGATTACTGGCACCAATGGAATTGATGCTCGATCGCTATCCGTGGTTACCTCTGGTAATGGAGGCACGATCGACCTCACCGCCACAGGTACGATTACCCTCAATGGTGGCTTCATTGACACCTCCAGTAGCACTCAGATAGCAGGCAACTTAACCGTAACCGGAAATACAGTCCTGAATGGAGCAACCTTTGCCCTCAATTCAACAGGAGGGACTGCGGGGGGAAACATCACCTTCGATAATCCTATAGATGGACTTGTCGCTGGGAGTAATGCCCTAACCATCAACACAGGTACAGGTAACCTGACACTCAATAGCGCAGTGGGTAACACCACCCGCTTGGGAACCCTTACTCTGACTAATGCCAACAATGTGACGACCGATGCTATTACCGCCAGTAGCCTGACCCAGACAGCAGGCACAGGTACCACCAGTTTTAACGGCACCCTAAACACCGATACCGCTGCTGGGATTAATCTAACGGGCAGCAACCTTAGCTTCAGCAGTCCTGTTACAACAACCAATAGTGGCGGAGTTACCCTCAATAATAGTGGGGTACTAACAACTACCGCAGCAGCAGATATGACGCTGGATGGCACATTTCAGCAGACCGGAACAGGTACTACCTCCTTGGCAGGAGACATTACAACCACGAGTGACACCATCACCTTTGCCAGCCCCATTACCCTTGCGGGGCCGCTAAGCTTCAGTACAGGTGCAGGTGCTGATATCACCTTCAGCAATACCATCACTGGTGGGCAGGATTTAACCCTGAATGCAGGCACCGGAAATATTATCCTTTCCAGTCCTACCAATGATATTGGCACCCTAAACCTTACAGGTAATAACGCTGTAATTAACGAAGGGAATGGAATTGACATTGGCACTTCGACGATCGCCAACAACCTGACCCTCACCACCACCGGGGCGATCACCGATAGCGGCAACCTCACCGTTGCCAACACCACCACACTAAATGCCAATGGCAATAATATTACCCTCGACAATGCTAATAACTTCAACACCGTCATTGTCACCAGTGGGAATAATCTTATCCTCAACGATATCAATGGGATTAACTTAGACACCTTAACTCTATCTGGAAACCTGGACATTACGGCTAATGGCCCAATCACCCAAAGTGCCGCCATTAATACTACGGGAACCACGACATTCAATAGTGGCAGTGGAGACATCACCCTCAATAATCCTACCAACCAATTTGGCACCCTTCAGTTGACCGGAAACAATGTCACCGTTGCTGAAAACGCTTCAACTGACTTAGGAACATCCACGATCGGCGGCACCTTTACCCTCACCGCAGCGGGGCCAATTACGGATGGCGGCAACCTCTCGATCGCAGGCACCACCACCTTAAACACAGGCACGAATGATATCACCCTCGACAACTCCAATCAGTTTGGCACCCTCCAATTGACTGCAAATAACGCCACCATCAATGAGAATGCCGCCACAGACTTAGGCAATTCCAGCATCACAGGTAATCTCACTCTTACCTCCACTGGAGCAATTACTCAAAGTGACCTCCTCAACCTTTCTGGCACCACCATCCTGAATGCGGGCACCAATGACATTACCCTCGATAATCCTGCCAACCTGTTCAGCACCATTAATCTGACTGCCAATAATGCTACTGTGCAAGCAACAGGTAATCTTAATGTTGGAACTTCCACTATTACAGGAGCATTCACCAGCACCAGTAATACCCTCACAACCAGTGGTTCAGTGACTAGTGGCACAGCTACTCTTACCAGTCAAGACGGCATCACTCTCAATGCTCCCCTTACAACTAATGGAACTACAACCCTCAATGCAGATGGGGATAACAATGGAGTTGGTGGATTGACGATCGCCGCTGGAGCAACCCTCTCCACCACAAACAATCCCCTCACCCTCACAGCTAGCGATATAAACCTGACAGGCACCCTCAACAGCGGTACAGAGGCAACTACAATCCAGCCCTCCAATGGCGGCAGTATTGGTTTGGGCAACGCAACAGGAAGTTTGACCTTGAGTGGAGCAGAACTACAAAACATCACAGCGGGTGGATTAACGATCGGCAGCAACAGTAGCGGCAACATCACAATAGACAACCTAACCGCCGCCAACACCAGCAACATTAGCGGTGCAGTCACTCTCAATAGCCTTGGCTCCAGTGGGACAGTTACCTTCACAACCAATCCCACCACGATCGGTGCCTTAACGGTGAATGCTGGCAACGGTATCACCATCAATACTCCTGTCAGCACTACAGCGGGTAGTCTCACACTTAACCCTGATAGCAATGGTAATGGCACTGGGAATTTGAACTTAAACGCCAATCTCAGCACCAGTGACCAGCCCCTAATCGTGAATGGCACCACTACTTTAGCTAGCACGGTCACCCTCACGACTGTTAACACAATAGGTGGTGATATCCAGTTGAATGGGGCGGTGGACGGAGGTTATAGCCTATCTCTCAGTGCCGGGACAGGGGTTGTTAATTTAGGTGGGGCAGTTGGCAATACAACTCCTCTAGTGAATCTAGATGCCACAGGTAGCACGATCGCCCTCAACGCAATCACCGTAACTGGCAAACAGGTTTATACCGGGAATGTTGCCCTCAATGGCGACATCACAACCACAGGTAATGACATCACGTTCAAAGACCCTGTAACCCTACTGAACAATGTCACCCTTAGCACAGCTAAAGGAAATGTCAGCTTTGGTAATACCATTGATGGAAATTGGAATTTCACCGTCAAAGCCAACGCTGGCAACATTAATTTTAGTCGCCCCTTGGGTCGCACCACGGCTCTAAATAATCTCTCATTCATCGGTGGTGGCGACATCACAACCAGCACGATCGCTGCTAGCCAAGTTAGTATCAGTGCCAATAACAACCTGACAACTAGCAGTATTACAGCCATGGCAATTGATTTAGCCAGTACCACAGGTAACATCAGTACCACTAGTGGGAAGGTTGATACCAGTTCCACCACGGGTAAGGGAGGTGCAATTAATCTCTATACTCCCAAAGGTACGATCGCCACTGGAGACCTGCTAACAAATGGTGTCACCTCTGGGGGCAATCTCAGCGTCTCGGCCCTAACCAGCATCACCACGGGAGCCATTAATACTAGCGCTACCTTGGGCAAGGCTGGGAATGTTTCCCTTGATCCAATCAACGATGTCCAAGTAGTTTCCATCAATGCCCAAGGCGGGACGAGTGGGGCAGGCGGAACTGTAGCAGTAACCACACAGCAGTTCTTCCGGGCTACAGGCTCCTTCACCGATCGCAACGGAATTGTCGCCAGCATTTCCACCGCAGGAGGCACGGGGGGCGGAACCGTTACCATTCAACATGGCGGAAACGGAGCCACCCCCTTTAACATCGGCAATGGCAGCGTGAACGGCACCGCAGCCGCGATCACAACGGATGTATTTAACCGGATTCTCCCCTCTAGAGGGTTTTTTACAACCTACAAGCAAGGCACGATTCAAATCTTGACGGGTGACTCCAAACGCATTGATGAGTCTCCCTTCCTTCAATCTGACTCAAATCCGATCCCCCGTATAGACTCTTTAGGGGAAACAAAAACCCTTAGCTTGAACACGGGGAGTAGCGATGCCGAGACAAATTTCACATCGGCATTCACCGAACAGTTAGGAGGCTCTGATTTAGTTAAAACTCGTGGAGTAGGTGATGCCATTACGACCCTGCGTCAAATTGAAACCAAGACAGGTGTTAAATTTGCCCTGGTCTATATCAGCTTTGTACCCGTTGCAAGCTCTGTTGTCGCTCCCGCTCAGACAAAGTCCTTAGAACCAAGCGACAACTCAGGCTTCCTATCCTGGATATCCGCACTATCCCCCAAAACTCTAGCTCAGGGACTGACCGCTCCTGAAGCCAAACCCGTCAAGCGAGACAGTGATGAAGTCGAAATCCTAGTTGTTACCGCAGCCGGACAACCCATCCGCAAGCGTCTCAAAGGGGTGACCCGGGCCCAAGTTCTGGTCGTTGCCAATCAACTGCGATCGGAAGTTACCAACTCCCGCAGTGACGGTTATCTACCTCCAGCCCAACAGCTTTACAAATGGTTGGTTTCGCCCATAGAACAGGAGTTGCAAGGTCAGGGAATTGGTAGTTTAACCTTCCTAGTCGATGCTGGATTGCGATCGGTGCCCCTCGCCGCCCTCCACGACGGACAGAAGTTCCTGATCGAAAAGTATAGTATTGGACTAATGCCTAGCTTCTCCCTAACTGATACCACCTATAATCCCCTGAAAAATGCTCAAGTACTAGCAATGGGTGTCTCCAAATTCTCCGATCAAAAGCCCCTACCTTCAGTTCCCGCTGAGCTTTCCATCATCATCGGCAGCCTTTGGAAGGGCAAAAGCTTTCTCAACGAGGAATTCACCCTCGAAAATCTCAAGACGCAGCGCCAAAAGGACTTCAACATCGTTCACCTGGCAACCCACGGTGAATTCAATTCTGGAAAGTTAAGCGACTCCTATATTCAACTCTGGGATACCAAACTCCGACTCGACCAGTTAAGTCAACTTCGGTGGAATGACCCGCCCGTAGACCTGCTAGTCCTTAGCGCCTGTCGCACTGCCCTAGGAAGCGAAGAAGCAGAGTTGGGATTTGCCGGGCTAGCCTTCAAAGCTGGAGTTAGGTCAGCCTTAGGCAGTCTGTGGTATGTCAGTGATGAAGGAACTCTGGGATTAATGGAGGAATTCTACAGCCAGTTACGCACAGCCAAGGTGAAAACAGAAGCCCTGCGCCAAGCCCAGTTAGCCATGCTCCGGGGCCAAATCACGATTAAAGGCGGAAAACTCCAAGGCTTAAGGCAGGTGACAACCCTACCCCCAGAACTCAGCGATTTAGAAAATACCAACCTGAGCCATCCCTACTATTGGGCTGCCTTCACCATGATTGGCAGTCCTTGGTAGGTTTGCAGGAGTGTTGTCAATTCTATTAAGCTGAATGGCCTTCACTTAAGGGCGGAATCCAATCACAATCCTCAGATTCTCGACAAAACCTCTACCAAGATCTTGAGTGACCAGTGAGATTTCAGAGGCTAGAACTCCAGAAATATAGTGAACAGACGTAGGATGGGTTAACGTTATTAGCGTGCCCCATCATTGACTGCCAGCAATTCTCATTAGAGAACGCCAAAGAATGATTGATCCTGGGATACTGGGACATTGTGAATCGGAAGAATCCCCCTGAACCCAGTCCCTCTGATCCAACTAACCAATAGTCTGAAATCCCTGTACATCAAAACGG
>Ga0163144_10015711_pt1 | contig 15590 bp, 11 predicted proteins | sample OliLak19BULKMAT1_FD_123175 | JGI IMG/M metagenome (GOLD analysis project Ga0163144, IMG submission 123175) | Freshwater microbial mat bacterial communities from Lake Vanda, McMurdo Dry Valleys, Antarctica - Oligotrophic Lake LV.19.BULKMAT1 | ecosystem: Environmental > Aquatic > Freshwater >...
CAAGTGATCATCCATCTCATCGTCCCTGGAGCCATTTCTCAGGAAATGGCAATTCAGTGTCTCACTGCGGAGGAAGTTGATCGCGCATCGCGTTTTCGTTTTTCAAAGGACGCAACGAATTGGATATCCTGCCGCGCACAGTTGAGAATGACTCTCGGCAAGGAGATCAACCTTTCGCCAAATCAAGTTCCGCTTGTTCAGTCCGAATTTGGAAAGCCACTGCTAGCGCCAGCTTACGAAGGATTGCATTTCAATCTCACCCACAGCACAGAACTCGCATTGATTGCTGTTTGCCCCGATGGACCGGTGGGCATCGACCTTGAGAAGAATAGCCGCGGCGCCGAACTTCTCGGTTGCGAATCCACCTTTTGTCACCCACAGGAAATCGAAAAACTGCCAAGCGACCCTCAGCTTCGAGCCACCCAACTCTTACAGCTTTGGACAAACAAAGAAGCGGTGCTGAAAGCGCTTGGCACAGGACTATCTTATCCACCCGAGCAGCTCCGTATCTTGTTCGACCTGCCCATTCGCCAAGCCATCTCCGAGCCTCCTCTCCCTGGAATAGCCGATCAATGGTTGCGGAATCTCAATCATCCCCTGCTTGTGGATTACCAAGCGGTAGTCTCCATACCAACTGCTGCGACGTCCATGGATATCGCTCGATTTGATCGCCCGTTTACCATCTGATTTCGGCGATGGCATCATCATCGATAAGGCAACTTCTTCGAATTCATGAGGGCGTATGAAAAGGCAGAGGGTTTCGCGCCGCGCCGGTGATTTACTCGCAGAGACGCAACAAACCAAGCCCCCGCCCAAAGTGCATCGAAATGTGTCGGCGCATTTCCGAAGCTCATGAATTGGTAGATCCTGGTCGCACTCCGGAGGAAATCGCCCGTGCGAAAGAGAAGATCCGCGCGGTGCACGACGCCTTTATGCGCCTGGCTCCCGATTCGCGCGAGGCCATGACGCTTTTTATCCACGAAGAGTTGAGCGACGCGGCGATCTGCCAATGCAGTCCTAAAGCCGTCGAGACTCGGATCTACCGCGCGAGGCGTCAAATCCTCCGATCTCCTATTCCAGCCAACTTTTTAAAAAAGAAGATTGGAATTTCCATCTCCAGCCTTACTCTATTCACCGTGATCGTTTTAAAGTCCATCGTGGGCCTCGTCTTGGGACTGGTTCTCCAGTTATCCCATGCCGGGCCGGGCATGGCGAAGCCGCATGGAAATCCATGCGCAGCACATGGGCATGGGATGAACTGCTGCGAGGGACTTGCCTCCTGCCCATGCGCGCAGGATTCCCGCGAAAATGAAAGGCCCGTCCCCCTGCTCCCCGCGAGCACGGACTTGAAATCCTTTATTGCAAAGGCACCCGAGGGATCGCGCCTTCAGGTGCTTGTCACGCCACCTGCAGACACAAAGGTGGTCGAGAATCGTCCGGCGCTTGGCCGGAGTGGTTACGCGGGAGTGCCGCTATCGGTGGCCTTCTGCACGTTTACCATCTGAGTCCGCGCCCTGACAGGCGTACTGTGCCCGTCCATCTCCGTCGCAACGTTTCGCGGCTGAGTTCGGGCGCTTGGAGATTCCATCCAATGACTCACATGACTTATGAAATTTATTCTATCCATTTTTACCTCCCTCTTCGTAGCCGGGAGCCTGCTTCGAGCGCAGGACACCAAACTTGTTGACGAAAGTTTCCTCTCCAGCCTGCGGACGAAAGCCGCACGCAACCATCCTTCCGCACTCTCGGGAAAATACAAAGCCGCAGCAGCAGCCCTGGACACGCGGTCGGTCCGTTTATGGAACGATCCCATGGTCGGATTCGGCTTCATGGGTGCTTCTGAAATGATGCGCGCCGACGACGGAGACATCTTGTTTGGTATCGAACAAGCCCTGCCGAAACCCGGCATGTATGATGCCCAACGCCGCAAAGCCGAGGCCATCGGCCGCGCGGAGCGGCAAAACACCCTCACCGCTTCCCTCGCCGCCGGTGCGGAAGGCGCGCGATCCGCCATCGAAGTCGCGCTCGCCGATGAATCGATCCGACTCCAACAATCACAAATCGACTGGCTCACCGTCATGGTCGAAAACGCCCGTCAAATGGCCGCCGATCCCTTGGGAACCAGCAACGACGCGCTGCGCATGGAAACCGAACTGGCCAAGGAAAAACAGCTGTTAGATGCAGCCCGTCGAACCCGTGACGGCTATGCCAAAAAACTCAATCTAACCCTTGGCCGCCCGCTCGATTCTCCGTGGCCCGTGCTGAGACTTCCCGCCACACCACCACCAGTGCCACTGGCCCAGGCCGAAATCGCCCGCATCCCGCACGCGAATCCAAGGGTCCGCGCCTTGAAGGAAATGGCCGGCGCCGCCAACGCGGAAACCCGCATGGCCGACCGCGAACGCCTGCCGGAACTGGCAGTCGGCGTCGATACCCAGCTCTACTCCGGCACCAGCGACATCCGGAGCACCACCGTCGGATTAAAAATGAGCCTGCCGTGGTTCAACGACCCGTCCTATCAGGCGAGAACCAACGCCGCGAAAAGCCGCGAACTTTCCGCCACCCAGGATGTCGAAACCGTGCGCCGGGAAGTCGCTGCGATGGTCCTCACCACGGTTACCGAAGCCGCAAACGCCGCTGCCCAGGCCCGCGGCTACTCCGGTGAAATCCACGAGAAAGCCCAAGCCGCAAGCAAATCCATCGAAGCGGCCTGGATCAGCTCCAAAGCCCCGCTAACCGATCTGCTCGACTCCTCACGCACCCTCTTCGCCATCCGCCTCGAACAACGCCGCATGGTCGCCATCCAGCTCGCGGCGCTGGAAGAACTCCAAACCCTGGTCCCCAACCGCTGAAACTATGAAACTATTTTTTACCATCCTCATCACCGCCGTGCTCGCCGCAGGAGGCACCTGGTTCGCCATACAGAAACCCTCACCGGCCACGGCCTCTGTCGAACGCAAACCACTCTTCTATCAGAGCGCGATGCACCCTTGGGTCAAAAGCGACAAACCCGGCCGATGCACCATCTGCGGCATGGAGCTCACCCCGGTTTACCCCGGAGAAAAAGGCTTCGATGCCACCGGCAACGATGGCACCGTTGCCCTCACCCAGACCCAAATTCAAGTTCTACATGTACAGACGGCGGAGGCGAAAATCCAACCCCTTGCACGCGCGTTGCAAGTCGCCGGCACCATCGATGACGACGCCAGCCGCCATCGGATTCTTTCCGCCTACGTCGATGGCCGGGTGGAAAAACTCCACGTGAATTTCATGGGCGCGGAAGTCAAGGGCGGCCAGGCACTTGCCGAGTTTTACAGCCCGAATCTCCTCCAGGCAGAACGCGAATACCGCCAACTCAGTGGCGAACTGCGGAAAAACACCGCACTGCGTCTCCGCCAAATGGGACTCTCGCCCGAACAGATCGATGCCGTGGCCGGCAAGCCCGCCGACTCACTCACCTCACAGATTCTATCACCCATCGGCGGCACCGTCGTCGGCCAAAGCGTGTATGAAGGCCAGTATGTCACCACCGGTGAGAAACTCTTCGAAATCGCCGACTTTTCCACCATGTGGTTCATGTTTCGCGCCTACGAGCAGGACATGCCATGGATCAAGCCCGGCCAGTTGGTCACTGTCACTACACCCGCGATCCCCGGGAAATCCTTCGAAGGGAAAATCACCTTCATCGATCCAAATTTCGACGAAGCCACCCGCTCCACCAAGGTGCGCGTCGAGCTTCCAAATCCAAAAATCGATGGCCGCCGCCTGCTTCTCCACCGCCTCTACGCGGACGGCATGGTGAAAGTGGACACACCCGCAGTCCTAACGGTTCCACGCTCCGCCGTCATACAAACCGGCCCCGGTGCCGTGGTTTACATCGATCAAGAGGGCGGGGCCTATGCCCAAACCCCCGTAAAAATCGGCCGCCATGGCGACTCGTTGGTTGAAATCCTCTCGGGCCTCAAGGCTGGCGACAAGGTCGTCACCAACGGCAATCTCCTCATCGATGGCCAAGCGGAAATGAACCGCGCCTTCATGTCGCCGGGGGTCGATGAACCGATGCCCGTCGCCATGACTTCCGAACTAACACCCGACCAAATCAAGATCATCACAGAGTTCATCCGCGTGGCAGATGCCATGTCCGCCGCTCTCGCCGCCGACGATCTAACTGCCTTTAACCCGGCAAGCGAACCCGCCATGAACGCCACCAAGGGACTTACCGGATTTCCCCTTCCCAAGGATCGTTTGGATGCCCTCTCCAAGGTCTCGCACTTCCATGGCTTCGAGGATATCAAGAGCGCGCGGGCCGCCTTCCATCCCTTTTCAATGGCTGCCGCATCAATCATCGAATCGCTGCGTAAGCTCAAAAACTTCCCGCAAGTGCAAATTTGGGAATGCCCGATGGTCGATCAAGCCGTGCCTGACGTACCTAAAAAAGGTCGTTGGATTCAAGACGGCAAACGCCCCGGCGGCAATCCGTTCTTCGGCGCAGCGATGCTCGATTGTGGAAAGGAAATCAAACCATGAAATCCTCACCCTTCCGTCCAATCCTCGATTTTCAGCCCGGTGACTCTGGAGAATTCCGCCACGTTTCCAGTGACCAGCGTGAGATCATGCACCAGCGCGATTGCTGCGATCTGCAAATCCATAGGCCCGATGACACAGCGCCTCCGCTCCAGATCGTGCCGAATCATTCCATACTGGTCGGCACATGGATTGTCGAACGGAAGCGAAATCGCCATGTCCAGTGCCCTGACAACATCCTCTTTCCGGGAAACCGAATTGTTATATTTTTCCGCCCCGTGCATGATTTCCGCACGAATTGGAGAGCATACCACTATTTCAGACGTGAGTATTCTGGCAAATTTTTCGACCAATCGAAGATTCTTTCCTTTGAGAACTTCGATCCAGACATTGGTATCGAGAAGATATCGCATCACCAAGTCTTTGCGGGAGATAATGGTAGCTCTGGAGGAAGCTCGAATTCCATATCCGCCCAGCACCCGATGATATCCGCCAGATCAGGTCGCCTGCGTTTGATCTCCTCAAGTGTTGGCGGCGCTTTCGACTCTGTCACCAATGAAATCGCCTCGCGGACGCGCGTTTCCAATGTCTGTGCCGTTTCCGGGTCCAGGTGCTCCAAGACACGTTCAAGTTCCAAGGCGATTCCACTCACGCGCCAACAATACGATCATCCACACTCAATTTCAATCCACAATTTATGATCGAACGCATCATTGAATGGAGCCTGAAAAACCGGTTTCTCGTCGCCTGCGCCACCCTGTTGCTCGTCGCGCTGGGATTCCGGGCTGTTTTCCTAACTCCCGTGGATGCCATCCCGGATCTCACGGAAAACCAAGTGCTCGTCTATGCCGACTGGGCCGGACGAAGCCCACAGGAAGTCGAAGATCAGGTGACCTATCCGCTCACCACCGGCCTGCAAGGCCTCAGCGGCGTGAAGGAAGTGCGTGCCACCTCAATGTTTGGCTTCTCGCTGAGCACAATCATTTTCGAAGAAGGCGTGGACACCTATTTCGCCCGGACCCGGGTTCTCGAACGCCTGAATTTCCTCCAAAGCGCCATGCCGGATGGCGTCACGCCGCAGCTCGGCCCGGATGCCTCCGGGCTCGGCTGGGTCTATCAGTATTATCTCCATGTCGATCCAGAGAAGGCGGAAAACGGCGGCTACGACCTCGCAAAACTCCGCTCCACGCAGGATTGGTATATCCGCTATCAACTCGCCAGCGTCCAAGGCGTCGCGGAAGTCGCGAGCATCGGTGGCTTTGTGAAGCAGTATCAGATCGAGCTTTCATCCACCAAGATGCGTGCCGCAAACGTGACGATGATGGAAGTGATGACCGCCGTTCAAAACGCAAACCTCAACGTGGGCGGCAAGGTCGTCGAGGAAAACGGTGCCGAGTTCGTGCTGCGCGGCATCGGCCTGGTCACCAGTCCGGAAGACCTCGAACTGGTCACCATCAAAGCCATGGAAGGCACGCCGATCTATCTGAAAGACATCGCCACCGTCCAGATCGGCGGCGACTTCCGGCGTGGCGCGCTCGATATCAATGGCCATGAAGCCGTCGGCGGCACCGTGGTCATGCGCACTGGTGAAAACGCCAAGGCGGTCATCGAACGGGTAAAGGAAAAAATCGCCCAAATCGCCCCCAGCCTCCCGCCCGGCATCACCATCCGATCGTTCTACGACCGCAGCGAACTCATCGATAATACCATCGATACCCTCAAGCACGCGCTCATCGAGGAGATCATCCTGGTCACCCTCGCCCATATCATTTTCCTCTGGCACTTCCGCAGCATCCTCATCGTCACGCTGCCGCTGCCGATCTCCATTCTCATCTCGTTCCTGCTGATGAAGGAGTTCCACATCACCAGCAATATCATGTCCCTAACTGGCATCGCCATCGCCATCGGCGTGCTGGTGGATGCCGCCATCGTCGTGACCGAGAACGTCCTGCGGCATTGCGAAAAAGCGGAGGATGAAAAAGGCAGTCCACTCACCAGGCAGGAAACCTGGAACGTCACCCTCGCCGCCTGCAAACAAGTCGGCAGGCCGATTTTCTTCGCCATGGCCATCATCATTCTCGCCTTCGTCCCGGTGTTCGCGCTGACCGGTCAAGAGGGCAAACTCTTTCACCCACTGGCCTTCACCAAGACCTTCGCGATGATCGGCTCCACGTTGTTAGCCGTCACGCTGGTGCCGGTTTTGTGCTCCATGTTAGTGCGTGGACCCTTCCATTCGGAGGACAAGAACATCGTCATGAAGTTCCTGCTGCGGATTTACGAACCCACGCTCGATTGGGCGCTCGAGCATCGTAAAACCGTGGTCAGCATCGCCTTTCTCATCCTCTCCATTTCACTCCTGACCGCTTTCGGACTTCCTCGGAGTTTCGTGAAATCCATCCGCGACAAAGGCTACGAACGCACGGCGGATCTCGTCACCGGCTTCGGCAAGGAATTCATGCCACCCCTCAACGAAGGCAGCCTGCTTTACATGCCCGTCATGATGCCGAAAACCGGGCTAACGGAAATCCAGCGCGTCATGTCGTGGCAGGACAAGGTCATTGCCGCAACCCCGGAAGTCGCCAGCGTCGCCGGCAAGCTTGGTCGCTTCGAAACCGCCACCGATCCCGCTCCCACCGAGATGTTGGAAACCACCATCATGCTCAAACCCGAATATATAGCTAACGGAAAATTTCGCGTGAAGCGCAATCCCGATTGGCGCGAGGGTATGACCGTGGAAAAACTCAAAGCCGAGCTAACGGAAAAAATGAAGCAAGTCCCCGGCTATGTCCCCGCGTTTCTCCAGCCCATCGAGAACCGCATCCTCATGCTCTACACCGGCATCCGCGCCCAGGTCGGGGTGAAGATCTACGGCGATAGCCTCGACAAGATCCAGCGCAAGGCCTTCGAGATCGAGAAGCTCGTCAAAAGCGTTCCCGGAGCCGCTGGTGTCTCCGCCTCGCGCGTGCAGGGAAAACCCTATCTGAACATCAAGGTTGATCGCCAGGCCATGGCCCGCTACGGCCTCAGCGCGAAGGACGTGCTTGACGCCGTGGAAATCTCCATCGGTGGAAAAAACATCAGCACCACCATCGAGGGTCGCGAGCGCTTCCCGATCCAGATCCGGGTGCAACGCAGCGAGCGGGATGACATTGAAAAACTCGGGCGCATTCTGGTAGCGGCTAATTCTGGAATAGGTCCTATAAGTCCTATGGGACCTAATAAAGACGCCACCGCCTATATCCCGCTCGCCATGGTCGCAAAGATCACCCGCGAGATCGGAGCTAATGAAATCGCCTCGGAAAACGGCCTGCTGCGTTCCTACGTCCAGGCAAACGTCCAGGACCGCGACCTCGGTGGCTTCGCCGAGGAAATCGAGCAGAAGCTCAAGACCATCGACATGGAAGGCATGACCTACAAGATGACCGGTGAGTTCGAAAACCAACGGCGTTTCACCCAAACCATGGTGCTCGTTTTTCCGGTGGTTCTAATGGTGATTTTCGTCCTGCTCTACTTCGTCTATCACAGTGCGCTTGAAGCCGCGCACGTCATGCTCGCCGTGCCCTTCGCCCTCAGCGGCGGTGTCCTATTACAGAAAATATTAGGCTATAACTTCAACGGCGCCGTCTGGGTCGGCTACATCGCGCTCTTCGGCACGGCCGTGCAAACCGGCGTCGTGATGGTCGTCTATCTGGAGGAAACCGTGAAGGACAGGCTACGCGAAAAAGGTGCGACCTTCACTTACGAAGATCTCGTGCAAGCCGTGAACGATGGTGCCCGCCTCCGCCTCCGCCCCAAGGTCATGACCGTGGCCACCATCGTTTGCAGCCTGCTACCCATCATGTGGAGCCACCGCCAGGGCGCGGAAATCATGAAGCCCCTCGCCACGCCCGTCATCGGCGGCATGATTTCCAGCCTGCTGCACATCCTGATCGTCACCCCAGTCATCTTCCTCTGGCTGCGCGGCCGCGAGTTCAAGAAGGGCACGCTCCATTCTTCTCTCCACCACGACTAACTGGAAACACAACCTGAAAACCACCATCATCACAGCAGCCATGACAACCCTGTTTCTTGTTTCCTGTAAACCGGCGAAAACCGATACCGCCACACCCACAAAGTAATTCACTCTTCACGCATCCCTCACTTTCTGGTAGTCGGAATCCGCAACTTATATGATAGGTGACGGTAGGGACATGTCCCATACCAACGGAACTTCCAGCTCTATTTCGTGTTTAGCAGTCCGAAAAATCCTTAAAGTCAGGGGTTTCCGGTGGATTATCGACGTTTTTCTAGTTTCATACAACTCCATGAGGCACAGGGCTGAGAGTTCCGCCAATCCTTTTTCCGCGGTCTTGTTCAGGGGTCCCCAAACGCTTTGCAAACGGCGAAGGATCTTCAATGCCAACATCGCGGTCAGCGCGTGCGGCCGGGTGCTGGCCCCGGTGAGCACATACCATGGGCATATCTCCAAATGCCCGTGCTTGAGGATGCGGAATCCACTCTCCACTTTGGTAAGATCCTTATAGCGGTCGTGCAAAGTTTGCGCATCTGCCACCGGGCTTGGTAAATCGCTCACAATGGCATGGCAGCCATCCAGTTCAGAGTGCTCCTTGAGCAGGGGTTTGATTTTGGCTTTGTGGAGGGCGCTGATGTATTTGAATCCAGTCTCATTTGCAGCGGCTTGCTGCGGCCCGAGGATCATGCCTCGGTCCCCCACGAGCGTGATGTGTTCTTGGCCGAAGGTGGTTTTGAGACTCGCAATCTGGGTGTCGAAAGTTTTCACATCACTGTGTTACCGGGAAACAAACTCACGCTCAACGGTTCGCCCGTGGCCCAGGAAGGTCGTTAGAAGTTTTGAAAGCTCGCATGGCCTGCTTCCTGCTGGTTGTCTCTGGCAAGACTTTCTTTTATGCAACTCATTGTTAAAAACGCCTGCGTTCACCGCGGCACCGGACTTTGTGATTTAGCCGTTGACGACGGGAAATTCGTGGCCATCGCGCCGGATCTCCCGACCCACGGTGCCTCACGCGTCGTTGATATCGAAGGAAAATATCTCGTCCCACCCTTCATCGACAGCCACTTCCACCTCGACAGCGTTCTCTCGCTCGGCCAGCCACGCCACAATCAAAGCGGCACCCTTTTTGAAGGCATCCAAATCTGGGGCGAACTGAAAAAAACGCTCATTCGCGAGGCCATGGTCGAACGCGCCACCCGGTATTGCAAATGGGCCATCGCCCAAGGCATCGGCGCGATCCGCAGCCATGTGGATGTTTCAGAATCGACACTCACCACCGCGGAAGCGCTCTTGGAAGTCCGTGAAACCATGAAATCGTATCTCACGATTCAACTCGTCGCCTTTCCTCAGGACGGCTACCTGCGAGTCCCGGGGCAGATCGACCGTATGACCCGTGCCCTCGACATGGGCGTTGAAATCGTAGGCGGCATTCCCCACGGGGAACGAACCATGCAGGACGGCGCTGAGTCCATCCGCCTCCTCTGTGAACTCGCCGCGAAACGTGGCTTGAAAGTGGACATGCACTGCGATGAATCGGATGACCCACTTTCACGCCACATCGAGAGCCTCGCCTATCAGACCCAGCGCCTCGGACTCCATGGCCGCGTCACCGGATCCCACCTCACTTCCATGCACTCGATGGATTCATACTATGTGAGTAAATTGCTTTCTCTCATGGCAGAAGCAAACATCCACGCCGTTGCCAATCCACTCATCAACGTCACCCTGCAAGGTCGGCACGACACCTATCCGAAACGCCGTGGCCTCACGCGCATCCCGGAAATGCTTGCACAAGGCATCAACGTCAGCCTTGGACATGACTGCGTGATGGACCCATGGTATGCAATGGGCCGCGCAGACATGTTAGAAGTCGCTTCGATGGCATGGCATCTCACTCAAATGACCCGCCCCGAACACAGTGAGGTCATGATTGATTTGATCACTGGAAATGGGGCCAGGACTCTCGGACTGACCGACTACGGCATTCGAGTTGGAAATCCCGCCAACTTCGTTGTGCTCCAGGCAAACTCCGCAGCCGATGCCCTGCGCTTGAAGCCGAACCGGCTCCTCGTCGTGCGGGACGGAGCGATTCTCTCAGAAACCCCTCCCCTCCAGTCCACCCTTACCCTTGGTGGCGAATGCTCCACCGTGAATTTCTCATGAATCAAAAACCGACTAAAACCCTGATCGGCCTGCGGTGCGCCTGGATGTCCTCAGTGAGCGAGGAGGAAATTGCCTACGTGAGGGATGGTGCCGTCGCCTGGGACGAAACGGGACATTTCGTTTTTGTCGGCGAGTGGGAACAACGACCGCTGCTGGATGATCTCGTGTGGAACGACCAGCGAGGGCGCTTGCTCTTGCCTGGATTTGTCGATGTCCACGCACACCTGCCACAGTATCCGGTGGTTGGCAGGGCTGGCCATGAACTGCTACCGTGGCTCAACCGCTTTGTATTTCCTGCGGAAAAGGCCTTTTCCGTCGCGCGTGCTCGCGAACACGCCCCGCGATTTTTGCATGAGCTCAAGCAAAATGGAATAACCACTTCCGTGTTGTTTTCATCGATCCATGAAGACTCCACCCATGAATGCTTCGAACATGCAGAAACGTCCGGCCTGCGGATTGTAATGGGTCAAATGATGATGGATCGCCTATCCTACAGTGACCTTGCACCCACCGAGCGCCTCGCCGCCGCTGTCGAAGGCAGCGAACGCCTGTGCGCCCGCTTGCATGGTACGGCAAATGGAAGATTGCGTTATGCCTTCAGCCCTCGCTTTGCCGTAGCCTGCTCGATGGAACTCATGCAAAAGACAGCCACCCTGGCCAACCAGAGCGGCGCGTTCATTCAAACCCACCTTTCCGAAAACCGCGAAGAACTCCGGATCGTGGCGGGGCTGTTTCCTGAAGCACCCGACTATACCGGTATCTACGAACAGGCAGGGCTGTTAGGACAACGCACCCTGATGGGCCACGCGATCCATCTGAATGCAAGGGAACGCGAAATTCTCGCCGCCACGGAAACCAAAGTCGCCCACTGTCCCAGCTCAAACCTGTTTCTCCAGAGCGGCGTGATGGATTGGAAATCCCTCGACGCAGCAGGTGTCAAATGGGGACTCGGCAATGACGTTGCCGGCGGCCCGGAACTCTCGCCGTGGGAAGTGATGAAGGCGGCATTTCACTCCCATGCCTCACGCGCCGCAGAACACGAACACCCGGCGGTCCCATCGCTTGCACGACTCTTTCATGCTGCCACCGTCGGCGGGGCTATGGTCTTGGGCGATGGACTTCATCGCGGCAAGCTCGCACCCGGCCAAACAGCAGACTGCGTGTTGTGGGACACCACGGGCGTGCTGCCATATGGAGAATGTGTGTTAGATCGTGATGTTGATGAAATCCTAAGCGCGCTGGTCTTTCGAGGAAGCCGGGCGCAGGTCGATCAACTGTGGGTGGAGGGGGAGAATTGCCTTGCTCAGGTGCCACAGAATGTCTGATAGACACGCGCACCCGGAGGTGGCGGCAAACGGTATTCCGAATCATCAAAAACGACGTCATAGGGATTCCCAAGCACTCCTAACAAACGCTGCATCACCGAAAAATCCCCCAGATCTGAAGCCGCCGCCAAAGCTTCTTCCACCTTGTGGTTTCTTGGGATGCAGGCCGGATTGCTGGCAAGCATGACAACCGAAACCTCACGCAACGACTGCGCCTGCCGTCCCAGCCGTGCGTGCCATTGCTGCTGCCAATCGAGATGACTTGCCAGGATCTTCTCAGCCGCTTCCGGTGAACTGAGACCTCGGAACGTGTTGGTAAAATCCGCATGGGTCTCCTGCATCCATTCCAGCAGGGCCTCAACCAAGGCCCGATCACCCTCCTCCTCGGTGAACAAACCCAGCTTGGCCCTCATCCTCCGGAGCCACTCGCGCTGAAAATGCATTTGGAAGGATTCGATCTGCTGGTTTCCGATCTCGATCGCTTTTCCCTCATCCTCATGCAGCAGCGGCAACAATGCTTCGGCAAAACGAGCGAGATTCCACTGCGCGATTCGTGGCTGGTTCCCATAGGCATAACGCCCCCGATGATCAATCGAGCTGAAGACCGTCGCTGGATCGTAGGCATCCATGAAAGCACACGGGCCGTAGTCGATGGTCTCGCCAGAAATCGCCATGTTGTCGGTATTCATCACGCCGTGAATGAAACCCACGCTCTGCCATTGCGCGATGAGTGCCGCTTGACGCTCGATCACCCCACCTAACAGCGATTGATAGATATCCTCCGCATCCACGAGGACCGGAAAATGCCGGTGCAACGTGTAGTCTGCCAGAGCTTTCAAGGAAGATCGATCCCCGTTCGCCGCAGCCCACTCAAACGTTCCCACGCGGATGTGACTGGCTGCGACACGGGTAAGAACCGCTCCTGGGAGAACCACCTGCCGCTGCACGGCCTCCCCCGTAGCCACCACCGCCAGGCTGCGGGTGGTGGGAATGCCGAGCCCATGCATCGCCTCACTGATGATATATTCGCGCAGCATCGGTCCAAGGGCCGCGCGGCCATCGCCCCCGCGGGAGTAGGCGGTCCTGCCTGCGCCCTTTAGCTGGATGTCCCAGCGCCCGCCGTTGGGAGCGAGTTGTTCTCCGAGCAAAATGGCCCGACCATCGCCCAGGGTCGTAAAGTGGCCGAACTGATGGCCGGCGTAAGCTTGGGCAATCGGGCAGGCGCCTTCCGGCAGCTCATTGCCACTGAAAAGCCCCGCACGTTGACCAAGGGCGAGCCCGATTGATTCTGCTAGGTTTTGGTTGAAAATGACGAGTTCGGGATTCCTGACCGCTACCGGGTTTGCCGACTGATAGAATATCCGGGGCAGCTCCGAATACGAGTGATCCAGCCGCCAACCCGCATCAGGAGAGATGTGTTGAGTGTTCTGCATAAATCCGGGAAGATTCTCAGCGGCGCATCAACGCTTCGATTTCATCAGCTTCGATCGGGATCTTACCCATCAGGTCGATGTTCGTTTTTTCACCGATCAGAAAATCATTTTCCAGGCGCACGCCGAGCGCTTCCTCGCGGATATAGATTCCCGGCTCAATCGTGAAAACCATACCTTTCGCAAATGGTTCATGCGGCGGGCTGACATCATGCACATCAAGGCCGAGGTGGTGGGAGGTCCCATGCATGAAATATTTTTTCACCAGTGCCTTTTCCACTCCTTGTTGGCGGGCTTCCTTCGCTGAGAACAACCCCAAATGAACCAGTTCACGCTCCATGAGCTCGATCACTTGTTGCTGATACTCCATCGGCGTATTGCCGGGGCGGAGGATCTGATTCGCTCCGTGAAAGACATTGAGAACCGCTTGATAGACCTCGCGCTGGCGTTTCGTGAACCTTCCATTGATGGGCACCGTGCGGGTGAGGTCGGAGGCCCAGCCTCCGTATTCGGCGGCTACATCCATCAGGACCATCTCACCGTCCTGGCAGACTTTGTCGTTTTCCACGTAGTGCAGCACACAGGCATTTTTACCACTCCCGATGATCGGGCCGTAGGCGAAGCCCCGGGAGCCTCGCCGGACGAATTCATGAAGCAGCTCCGCCTCAATTTCCCATTCCCCGACGTCCGGCTTGATAAATCCCAACACCCTTCGGAATCCCGCTTCGGTGATGTCACAAGCCCGCTGGAGCATCTTGATTTCCTCGGGTGCCTTGGTGATTCTCAGGCGGTGGAGCAGAGGTGCAAGCCGTTCATACCGATGCAAGGGGTAACGAGCTTGGCATGCCTTGATGAAGCGAGCGTTCCTGGTCTCGACAACCACGTTGGCACGGAGATGTTCATTGGTTGCCAGATAGATATGATCGACTTGCGGCACCATGCGGTGGAGGAATCCTTCAAAGGAGTTGGACCATTCGATGCGCTCGATTCCGGTGGCGGCACGAGCCTGCTCCTTGGTGAGTTTTTCCCCCTCCCAAATGGCGATGATTTCGCTGGTTTCTTTCAAAAAAAGGATCTCGCGCTCCTTGGAATCAATCGCATCCGGCATTAAAATGAGCGTTGTTTCTTCCTGGTCCACACCGGTGAGGTAGAAAAGGTCGCTGTTTTGTTTGAATGACATGGACCCGTCCGCATTTGTCGGATAAATGTCATTGGCATGGAGAATCACCATACTGTTCGGCTTGAGCAAACCGCGAAGATTTTGCCGGTTTTTGAGAAAAAATTCGGGGGAAATGGATTCGTAGCGCACACCCTGACTACACCGCATCCAAATGCACGGGGCAATCCTGTTCTCCGGGAATTTCTTGCGCTTTGACCTGTGCGACAATCCGCCTACCGTCCCTGCTGCGGATTCTCCGATAGTTCTGGCTCAGTTTTCTGAGGGTTTTGGCGATTCGTTAATCCGATCTGGAAACGATCGCGAAGCTTTGGATCGAGTTCCAAAGCAGGGATGCGTGAGAAGCCATTCTCGTGACTGATTTCCAAACCCGCCTCCGTGACTCGGGTGATGGTGACGCTTTCATATTCACGGCCACTTTTCAATTTAAGATTTCCCAGATTCTCGCCGGCCGCCCTTGTCCAGGAGTTCTGCCGATATTCGGCACGGTAGCGCAGGGCATCCGCCTCCAATTGACTGACCGCAGCGGTGAGTGCCTGCTGCTTGGCCACCATGAGGGCCTGCTTTTTCTTCAGGGATTCAGACTCACGAGTGAGTTCGTCAAAGGCTAACAGCCGACTGTGCCGTTTATCACTTGAATTCGCCAGCAACGTCGAACGCTCCTCGTGTTGATTTTTGAGATCACCCATGATTTCATCACCGGTGCGAACTTCCTTTTGAGCGGCACTGTGTCCACTGGAAAACTTTAAACGATGGTCAACGACGATCGAGAGACCGACTCCCGCCATCACCAAAACGATCATGCCTACCATGAAGGTTGGAACTCCAGAGTGATCGTCGTTAAACCGCATCGGAGGTCCGTTTGATTACAAAAGCCCCTGGAGGGTTGCGATCTGTGCTCTCAATTCTGTGAGTTGGCGTTGCATATTGGCAAGGTCGACGCTCATGATCCCTGCCCG
>Ga0163144_10015712_pt1 | contig 15589 bp, 9 predicted proteins | sample OliLak19BULKMAT1_FD_123175 | JGI IMG/M metagenome (GOLD analysis project Ga0163144, IMG submission 123175) | Freshwater microbial mat bacterial communities from Lake Vanda, McMurdo Dry Valleys, Antarctica - Oligotrophic Lake LV.19.BULKMAT1 | ecosystem: Environmental > Aquatic > Freshwater > Lake...
GAGTCCTCCCACTCCCATTCGCGACCGAGTGACTCGACGCCGATGGCTTGGGCTTGCGCTTCGTTCGTCGGACCCTCGGCGCGCCCTACGGCCACGGTGCGCGAGAACAGTTCGCTCGGCACGAGGCCCACGTCGCACTGGGTCACGTGCAGCTTGAAGGGGCTTTGTCGCCGCAAGGCCGCGCGCTGGAGCCCTTCGAGGAAAGCGGGCACGAGGCGCGTCGCCTGGCTGCGCAAGATGCAGCAGGTGTTCATCGTGTTGCAGACCTTGCGGTCGAGCGAGTCGAAGACGTTTTGGCTCAGTTGCTCGGCTGTCGTGTCGGCGTCGACGACGAGCCAAGCGCCACCGGTGCCGTGCAAGCTGACCGGGACGCCCGCGCTCTGCGCCAAGCTGCCCAGCGTGGCCACGGCCGGGCCCGAACCGCGGGCGACGGCCAACGACAGCCGCGAGTCGCGAAAGAGCGCCCAGCCAGCGGCGTGTGACGCACTGTCGACCACGGTGACTGCGTCTTGGGGCAAACCTGCCGCGACAAGCGCGGGGGTCGTGGCGAGACGCAGAATTGCCCTGGCGGTGCCGAGTGCATCGCGCCCGATGCGAAAGACGACGGTGTTGCCGCCGCGCAGCACACCCGTCGCGTCGGCGACGACGTTGGGTCGCCCTTCGAACACGAAGGCGACGACGCCGAGTTCCGCTCCGACCAATTCGGCCTTCCAAGTGCCGTGGTCGACGACTTCGAGCACGCGCCCCCGCACGGAACCGAGCTCGGCCCAAACGCGCAGTCCCGAGATCATGCCCTGCCGCATGGCCTCGGTCGCTTCCAGACGCGTCGTCGAGCGACCACGCGCCTTGGCGTCGTTCAGGTCGTCGATGTTGGCACGGACGATCTGGGCCCAGGTGGCCTCGTCGGCGAGACGTTCGGCAAAGTTCAGAAAAAACGATGTGATCTGGCCATCGGTCACCTGCGACATGGCGGCAAAGGCGCGATGCGTGCGCTCGACGGCTCGGTTCGCGACATCGGCTTCGGCAGCCGGAATGTGGAGCACTTCGCCGGTGCGCTCGACCACCGCGAGGCTGTCGCCCGGACCGAAGCGCGCGGCCAGTTCTGCATCGACGGTGACGAGCCGATTTCCGCCCACCACCAGCTGCATTCCGGCCTGGAGCTGACTCAAGGGAGTCGTCGTTGCCATGTGGGGGACGCTCCCCCGCCGACGGGGCGCTGTCAAAAGCCGGAGGCGCGCTTATTTCTTCGCACTTGCAACCCGCGACCCGAGCCAATTTGGCCAAAAAGCGCGGGCAGCCTCTTGCCAGCACCCCGGGCCCGAAGGAAAAACGCGCATCACATGCCGAACATCGACCTGCGCGGTAAGCGTGCTCTCATTGCTGGTGTATCCGACGCTGGCGGCTTTGGTTTTGCCATCGCCAAAGCCCTCGCCGAGTGCGGCGCCAGCGTCTGCGTCGCGTCCTGGCCACCCGCCATGGGCATCTTCGAGACCATGCTGCGCCGCGGCAAATTGGACGAGGCTCGCACCCTGCCCGACGGCACGCTGTTCGACTTCGAGAAGGTCTATCCGCTCGACGCAGCCTTCGACACGATGGACGACGTCCCTGCCGAAGTGAAAGAGAACAAGCGCTACGCGGAGCGAGGCGACTTCACCATCCAGGGCTTGGCGGACAGCTGGAAGAACGACTTTGGCGACGGCTCGCTCGACATTCTCGTCCACTCTCTGGCCAACGGCCCCGAGGTCGCGCTCGACCTGATCGACACGAGCCGCAAAGGCTACTTGGCCGCACTCAGCGTCAGCACCTACTCGCTGGTGTCCATGGTGTCCAAGTTTGCGCCGATGATGAACCGCGGCGGCTCGGTGTTGAGCCTCAGCTACTTGGCGGCCGTTCAGGTCATCCACGGCTACGGCGGTGGCATGTCGTCGGCCAAAGCCGCACTGGAGAGCGACACCCGCTACCTGTCGTACCAAATCGGCCGTCGCCACGGCCTGCGCATCAACACCATCTCGGCCGGTCCGTTTGCGTCACGCGCGGCCAACGCCACCGGCGTCGTGAACGACTACATCGAGCACTACGCCCAGCACGCGCCGCTGCAGGAGCGGCTGACGCAAGAAGAAGTCGCCAACTTTGCCGCCTTCATCTCGAGCCCGCTGGCCAGCGGCATGACGGGCTCCGTGGTCTACGTAGACAAGGGCTTCCACGCCCTGGGCATGAGCTACAACTGAAGCGCGAATAGCGACGGCAGAGTGAGTTTGGTCTTACTTGCCGTTGCGATCAGGCGTGAACAGTGAGGTTGGCCTCACTCGCCGTTCGGTACAGACATGAAAAAGGCCATCGACGCGAAGTCGATGGCCTTTTTGCTGGGAGCCCTGAGGGCTCCTGCGCGTTACTCGGTAGCGACGATGTCCGAGACGCAGAAGTCGAAGGGCGTCTCGCCCGAATCGACCGTCGTGACCTGCCATGCGATCTTGGTGAGCGCAGTCAAATCCGCAGTCTCGGTACCAGGAACCCAGCACTCCTTGACCAAGTCGGCGAACTTCACGACGTTGACGCCGCTCAGGACCGGCTTCAGCTTGACGTTGCAGAACTCACCGTCCGCGTTCTCAATCTTGAAGCGAAGCGTCACAGGGATGGCGCTACCGCTGATGGTGAAGCCAAAGCCGGTCAGCGCAGAAGCGTCGAAGGGCAGCGGCGTCACCACGCCTTTCAAAGTGACGGGATCGATCGGCTGGTTCAGGTTGAGACCGATGGCCGCGCCCCAGTAAGTGCCGTAGCAGTCGGTGGCGGGAGCGACCGGCGTGCAGAGCAGATCGACCTTGGCTGCCGAGCCGCTGATGCAGGCCTTGGCGCCGGTGAAGTCATCCGTCAGGCTGGCAGCAGTGGTGGCGTCCGAGAACGAAAACATAGCGCCTTGGATGCCAGCGGTGTTGCTGTCGAGAGCAACCCACCCGTCGGTCGGGGTGATTGGGATACCTTCGGCGGGCGTGATGGTGCCGCCCGTGCCCGTGCCACCAACGCCAGAGCTTGCTCCGCCGGTGCCCGCGCCGGTCCCACCAACACCCGCGCCAGTACCGCCCGTTGCCGGTGCCGCACCGCCGCCATCCTCGGCACAACCCATGGCCGTCAGGCCGGCCAAAATCGAAATACCCACAACCGTCCGAAACGCTGAAGTCATGGCCTAGGTGTAATCTGCCGTGGAAGCCCTATCAAGGCGATCGACCTGCCTAAGTTTCACTTTCATGGGAATTCGATCGTGGGGAGCTTTCCAAGTCCAGTGGATCCGAACGGTTAGCGCGACGATCGCGCAGCACTTGATGGAAGCACGAAAACCGACGCTTCTGATTCGCTCATCTGAGGCCCCAAGCGCCGCTCGGTTCAGAGCGTAATGATCCTCCGATTGTTGAACTCCGTTGCGCCTCCCGAAACGAACGAAGCGCCCGAACCCGAGGCATGAAAACGCAAAAGGCGCGTCGTGCTTTAGCACGCGCGCCTCTCTGGGGGACAACCGTTTCCCCGGACTGATTCAGTTCACGTCGACGTAGAAATCGTTGGAGGCGATGTTGGTGACTGGGCCATTCCAGACCTCGAAACCGACGGCGACGCTGAGGATCTGCGAACCTGGCAGGCTGTAGCCGCGCGAGTTGGCGTCGCGGTAGAAGTCCATGACGTCGAACTCGAGTTCGTAAATGTCCTGACCCTCCGGCTTGATGTAGTTGACGATCGGGATACCGTTGACGTTACCCGTCCAGACTGTCCAGGTACCCGGTACGTTGGCGACGGTGATGTTGGCACCCGCAGCCGAGCCTGCAGGCTGCTGGCCCGGCGGGTCGCGCAACCACACCATGAGGTAGGAGGACAGAGAGCCACCGTTGCCCAGCCAGATGTCCCAGGCTGCGTTGTATTGACCATTGCCGTTGGCCGTCCAGCGCCAGCCCGTCTTGAGCGTGGTGAGCGAGCTGATGGCTGCTGGTAAGCCACATGTGCCAGCCGATTGGATGGGTGGATTGGAATACTGGCCGCAAAAAACCGTGGGGTAGCCGGCCGGTGAATAGTCGCCACCCTGGCTGCCGTTCAAAGATGCGACGTTGAACGAGGTGCCGTTCCAAGAGATGCTGTGACTCGACCAGCCTGAACCCCAACCATTCGCAATGAACTTGTAGCCAGTGCCGTTGCGGTAGACGTCGCCTTGCGCGTACCGTTCGCTCGAGTTGCCGGTACCCGAGTACTGACCTAGGCCCAACTGGCTGTCGATCGGCGGGCCACCGCCGGTTGCTGCGCCGCCCGATGCCGTGACTCCACCGCTGCCGTTGATGGGCGCGCCGCCGGTGCCCGTGCCGCCGGTGCCGCCGTCCGTGCCGCAACCCGTCGTGACGGTGGGCGGAGGCGCGAGGCGCGTCACGAATTCGGCCACGCCGTCGCCGGTCGTGTCGATGGCGTCGTACCAACCGTCGCAATCGGTATCGAGGCCGACAGCGTCAGCCACGCCGTCGCCGTTCGTGTCGATGCCGACGCCATCGGGCGTGCCATCGGCGTTCAGATCGATGTCGTCCGCGATGTTGTCGCCGTTGAGATCGACTGTGTCGCCGAGATCGTCGGCTATACGGTCACTGTTCGAGTCGAAGCCCGAACTCGACCCGCAGGCCAGGACGAAAACGACGGGAGAAAGCGCGAAAAGGGAGGTCAGAAGAAGGGGTCGCATAGGCTTGAAAGTCGGCCGTCGGAAAGCGCTGCCGCCTCTGGTTTGTAGCGCTGGAGGTCTGGCTTGCACCGAGAAATTCAATGGACGGCCACCTACTACCCTCACGAAACCGGCCCTCGGCTGAAATTTTCGAGCGCCGGGCGAATGGTCAGCCGGGGAAAGCTGCGTTTCCCCGGACTTGCTTGACCCCACCAATTGCACCACCCACCCTGGAACAAGGAAGAGTTTGGGGTGTTGGGTATGACGATGGTGGGAATGAAGCTGCTGGGAATGGCGACGCGCAGAGTTGGAGGGCGAAAGTTGCAGAGCCGTCACTCCAGGGGGACCGCGTGCGGTCACCATGCGGGGCGATGGACACTGCTCTGGGGACGGCTGCACGCGCAGCTTCGACGAATCGGAGGACTCGGGTGAGTCAGGATGCGCAAAACCTGACGGTCTTGTTGCTCGAAAAAGGTGCAGCCTGGCCGGCCTGGAGCGCCGAGTTGCGCGAGCGTGCTCCCAACGCTTTGGTCGAGGCGCAACTGGACGACGAGACGATCGATGCCTTCGAAGCTCGCGTGCTCGGGCGACTCGAGCGGCTCCGCCAAGATCGCGTCGAGGGCGCAGGGTATGTGTGCGCGCCGGGTGGACCGGATCACCAACGAGTGCGGCAGCGTTTGTGCCACGCTTTGATCGGGTTGCTCGCTGCCAACCAGGACGCGCAGCTGATCCTCGGTGGGGGTGACTGGCGAGACGACGATGACACGGCGGGCGATCGGGCGAGCTTGCTCGAGTTGTGGACGGCCTTGTCCGAAGAGTCGCCTGGGCATCCGGTCGCCGTGCGCTTCGAAGATCGCGTCACAACTAGCGGGGTTTTTGACTCGCCCGGAAGTCAGCTGCTCGGCTTGGGGCAACGCTCGCTGGGTTAGCGCGGCTATGCAACACTCGGCGCATGCAGCCGAAGAAGCCGGGCAAACGAGCGGCGATCGTGGCGGGGCTTCGAACCCCATTCCAGAGGCAAGGCAGCGGGTTCGCGGCGCAGAGCGCTCTCGAATTGGGTGTGCTGGTGACGAGCGAGCTGTGCGCGCGGGTGGGACTCTCGGTGAACGAGATCGACCAGCTCGTCTTCGGCCAAGTGCTGCCGTCGATCGAAGCGCCCAACATCGCGCGTGAGATCGTGTTGGCTACGGGCCTGCCGCGCTCGATCGAAGCGTTCAGCGTCTCGCGTGCCTGCGCCACCAGCTACCAATCGACGGTGAGCGCCGTCGAGGCCATCTGGGCGGGTGCGGCCGCGGTGGTGATTGCCGGCGGGGCCGACAGCGCGAGCGACGTACCGATCACCGTCAAGAAGCCCTTGGCGCGTGCATTGCTCACGGCCAGCAAGGCGCGCTCGCTGACCGAGCGCCTCAAAGCTTTCGCACATTTGACGCCCTCGGACTTGGTGCCGGTCGCGCCCGCCATCGCCGAGTACTCGACCGGCCTATCGATGGGCGAAAGCGCTGAAAAAATGGCGAAAGAGAACGGCATCACGCGCGCCGCCCAAGACGCCTTCGCGCATCGCAGCCACCTGCTCGCAGCGCGCGCCTGGGCCGACGGACGTTTGGGCGGCGAAGTGATGAGCGTTTTCGCGGCGCCACGCTTCGACGAGGTCAGCGGGGACAATCTGGTGCGCGCCGATTCGACGCTCGAAGCCTACGCCAAGCTCCGTCCAGCGTTCGACCGCAAGAACGGCACGGTGACGGCCGGCAACAGTTCGCCACTCACCGACGGCGCTGCCGCGCTGATCGTCATGCACGAAGACAAAGCCAAATCGCTCGGCCTCGAGCCTCTCGGATTCGTCCGGTCTTACGCATTCGCGGCGGTCGATCCGCGAGGGCAGTTGCTCATGGGGCCCGCCCACGCCACGCCGTTGGCGCTCGAGCGGGCCGGGCTCGAGTTATCGGACATGTCGCTCGTCGACATGCACGAGGCGTTCGCCGCGCAAGTGTTGTCGAACACTCAGGCGTTCGAGTCGAGCGCGTTCGCCGCGCGCGAGCTGGGGCGCAGCAAAGCCATCGGCGCGATCGATTGGGACAACTTCAACGTCTCGGGTGGCTCGATCGCACTCGGCCATCCATTTGCGGCCACTGGAGCCCGGCAGATCCATCAGACCCTGCGGGAATTGCGCAGAAGAAAAGGCCAATTCGCTCTGTGCACCGCCTGCGCCGCCGGTGGGCTCGGCGCTGCTCTGGTTTTGGAGGCCGCATGACCGCGCTCGACGTGTTGGTTTCTGCGAGTGGCATGCTGCGACTCGAGCGGCGCCCCGGTGGCGTGGCCGTGGTTGTCTTCGACGCGCCCGGCGAGAGCGTCAACACCTTGCGAGAAAGCTTTGCCGACGAGTTCTCTGCGTTTTTGGACGAGCTTGCGAAAGACGCCAGCGTGCGCGGCGTCGTGCTTGCCTCCGGGAAGAAAGACAACTTCATCGCCGGCGCGGACATCGGCATGTTGGAGAGTGTCGAAGTCGCCGAGGTCGGCACGGGTCTGTCGACATTGGGGCAGCGCGCGGTCGAGAAGATCGCTTCATTTCGCGTACCCGTGGTAGCGGCGATCGCGGGCTCGTGCCTGGGCGGGGGGCTCGAAATCGCCCTGGCCGCGCAGGGCCGCGTGGCGGCCGACGACGGCCGCACCAAGCTGGGCCTGCCCGAAGTGCAGCTCGGCATCTTGCCTGGCATGGGCGGCACCCAGCGGCTGCCTCGCCTCGTCGGCCTCGAAGCCGCACTCGACCTGTTGTTGACCGGCAAGCAGATTGACGGGCGTCGCGCGCTGCGCATGAAGCTGGTCGACGATCTCGTTCCCGCGGCGATCGTCGTCGACGTAGCCGCGCGCCATGCGCTGGCTCTCGCCGCCAAAGCCGAGAGCGGTGAACGCGGGGGTGCTGGCGCTTTCTTGCGTCATTTGCTCGATGCAGGCGAGCTGCGCGAGCTGGCGGTGGCCGAAAATCCGCTTGGTCGAATGGTCGTGTTCGACCAAGCCAAGAGGCGGCTGCGCGAGAAAACGCAAGGCAATTACCCGGCGCCCGAACGAATTTTGGAGGTCGTGCGCGCCGGGCTCGAACGAGGCACACGCGCCGGCCTGGCCGAAGAAGCACGCGCCTTTGGGGAGTTGGTCGTGTCGGCCGAATCGCGCGCGCTGCGCCATGTGTTTTCTGCCCAGCAAGCGGCCAAGAAGGACAGTGGCACGCAGTCGGCGGTCACGGCGCGGCGCGTCGAACGCGTCGGGGTACTCGGCTCGGGCCTGATGGGCGCGGGTGTAGCCGCTGTCTCGGTCTGGCAAGCGGGACATTTCGCTCGCCTCAAGGACGTGAAGCCGAGCAGCCTCACGGCTGGACTCGCTATGGTCGAAAAAATTCTTGGCGCACGCGTGGAGCGCCGTCAGATGAGTGTGCGCGAGAAGGCCGAGATCCAAAATCGGCTCACCGTGACCACGGACTACGTCGGCTTCGCCAACGTCGACGTCGTGATCGAGGCGGTGTTCGAAGACCTCGGCCTCAAGCAGACCATGCTCGCCGATGTCGAAGCACTGGGCAGCAACCAGACCATCTTTGCCTCGAACACCTCCTCACTGCCGATCGCGAAAATCGCTGAAAAAGCCAAGCATCCCGAGCGTGTGCTGGGCATGCACTATTTTTCGCCGGTCGATAAAATGCCTCTGCTCGAGGTGATCGTCACGCCGAAAACGGCCGATTGGGTGACGGCCACGGCCGTCGCGCTCGGTAAGGCGCAGGGCAAGACGGTGATCGTCGTCGGCGACGGTCCCGGTTTCTACACGACACGTATCCTGGGCCCGTACCTCAACGAAGCCGCCTTTGCCTTGCTCGAAGGACACGCGATCGAGAACGTCGACCGAGCCTTGGTGCTACGCGGCTTTCCGGTGGGACCGCTCGCGCTGCTAGACGAAATCGGCATCGACGTCGGCAACAAGGTGAGCCACACGCTCGAGGAGGCGTTTGGCAAGCGCATGCGAGCGCCACGTGAATTCGCGCGCCTGGTCGAGCTGGGGCGTCTCGGCCGCAAGGTCAAGAAGGGCTTCTACGACTACCAAGAGACGCACAAGGGCAAGCGGCCGGTCGATGCCAGCGTCTACGACGACTTGCGCGTGAAGCCGCGCATTACCGAGCCGTCGACGGAAGTAGCCGAGCGTTGCCTGTTGTTGATGGTCAACGAGGCTCTGCACTGCCTGGGCGAAGGCATCCTGCGCTCCGAGCGGGATGGCGACATCGGCGCTATTTTTGGCCTGGGTTTCCCGCCTTTTCTGGGCGGCCCCTTTCACTATGCGCGTGCGCTGGGTGCAGCGAATTTACTGGCGAGGCTCCAAGCCTTCGAAAAGAAGTACGGCGAGCGCTTTCGTCCTGCACCGCTGCTGTTCGAGCGCGCCAGCGCGACGGGCAAGCACTGAGGGCGCGCGCCGGACTCAACTGCGCGCGGCAAGGCGAAGAGGCAGCAGCTGACTTTCGATCGCGCCGAGTAGCTCGCTGGCCATCAGCATCGCTGGGCCGTGTGCTTGGGTGGTGCGCAAGAGAAAGCGCCGCACGGCCTCCAGACGCTCGGGACTCTTGTGCAAGAGCACGGCTGCAGGTGGCAACACCGCGACGAAAGCCGAACTCGCCAAGTCGCGCGCGGCAAAAAGCAACAACTGCAGACTCAGCGAATCTTGGGCGTCCAGCGCGCGCGACAGCGCGCCAGTGAAGCGTTGCGGGGCGCGCTCGAGTAGTACGGAAAGCGCGCGCCAGTCGAAGGCCGTGGGTCCGTGCTCGACGAACACGCCGATGGCACTTTCGAGGGGCAAATGGGCCGCAGAGGCTTCGGGAATGGGCTCCTTTCGACAGGCGAGCCAGGCAACGAACTGGTGAGGCAAGAGCCACTGCCAGGCGACACTGGAGCCCGCGCGCACACGCGCTTCGAGCTGACCTCCCGTCGCGTTGCGCCAGAATTCCACGCGCTGTTTTTCTTCTTGTCCAGACCAAGGCTCGACTCGCTCTTGAGCCAGACGCCACAAGTTCGACCAGACGGTTCTGTGTTCGACCTTGCGTTCGTCGGCGACGACGAATAGCGCGGCAAACCCACCCCAAGGCTCCAGTGCGTCGATGGCTACGACCAGCGAGTCACTTTCGCTCACTGGAATCTCGAGGTCCAAATTCGAGAGCCGATCGTAAGCGAGCGACATGGGGTTTTCGTCTCGAAACAGGCGATCGAGCAAGGCGATCAGAGCGGGTCGATGCCGAATGGTCGCTTGCGACAGCGTACGCAATGCGGATTCGAGCACGCCCCGACGCAGAGCGGGCGAGCCGCGTGTCGGCAGGAACGGGGCAGGCACGAAAGATGAGTGTTCCGTGAGCGTCAGCCAGGCGACCTGCCAGCTGTCGTGATGGTAAAGCGAAGCTTTTTCGGCATTGGGAACGAATCGAGGCTCGACCGAGTCGACGAACGGCACGATCACGCGCAGCGATTCGCGTACGACGTCGCGCGTCAGTTCGTCGGGTACGCGCCCGCCACCGAGTTCTGCCCAACCAAGCGCTATGACGCTGGCTTCGAGAGCTGCCACCAATTCGGGTGCGTCGTCTTCGAAGCCGTCGAGCAAGACGTGAAAGGGTCCAAAGTGCTCGCGCTCCGCACTCGCCAACAGAGCATCGAGCATGCGCTCACCGCTCGAACCGTTGAGCAGTGCTTGGCCCCAGTCGCGAGGCGACAAGCCCAGCGCTTGATGAGTCGCTCGGGCTTCGAGGGCGCTGACCAAAAAATGCGGGCCCAGGACGAACGATTCGGGCTCGGTTCGAGTCGCTGGACGCAGAAGCCGAGCGCGCTCGAGTGCGCGCGTCAGTTGGTAGGCGGCCGGCGGCAACTTGCGCGCCAGCTTGCGCAGCTCTTTGCGCGACAGGCCCCCGGCGCCGCCGAGCGCCGCGCCGAACCAGCTGGGATCGGGCGCTTCGTCGGCGATTTCCGCATGAAAGAGACTGGTCCAAGCATCCAGCGAACGCGCCTGTCGCAGGTCTTCGTCGCCCGCGACCAAACAACGCGCAGCCAGCTCGCACAACTCGACGAAGGCATGCTGCGCGACTGTAGGTGCGCCCGCCGTCTCGTCGTGCGCTTGCTTGAGTCGACGCTCGATGAAGCTCTCGACGACTTCGTCGAGACTCTTGCCATGCAAGCTGCGCGGCGTCATTTCATCGAGCAGACCGAGTAGGCCCAAAGCGTCGCCCCAGGTGCGCGCCGCGCCGAGCGGCAATGCAACGCGACGCATCCAATGCTCGGCGCGTTCGGCGTCGAAATGTCCCTCGCCGTTCAATCGGGAGCTGACCCAATCGACGAGTTCCGGTAGAATGATGCTCACCTGCGGTGAGACGATTGTGAGAAACTCTTCTGTCCGAAACCCTGCCTCGAGGAGTGATGCATGCTTCGAGTCGAGCGACGACGCCACGCACACGGGACGTTCGCCCCAGCGCAGCCGAGCCCAGTCGTCGGCCGTCGCCGGCACGCCTGCGCCCAGTTCGACGAACAGTGCGCCGCGCGGTGGCACGTTCTTCCAGTCGTCGCGGCTCTCGATCAAGACGTGGCGGGCCAACCCGCGCGCTTGCAGCCACGCGCCCGCCAGCGACCGTCCGGAGCCGTTCGGCGCGTGCCACCAGGTGGGTTTCCAGGAGGGGGGGTGGAGCACGTCCGGTGGCAGGCCGGGGGGCAGGTCCTCGCGGGTCAGGTCGATTTCTCGCGCAAAGCGGACGTCTCGGAGCCGGACCAGCCGTCCATCACCTCGGAGGGGTGGCTCGCCCAAGTGGGCCTGCACATCCCCCCAGGGCCTAGTCATGAGTTCGGCCAGTGCTCGCTGACAGAGCGGACGATCCCGGAGCCAATCCAGGTCTTGGCCGCGGTCCAGTTTACTGAACAGGGTTGATAAGGAGCGCGGTTTGATGCGAGAATCTTCGGGCCAGCTGGTGCTTTCCAGAGCCGCCTCCGCGAGCTGACCAAAGCTCCCGATCGTCGGTTCCGACGTCGTCATCAAATCCCGCAACCAGCCCATGCAGGATTATTGCATCCTGCGTGCAGGATGTAAAAAACTGCGCGTGAACTGCGTAGTTTCAAGTACTTAGTGGCATGAAAAGATCGTCATTCGGCGCGCCTTCGCTCAGTCGCCCCGGCCCGAGTGTGGTCCAGCCTACCGTAAAAGAGCCTCACCGCGGATGACCGATGCTGACCAGAGATCGATCCTGCAAAGCCCGCCGAGTGCAGGATTCGTCCTGCAGATTTCCTGCAAGGGGCCGCCGTTGCCCTTGCCTAGATCCGCGGCTAGCCCTTTCCCCGATCAGCAGCTAGCAAAGCCCAGCCCGTCATGTCCTTTTCCATCGCCAATCTGCTCGTTTGGTATGTCGTCTTTCTGTTCAGCACGACCTTCCATGAGTTTTCGCACTCGCTATTGGCCTACTGGGGCGGTGACCGGACGGCCTACGAGGGCGGCACTCTCAGCCTCGACCCCCTTCCTCACATCCGCCGTTCTCCTTTTGGCCTGGTGGTCGTGCCACTCATCTCGTTCGCGCTTGCCGGCTGGATGATCGGCTGGGCCTCGGCCCCCTACGATCCGCAGTGGGCACGCCGAGAGCCCAGAAAACACGCACTCATGTCGTTCGCCGGTCCGGCGGCCAACATGCTGCTTGCCGCGGTGGCGTTCGTAGCCATGCGCATCTGCGTCGGGACCGGCGTGCTCGACTTCAATCCAGGCGGGTTCGAACTAGACGCCATCGTCGTCGCGCCGGGCGATGCGCGCGGTCTGATGGGGGCTGTCGCCATGGCCCTTTCCATTCTGTTGATCCTCAACGTCCTGCTCGGCATCTTCAATCTGTTGCCCATCCCGCCGCTCGACGGCGCCGCAGTGCTCGAGGGCCTGTTTCCGCGGCAGTTGCACACCTTCTTCGACAAGGTGCGCACGACACCCGCCTACCAAATGTTGGGGATGATCGTGGCGTGGAAGGTCTTCCCGGTCGTGGGTTGGCCCGTGCTCAGCGTGGTCCTCAAGTACCTCGTTTTCTGACGCCCCAAACCGCGCTGGGAGCAGCTCGACAGTGGAAGCGGGTCTTTGGAGCCGCGGGATCGAATCTGCTGAAGCTGGATAGTTTCACGAAGAATGTTTGATTCCTCCGTGGAACCGCTGTCATTCAGGGGTTTTGAATGAAAATCGCCATGCCGATCCATTTGCGGGGCGTACCTTCATCCAGTGCTGCCGTTCGCCGTTGCGACACGGCGCGGAACTCCGAATTTACATTGTCGCCCCTCAGGTGGGCGGACTCAGAGGTGGCAATCATGCGTAAACTGACAATCGCTTCACTTTTTTTGGTCCTCGGCTCCAGCTCTCTCGCGTTCGCCTGCAACGGCACCGAAGACGACACGGCTGATGACGCCGCAGGCACCGGCGGCCTCGGCGGCGGCGACGGCGCAACTGGCGGCTCGGGTCCGGGTACCGGCGGCGGGGGACCTGCCGATACGTCGGCATGTGCCGATGGCAATCGCGGCACCTCGGTCGGCGCAGGTACTTGCGCCCTCATCAACGACTTCGAGGGTGCCGCTTTCACGGCGAGCGTCGACCTCGGTAGCGACGGCCGCACCGGCGCCGGCATCGACTTCCTGACGCCCGGCGAGCCGCGTATCTCGAAGGGCCAGTGCACCGATAGCAGCACTAGCGCCAAGTGCGAAGAAACCGTCACCGGCGAAGGCACGCTGGAGCAGGTGGACGGCGGCGCCAATGGCTCCGCAAAGGCCGTCCACTTCACCTTTACCGGTGGCAAGTCTTGGGGCGGCGCGTTCAGCCAGCTCGTCACGAATGACAAGTGCTACGACGCTTCGGCTTACGAGGGCATCCAGTTTTATGCCAAGGCCGCAGCTTCCTCGACCAAGTCGATCTACGTCGGCGTTGGTACCGCAGCGACCAATCCTCTCTACGACTGCCCGGCTGACGCCGAGTGCTACAACAGCGGTCGCAAGGTCTTCACGCTGACCGACGAGTGGGTGCTTTACACGGCGACCTGGGCAGAGCTGAAGAAGCCCGGTTGGGGCGTGGCGTGGGGCACGGACACATCCGAGACCAACGATCAGATGGTCTCGATCAGCTTTAGCGATAACGGCGCCCTGCCCGAAGGCAACGCCATCGAGTTCTACGTGGATGATATCGCGTTCACCGGCGGCGATAGCACCGCATGCGGTGAGCCCGGCATGGGCGGCGGTACAGGTCTCTGATTCGCATTCGCGAACGGACTTGGGGATCTGGCTTCGGCCGGGTCCCTTTTTCTTTTTGTCGGTTGGCGCGTCGTCGATTGAGAGCGTCCGTTGCCTCAGTGAGCGATCACTCACGACGAAAAAATTGAAAGCGCAGCCTCGGTTCGTGCGCGAAAAGCGCAGCGAGCATGGAACGAAATGATCCATTCGACGCGTTTGGGCTTTCAACCGGAGAAGAAACCACAATGTCGGAGAGCGACGTGGGTGATACTTAAAGGAAAGCAAAATGCTTTTCAACGAGGTCTCCATGAAGTGGTTGCTGCGCTCTTTGTCTTTGGCGGGTTTGGTCTCGGCCGTGGTTGCTTGTTCGACGACTCCAGGTGGCGACGACGCTGCGGGTGATCTGTCGGGCGCAGGAGGCAATGGTGTGGTCGATGGCGCGGGTACCGGCGGCGATGCAGCTGCCACGGGTGGCGGCTCCGGTGTGACGCCCAGCCCGATCACCACCGACGCGCTCGAGACGGTCGACGTGTCGCATTGGCCCACGAATCAGGCCTGTGCGACCGACTTCGAGGCGGGGCCCGTCGACGACGGCACTGGCAACACCGTCATGCATCTCAAGGCCAACCCGACGGCGGCGCCCTGCGACGCGGGTAGCCCCAGCGTGAGCTTGTCGATTCCTGGTGCGGAACTGACCGGTGACGTTTCGCGCTCCAAGGGTGTGAAGTTCGTCATCAGGGCGGCCTCGCCGCTGGCCATTCGCTTCTTGGCGCAGTCGGCATTGGTGGTGCCGAGCGGGGACGGCGGCGGCTCGTGTGACGATGCCGTTTACACGTGCTGGAACGCTCACGAGGATCCGGCGTTGGCCGTGACGACCGAGTGGACCGAAGTCACGGTGCTCTGGGACGGACTGACCCAGACCTACGGCACCGAGGACTCGCCCGGCAACCTTGGCAACCTCGTCGTTCTGTATCCTTCCGACATCCTGCTGCTGAGCTGGGCCTTGCCGAGCGACACCGGTGGTGAGATTTGGATCGACGGCATCACGCTCATTCCGGACGATGGCACGGGCGTGCAGAGCGGCGTGGCTGCCTTGCTGAGCAAGGCCGAATTCAACGCCATCGTCGGCGCCTCGAGCGCGTACACGTACGAAGGCTTCTTGGCTTCGTCTGCGGCTTTTCCGGCATTTGCTGGCGACAGCGATCCGGCCTGGGCCAAGCGTGAAATCGCCATGTTCTTGGCCAACGCCAAGTGGGAGACCGGCAACTTCCAGTTCGTGAAGGAGCAGAACCCCGGCACCTATTGCGACATGAGCAAGCCGTACGGCTGCCCGGCTGGCGCCAGCAACTACTATGGTCGTGGAGCTCTGCAGCTCTCGTGGAACTACAATTACAAAGAATGCGGCGACTACCTTGGCGTCGATCTGCTCAACAACCCCAACCTGGTCGAGACAGATCCGGCGTTCCTCTGGGAGGCCGCGATGTGGTTCTGGATGAGGCCCGGAGTGGGCGGTAGTCCGCACACCATTTTCAAGGGCGGATTGGGAGCGACCATTCAGGCCATCAATGGCTTGGAGTGCAATGGTGGTCGACCTGACGCCATCGCCGGACGCCTCGAGCACTACAACTCCGCTCTCGGCGTGCTGGCGGTGGACGCTGCTGGTACGGCTGGCGGC
>Ga0163144_10015713_pt1 | contig 15587 bp, 14 predicted proteins | sample OliLak19BULKMAT1_FD_123175 | JGI IMG/M metagenome (GOLD analysis project Ga0163144, IMG submission 123175) | Freshwater microbial mat bacterial communities from Lake Vanda, McMurdo Dry Valleys, Antarctica - Oligotrophic Lake LV.19.BULKMAT1 | ecosystem: Environmental > Aquatic > Freshwater >...
CCATGTTTTATCTGATATATCGTGGCGACGATGTGCAACTAGCTTCATAAAATCCTCCCAATATTGTTGGCAGGATACCTATAAACCACAATGGTTAATAACTCGTGACTACGCTATCTAAACGAAGGGGAAAAGAAACCTAATGGTATTTATTCAAAAATCACAGCCGCCGACCTAATTATCCGGATGGATGATTTCAGTAGTGACAAGCCGTCTCATTGTGTCAGAGACAGCATGACGCAATAGTTGCAGCGTGTCCTGATTTCCTGCGAACACAAGGGACTTGAATAAGCCCGCAGCATATACTTCTTCGAGACAAGCGCCGACATTATCCATGGGCATATGTTGCGTAGTGCAACCGCAGTTCATGGTAATGGAGCTCAATTTACAACCCGCTTTTTTTTCCAGCACCGTAACGTTACAGTCGTCGTCTGCCACCACCCAGAGGGTAGATGGCTGAGTAGCATTCGCGGATTGATCGCAGGGCGACGTATGCATCAGAGAATCGTGAAACAGCATGGCTCACCCCCGATATAATGCCAGCCTGAAATGTACAGGATATATATCCTGTTGAGATTGACATAAGTCAAGGTAAGGGGGGGGCTAGTGCAGTGACTTGCTTGGGGTTGGCTCGCCGCGCTCGGCGAGCAGGCGCTTGGTGTGCGTGGCATCGTCTGAGGCAAGCGCATTGTCGGAGATTTTCGAGACCGGTTTGGTGAATAGGGATTGGTAATCCTGGTAATCGGGAAGTTGCGGGTCGAGATGGTGGCTCAGGATAAACCCGGCCATGCTCGGCCTGATATTGCCATTGTTGATTTCCTCGGTCAGGCCGATGATGCGGTATTGTTCTTCGTAGGCCTCGGCGACCTGCTTTTTCTGGATGACCGGAAGATCGGCATAGTTTTTTCCATAGGTCTGCTTAATCTCGGACTGCAGTTCCGGGTGCGTATCGGCGAGCAGGTTAAACACCTCGACCGGGGCGACCGGTTTTTGTTTGATCTCGTGCGAGATTTTAATCAGCCGCTGCGAAACGCTATTGTCGATGTCGTGATCGCCAAAGATCATTTTGCCGATGCCGCGCACCGTCCGTGCGACAAGATTATGGCCAAGACCTGCCAGCCCAAGGCCGATGACCATGCCCATCGCGCCGGAGGTGAATCCGGGAAATGCAAGGCTAAGTCCGACAAGTATGCCGGTGGTGATGGCGGAACCGACTACGCTGTAAAGTGTGCGGAATTTCTGGTGTGTTTTGTGTCCTTCCAGTTCCTTCTGCAGAACGGTGATGCCTTTACCGCCTTCTTCTACCGGCGCGGCGACCTTGCGCAGGTCATCAATAGTGACGGAGTCAGGCTTCTTATTCAGAAACGCGCCGACTTCGTCCTTGTAGAAATCGACCAGCTGGCGTTCGCGCAGTTTCTTTTCCACGCCGAACACGGCGGCGTTCAGCCCGACGCAAAATGCGCCGGTTGCGATAATGCCGCCTACGCCAAAAGGAATCGACAGCGCCAGCAATACGCCAATCCCGAACCGGCGAACGGTCGCGACCGTCTCTTTATTATCGAGAATTTTTTCCGCGAGGCTTTTTTCCATGGTCTCAGGACATCAACGGGTTAACATCGCCCCCATTATAGCCAGAAGCGCCTGTAAGTAATGTGAAATCTTTGTGACGGACCCTCCCCGACATCGGGGTACGAATAAGGAATATCAATGGGTTATTAGGCTCTGCCCTCTTCGGGTGGCCGCAATGCGGCGGGGATGAAGCCGTGGGACAGCTTTTTGGCGGCATCGTTCATGATGAATTCGGCCGTTTTTTTCTGGAAGCTTGTTGGGGCGCAAAGCACGTCGACTTCATTATGTCCCTGCGTCGGCATGCAGGTAAGGCCGCGATGTGTGATCAGGTTGGATAACATGTCGCGGACGACAATGCCCTGCTCTTTGGGAAGGTGGGGCTGTTGCGGCCACATGACGCGGACGAACGGACGGTATTCCGTGCCTTTGGGAGTTTCATGCTGGCTCAGGGTGGGAAGTATGCTGAGGCGCAAATCGCAGCTTGTATAGCGAAATACATTGGTCAATGCCGCCACTGCTTCCGTGTGCCCGCGCGACGTAAAATGAGAAAGCTCGGTATCATCGGGGGAATGCCTTGTAAATGTTATGGGCCAGTGATCACCGGGTTTTTTTTCGTAAGGCACTGCTATCTTGAGTACATTCACCTTCTCGATATTGTCTTGCTCGGTAGCGGGTGATTTCTCTTTACGGTAATGGCCCGCTACCCCCCTATGTTGCTCCCATTGAGCATCACCCACAAACAGCTCACAGCGAATATCGGCAACCCGCCGCCTGAGTTGCGAGGCTGCATGTTTCAGCGCGGTTGCTTCTCCCTGCAGGGTAATAATGGTCTGGCCGGTAAATTCTTCTTCGTTTTGGTGAGGCTTCAAAATATCGGCTCCGACCGTGGCGAGCCTGATGGGGTCGAATGTCTGTATTTCGGCTTTCTTGCGTTTGACGTAGTTCTCCCATGACAGGGTTTCTTCTCCGTCCAGTGTTTCGAGGGTAACTTCCACCGGATCGCCCTTCGCATCATATTCCTTATGGACGGAAAGGATGGCCGGATCGGCATGGGCATGCAGGGTGGACTGCTCCAGCTTGCCGCCCGTGCCTATCACCCTTTCAAAAATGGGCTGTGTCTCATCGTCCACTTTTTTAGTGCCGGGTGCATATACCTTGCGTATCCATTTTCCGTCGCCGTCCCGGTCGTCATGAAATTTAACGCTGCCGTCGGTACGAAATTCTTTGGCGTCGGTAGCGGTGACGCCATCCTCTTCAAAATGCTCAATCCTCTTGATAACCGCTGGCTTATCCTGCTCGGGGTGTGTCCCTCGTTGGTGGGCGCGGTGATAATGCGTTTCCTCGCGTCGCGTTCCGCCAAGCTCCTCTTCACGGTAGGTTTCACTGTGTATGATTCGGCCGCTCTCAGGGTCATATTCCTGGCGGATGATGCCGGTAGGTGCCGGTATGATCGTGGAGGTTACGCGCCCGTTTTTGGGGTTGATTTCGGACTCGTTGAAGAATGTGTCGCCGGCGGGCCATTCGTTATCCTCGCGGCTGCGATAGGGTTTCCCCTCCTCATTGTACAGGATGATACGCTTGATCTGACCTACCTTGCCATCCTTAAGATGCATCCGGGTTACTTTGCTATACTTGCCTGCTGTATATTCCCGGTCTTCGGTCACATGCTCGCCGCTGACGTTGTAGAGCCTTACCCGCTGGATGGTCTTTCCGTCCGATTCATAATCGGTATGGCTTTTCAGTGTTTCGTCGTCGCGGTATTCCAGTTCGGATTGCAGCACATTGTCGGCATACATCCTTTCCTTTTTCTTTTTCTGCGCGGCGGGTTCTTCGACCGCGGTGGTATGGAATTCAATAGCGCGCGCCACATGGCCCTCGGCATCGTATAATGCTTCCTCGGTTTTAAGACCCTGTTCGTTGAAGGAAGCTGTGGAAACGCGCGTGCGTTTCTCCGGCTGGTATTCGGTGACGGATTCTATCGTGTTGGTTTTGCCATTGTAGCTGACAACCTGAATGCATTGCTTGTCGGCATTCATGTGCCGGTCGGTTTTGATGCGCTTGCCTTTTTTGTCACGATATTCGCGCTCGATGGTGAGATCGGCACGTATCTGGGTAGGGCCGTAAATCAGTTCTTCATGAAAAATCACGTCATTGAGATCGGAAAAAATATGCAGGGTGCGCACAAGCTGCTGGTCGGGAGTGCGTTTAATTTCGTCCACCAGCCTTCCGTCTCTGGAGGTGGCGGTATAATGCTGTAGCTGGCTGCCGGTTTCGTTATAGGTGGTGACGCGGTGCGAATAGGCATAGCCTACAGGATCAAATTCCTGATGTTCGCTCAGCGTACCGTTGCTACGGTACACGTCCATATTCAGGTCGGTGCTGTCAAATGCCTCGTGCACCACGAACCACTCACCGCTTTTCAGTTTTCCTTCGGCGATGACGCGGCTGGGATGGCCGCGCGACAATTTGCCCGAGCTAGTGTCCTTGGACGGACGCATTTTGCGCGGGATCGCTGTAAACTCATTCGTCTCTTTATAGAGTTGCGGCAGGCTCTTATGCATAGGCTCTCTTCAGGCTTTGAGCATGCGAGTATAATATTGCGGCGAGCCACCTGTTAACATCTGTTATGTTAATGTTTTAAGACAACCATAACACATTGTAATATATAAAATTAGCATATTGTGCGTCAGGCCGAGCGAGTGCCATGATGCGGTTTTGCGCCCGCTAAGCCGGATTGCCAGTCTCCCTGGCCTCTGACACGCGGCAAGGGAGGGGCGGGGCACATATTCAAATCACAGAGAAATTGCTGCATCACATCGACCTGTTTCTTTATCCGGTCTGGGTCCGGGCGTTCCGTGCCGGGGAATGTGCAGCTATGGTTGCAATCGGCAATGAGTTCCAGCCGCGCCTTTCCGCCAGATGCTTTTTGTAGCTCTATCGAATGGCGGCAGGAGGTGTAATCATCCTCGCGCCCGTGCATCAGCATGATGGGCGCTTTGATGGAGCCAATGATTTTGTCGGATTCAAAACGGTTGGTCATGAGCAGGTCGGCGGGCAATAGCGGGAATTGTTCCTTCGCGCGCTTGACCAGCGAAGTGAACGCGGCCCAGCATACCACCGGCGGCGCCGTTTCGGGTTTGTAATCAAATTCGGGAATGCCCTTTTCGATCAGCCGCGCCGTTTGCAGCGCGACCGACGCTCCCAGCGATTCGCCGAAAAGCACAATTTTTTCCATTGGCACCTGCCGGTTGTTCAGCAGGTAGCGTATCATCGCGTGGCCGGTCGCGACGCAGGCCTGCTCCGACGGGTCGACCGTGGCACCGGGCCGATGCCGTTTGAAACCGGGATAGGCGGCAATGACAACGCCGAATCCGCGATTGCTCAGTTCTTGCAGGATGGTCGCACGAGCCTGCAATGAACCGGCATTGCCGTGGCAATAGGCGATGGTGGGCATATTGTGTGCGGCGGGCTTGTACCATGCCGTAACATTCTCGCCGGTATCCAGATGCAGATTTTTGACGCGGTATTCTTTCAGCCCGTAGCGCATCGGCTCTTTCAGTATCGGATCTTTGTCGCCGCCTTCATAGGCGTAACCGGGCGCGAATTCGTAGTCCGGCTCGCGCATTTTCATGAGCAGCCATGCTAAGGGATTGCCGGTCGTGGCAATCTCGTGGAGTATTTGCGCCCGCGATTTAGGCGCTTGCACTTTGTCGCTGTGCAGTGTGACCGGTTCGTCATTCATTTTCTAATACCGCTAATCGTCCCTGCGAGTAGCTATAGTAGTTAATAAATTAACGATAAGCAAAGCCCGGCTTGCGCGAGCCCGCAGATTTCCGCAAAAACAAGGTAATTCAGAAGACTATTTTACGGCCGACAGCAAGGTTACGGCATCGACGATCTTTTTGGTCGCCTCGGCCATCAGCAATACGTCATGGTCCACCTGTACATATTGATATCCGGGGACGGGATGCAGGCGTGACAGCAAATCGCCCGGCAGGCGCTTAGCGGCGATGCCCGGCGGCAGCGGCCTGCCCATGGCGTATTTCTTGGCGATGCCCGGAGGCAGGCAGCCATTATTCTTTTTAGCCAGTCCCGGCGGGCAGTTCGGGCGATTTTCACGCAGGTAATCACGTATGATAGTGCGGTCCGTCAGCGATATCAGGGCATTGGCCACGTCCTCAATCGCTTCGGCGGTGTCGTTCTGATGGCCCCTGTCGTGTTTGGGCTTGGCATAGCTTTCGGTCGCCGCCAGTGAAAAGCCGGTGAAGGCAAGCAGGGATGCAGTCAGTAACAATGTGCGTGTAGCCATAAATCTCTCCTTGATGGTTGATGCCATCATGAGGCTTGCAGTATCTTTTTTCAATGAGGTTATTTACTAAGAAGGCGTTCTGCGGTTCCTTCGTCGCAGTATTTTTCGGTATGCGTCTTGTCGGCCTGCACGGCATTGCGGCTAACGTCACCCAGCATCGGCTCAAATATTTTCTTTCCCACCCAGCGATCCACATGTTTCATTTCCTTGGAAAAGACGAGCCTGCTCCCCAACTCGACTGCGGTGGTGAGCGCAGTGCTGAGAAGCTTTCCCTTGAAGATGATGCCGGTGGGCGAGGGGTTGCCGATCAGTAATTTTTGCGTGGCGATGTTACCGGCAATGCCGGCGGTCGCCATGATGACGGAGCGCACCAGATTGCGTTCCTGAAATGTTTTCCATTCCTCGATTTTTTGTTCGTAATCCGGCGAGCCTTTGTCTTTGGCAAACACCCGGTGTGCAACCGACGTGTAAAGCGGGTCGACCCAGCTGCGCAAGGTTTTCGTGCAGCCATGGAGCGCTGCAGGGCAGAACACTTCGGCGGTGATAAGCGCGCCCGCGCCGATGAGATCGCCGGCAAATTCCCCGGCAAGATTTTGCGTGTAGTCGCCGTGCGCCGAGTGCTTGACCGGTGGGCCGCCCGGCTTTGCTGCAAGCGGGTGCGTGTGCGAATAGGATTTCTGAATTTCGTAGTTGATTAAGGGTTCGACAAAATTGGTGGCAAGGTTGAAGATACCGCTCTGGACGGCATACGCAATCGTCTCGGCCCGCAACTGCGAGGGGATGTTTTTCTTGTCGGTTGATGCGTTTTCGGGGCTGTCCGTCACCATCTCACACCTGTGATTACATAGTTTCAGTATACCCATATGGGGGATATTCGGCAATACCGAGCCATAAATGACTGAAATACAGCGTATTATTACGCGCGATCAGGTGTTTTTGGCGCGTCTTTCTGCGCATTCCAGCGCTGGATCATTTCTTTGAGCGGCGTGGTGGGCATGGTGCCGCCTTCGGCATGAATCTCTCTTTCCACCGCCGTATAACGCTTCACGAATTTATCATTGGCGGCTTGCAGACAAGCCTCCGGGTCCAGCCCTTCAAAACGCGCAAGGTTCGCCACCGCCGACAGCAGATCGCCAATCTCTTCCGCCATGTGCGCCTTATCGCCCGCCGCCACCGCCTGTTCTGTTTCTACCAGTTCTTCTTTGATCTTCCTGATGACAAACCCGGAATCCGGCCAGTCAAATTTCTGCTCCGCCGCGCGCGATAAAAGCTGATGCGCCCGCGACAACGCCGGTAATCTCGTCGGCACGCTGGCTAATGCAGGAACATATTTGGGAAGAGGTTCGGCGTCAGACATAGTCGATTCACTTTCTTAAGCAGAAGCGGTTTTGTATGTCCGGCGAGAATGGTAACCACTACTCAACCGAACTAGAACTAATTGAGGTTTTGGAGAGGATTAGACTAAGCCAACACCTGCGCGAATCTGGTATTGCGCTGAAATCATATCTAAATTTATGCGCATAAAAAAACCTACCGCTAGGCAGGTTGCTGACTGCACTGCATCGGAGTTTGGTTTTCACCTATGATGCAGTGGCCTCTTGCGAGGTCTTGAGGCTTAACATTTCTATTCGAAATGAAGCTAACGAGAATAGTGTATCCAATTTGGATACAAACGTCAAGAAATACACCTAAAGATGCAGTCCTATAGAATGGCCCACAGCTTTTCTTATTTCAAAAAGCAGTTTATTATCAATACGATCGTAGTAATAAGTGCGCTTTCCGCCACTATCCCTCTCCAGTCTATATAAATCTAATCTTTCTAAAGACACGGCATAAATCATATCCCCTTTGACCCAGCACTCCCTTTGAATATCTTTTGGAAGTAATAGCCCCGGAAGGGTGATTTTTAGATTATATTTTTGAACTGGGTTTGGTTCAGTCGTGCTTAATGGCACAATCGTACATACACGACGGTTCACTTTCTCGGATCTAGGAGAAATTACTACAACAGGTCTTGGTTTCACCATTTCCGGCTCTTTGAAGCCTTGAAAATCACATCGTATGATTGCACCAGGATATGGAGGAAATTGTAGGGGCATACTATACTACTTAATCGAACTAAAATCGATCTGGCTGCATGCTCCTACCATCAAACTATTCTTTGAAATAGGGATGTCTACACCACCTTTGTTTTGATAGGTTGCGTAGCGCAGTGTTCCATTATCTTCTTTGAAGAAGTGATACATTTCCGCCGTCTTGCCGGGATAAAAAAGTAAGAATAATCCCTCAACATTATTGTTGCGTAAGAGCATAATTTTTGCTCCGGATGCTACTGAGGAGATTGTTTGGTTTGTCGCATCTTTATAAATAATATCATATGCGCCTCCCTCCTCACGAATAAGAAGAGTTCTGCCTTTACTTATTTTATCCTCTTGCCATCCGCCCTTACCTGTCTGAACTATCCCTGTTTCTAAATAGTAGGCATGTCCTTGGGGATTTGCGCACTCAGCAACCACCTGTGAAGCATCTGCTGTCGATGCCGCTGAAAACATTATCACTGCTACAAATAATCGCAAAAAATTCATATACTCCCCACGATCAATAACTGCTGCTGCTATTTTATTAATGCGTCAAATGCTAATGTTGTCTCATAGATTTTAAAAAGCCTTTGAGAACTCAATAACAAATCTCATTACAAATGAAAGGTGGTGATTTCTGCGAGTGCGCAAGAATGGTGACCCCTACGGGAATCGAACCCGTGTTACCGCCGTGAAAGGGCAGTGTCCTAACCGCTAGACGAAGGGGTCTTAGCTAAAAAGAGCGGTACTATCGGCGGAAGAGGGCTGTTTAGTCAATAAAAAACTGACACCGTGCGGGCATAAATCGGCGCGCGGGCGATATAACATTGAATATCTGGGCTATTTCCGGGTTATTCGGCGGGTACGAACTCAACGGTAAGGCGCTGGTCGATGCGGTGATAGAGATGCACCATGAAGACAATGCCCAGGAACGGCGCCAGTACGTTGATAACCGGGATGGTGGCAAGTACCGTGAGCGCAATACCGGCAAGGATGATGGTGCTGCCGGAGCGCTGGAACAGCTCCTGCGCTTCATATAAGGGAACATGGCGGCGCGCCGCCATGAGAAAGAATTCATGGCCGAGCAGATAGCCGTTGAGCAGGTAGAACAGCACAAGGTTGAGCACCGGCAGCATATATAAAGGCAGCACCAGCAGATTGAGCCCGATGGCCATCAGCGAAAAACGCAGATCATGCATCAGTTCGCGCCAGAAGGGCGTGCGCGGGGGCAGCTTGGTGTTGGGGTAGTCTTCTTCTTCAATCAGCAGCGCAATCTGCGCGTCAAAGAATTTGACAATAATCGGCATCAAAGCCGGGAATAATATGAACGCGATGGTCGTGCCGCTGATGCTGCCGAGCCAGGGCAGGAAATCGGCAATGGCCTGCCCCTGCAAATTATGCGTGAGCCACGACACGGCAAAGCTGGAGCAGAGAATGAACCATAGCAATACAATCAGGGTCAGCACCGATGTCTTGGTGAATACGCGCAGCATTCCCGGCACCAGTAGCGAGCGCATCGATCGGAAGGTGGAGAATAGCAGTTTTTCCATGACAGCCCGGACGCTAAATAGTTAAATATATTAACTATTATAGGGCCTATTTATTAATAAATAGCTTCTTAATTAACGAAGAATTTTTGCCCTGTCTCGCCGAGGCTGGGGGAGGCAAGCTTCACAAATATATCAGTAATATCCTCTGCCGCCGACAAAGTCAGCGGGTCTTCGCCGGGGAAAGCCTGCGCGCGCATACGGGTGCGTACCGCGCCGGGGTCTATCAAATTGATTTTGACTGAGCTTTTGCTGTTTTCAGCGGCATAGACCTGCGCCATCGCCTCAAGGGCCGCTTTGCTGATGGCGTAGCTGCCCCAATAAGCCGCCGGGCGCTTGGTAACGCCGGAGGTGACGAAGATGGCGCGCCCCGCATCCGAGGCTTTGAGCATGGCGTCGAAACAGCGTATCAGCTGCCAGTTGGCGGTAAGGTTGATGGCCATGACCTTCTCCCAGTCGGACGGGTAGACATGCGGCAGCGGCGTCAGATCGCCCAAGACCCCCGCATTGCCGACTAAAATATCGAGCTTGCCGAAACGCTCCAATACCGATGCGGCGAGCAGTTCGATCTTGCTGCTGTCAGTCAGATCGAACGGCACCAGCGTGGCGCTGCCGCCGACATTGCGCACGGCATCGTCGGTGGATTCGAGTCCTTTGCTGTCGCGCGCCACTAAAATGACATGCGCGCCTTCTAGCGCATAACGCACCGCAACCGCCGCGCCGATACCGCGCGATGCGCCGGTGATCAGGGCGATGCGGTTAGCAAGTGGCCTGGTCACTAGACCTCGGTAACTTCGGAGAATAAATCTTTCTGCTTATTGTTGGCTGCGCCGTCGGCGTCAGTCAGCGGAATCGGGTAATCGCCGGAGAAGCAGGCGTCGCAGAACTGGGGAGCATTATGGTTGCGGTGGATACCGGCTACTGCCTGATACATGCCGTCAAGCGAGATGAAGGCGAGGCTGTCGACGCCGATCAGTCGGGCCATCTCGGCGACGTCGTAGCGCGCGGCAAGCAGCTGGTCGCGCGTCGGCGTATCCACGCCGTAGAAACAGGAGTGCGTCGTCGGCGGGCTGGCGATGCGCATATGCACTTCAAGCGCACCCGCTTCGCGCACCATGGTGACAATTTTTTTCGAGGTGGTGCCGCGCACGATGCTGTCATCGACGAGGATGACGCGCTTGCCTTCCAGCACGGCGCGGTTGCCGTTATGCTTGAGCTTCACGCCCAGATGGCGGACATGTTCGCTTGGTTCGATGAAAGTGCGGCCGACATAATGGTTGCGGATGATGCCGAGCTCAAAAGGTATGCCCGATTCCTTGGCATAGCCGATGGCACCGGGAATGCCGGAGTCGGGGACGGGCACGACGACGTCGGCGTCTATCGGCGCTTCGCGCGACAGCATCGCGCCGATGCGCTGGCGGGTTTCGTACACATTCTGGCCTTCGCTGAACGAATCGGGGCGTGAGAAATAGACATATTCAAAAATGCAGAAACGTTTTTGGGTTTTGCGGAAGGGCTTCAGCGAGCGGACGCCGGATGGTTCGATAATTACGATTTCGCCTGCCTCAATATCGCGCACATAGGTGGCGCCGACAATATCCAGCGCGCAGGTTTCCGACGCGAGAATATAGGTGTCGCCGAGCCTGCCCATCACTAGCGGGCGCACGCCGTAGGGATCGCGCACGCCGATTAAACGGTCGTTGGACATCACTACCAGCGAGTAGGCGCCTTCTACGCGCGACAGCGCGTCGATCAGGCGGTCTTCGACGGACGTTTGTTTGGACAGCGCGATTAAATGAATGATGACTTCGGTATCGGACGTGGACTGGAACAGGCATCCGATATCGATGAGCTGCTTGCGCAGCGTCATGGCGTTGGTCAAATTGCCGTTATGCGAAACGGCGAGGCCGCCGAACGAAAAATCACCATAAAGCGGCTGCACGTTGCGCAACAACGTATCGCCGGTGGTGGAATAACGGTTATGGCCGACGGCGGCATAACCCTTGAGCTTATTCATGATGTCGGGTGAATTGAAATTATCGCCGACGAGGCCGAGCGCGCGGTGCGTGTGGAAACCCTGCCCGTCGAAGCTGACGATCCCGGCGGCTTCCTGTCCGCGATGCTGCAGGGCGTGCAGACCAAGCGCCACGCATGCCGCAGCGTCGGAATGGGTGAAGATGCCGAACACGCCGCATTCTTCATGCAGCTTGTCGTCATCAAAGGGATGCTGACTGTCGTTCATACTAGTGATCGTATCGGTCATCGGCTCGGTTTTGAGTTTGTGCTGTCGATCAGCCGGTCCAGTTGGCGAGTGGTGGCGCGCTTGTAACCGGCATTTTCGTCGTCTTTATGCAGGTCTTCGCTGTATTTGTCACCTTCATTTTCGATATCTTTGCGTTTTTTCCGCTCTTCTTCCAGTTCCGCGACCGCCCGTTTCTGTAAGGTCGAGATTTCCCTCAGATATTCAGGCGCGACCTTGGCCAGCGCCAAAGCGCCTTTTTCGGCGTAGGGGCGGGTAACCGACTTGGTCAGCCATTCCGGATATTCCTTTTCCGGCATGGCAATGGTCATCAGGAAATAGCCAAGCGAGATGATGAGCCCGCCGCGCGCCGCGCCGAACATCAGCCCCATGAGGTTGTCGAGCATGCCGACTTCGGTGCCGCTTTTGACGTATTTCAGGATGACGCTGTTGATGATGGAAAAGCCGATCAGCGAGACGCTGTAGATAATCAAGGTGCCGACACCGGCAGCGCCCATAGGGCTCTTGAAATGCGGTTGCAGCTTTGCAGCCATGTCGGGAAAATAATAGATGGTGATGATGGCCGCGCCGATCCACGCGCCGAGCGACAACACTTCGCGCACGAAGCCGCGGAAAAATGCAAACAGGCACGACAGAGCCATGATGCCGATAACGCTGGCGTCAAACACATTCAGATGGGTTTCAATCATGCCGAAGCAACCTTTTCCTGAGCCTTCTTTTTGGCAGGCGCGCCAAACATTTCACGGGCCAATGCACCTACATTTTCTACATGTTTTAGCGACAGCGTCAAACCTTTAAATGGGCCGGTTTTCGGCAGGTAGGCCGTGCTGAAGCCGAGTTTTTCTGATTCCTTGAGGCGCGCCTCCATGCGCGATACGGCGCGGATTTCACCCGATAAGCCAATCTCGCCGAACATCACCGACATGGCGGGAAGCGGCATATCGTACAGCGCCGACAGCAAGGCGCTTGCGACCGCCATATCGGCGGCAGGTTCGTTGATGCGGATGCCGCCCGCGACATTCAGATAGACTTCCTTGTCGGAAAAACGGATGCCGCAGCGCGTTTCCAGCACGGCTAAAATCATGGCCAGCCGGTTGGCATCCCAGCCGACGACGGCGCGCCGCGGCGCGCTCATATAGGAAGGAGCGACAAGCGCCTGAATCTCCACCAGCAACGGGCGCGAGCCTTCCATACCGGCGAATACGCAGGCGCCGCTGACTGCGCCTTCGCGTGTGGACAAAAACAGGGCCGACGGGTTGGGTACTTCTTTCAGCCCGCCATCCGACATTTCAAAAACACCGATTTCATCGGTGCCGCCGAAGCGGTTTTTCACCGCGCGCAAGATACGGAATTCATGGCCGCGCTCGCCTTCGAAATAAAGCACGGTATCGACCATATGCTCAAGGACGCGCGGGCCTGCGATCTGGCCGTCCTTGGTGACGTGGCCGACTAAAAACAGGGTGAGGCCACGCTTCTTGGCGAGCTTGATGAGTTCATGGCTGGCGGCGCGCACCTGCGATACGGTGCCGGGCGCGGCGTCGAGATTGTCGAGATACATGGTCTGAATCGAATCGATGATGACGATGGAAGGCGCGGAAGGCCCGTCAAGCGTGGCGATAATATCGCGCACTGACGTGGCAGACGCCATCTGCACATTGGGGCTTTGCAACCCTAAGCGCTTGGCGCGAAGCGATACCTGCGCCACCGATTCTTCGCCGGAGATATAGCTGCACGATACGCCACGGGCGGCAATCGCCACCACGGTTTGCAGGAGCAGGGTGGATTTGCCGATGCCCGGATCGCCGCCGATCAGTACCGCAGAACCGGCCACCAGCCCGCCGCCCAGCACGCGGTCGAGTTCGCCGATGCCGGTGGAGGTGCGCGCGGCGTCTTCGGCTTTGCTGTCGAGGGTGACGAGGTCGATTTTTCTGCCCTTGCCGGAGGTTAGGCCTTTGGGCGTGGCGCCAATGCTGGCTTCTTCAGAAATGCTGTTCCAGCTATGGCAGGCGTCGCATTTCCCCGACCATTTGGGATGAATCGCGCCACAGGACTGGCATACGAAATGCGAAATTGACTTTGCCATACGGGTTTATCTAGCCTATATCCAAGTAAAAGTCATCCCCTCAGGACAAATTAAATGAGCAAATTTCTCGATTTCGTTGATTCACAGGTGTTGCTGCTCGACGGTGCCATGGGCACGCAGATTCAGGGTGCCGACCTGAAAGTGGAAGAAGATTACTGGGGACAGGAAAATTGCTCGGAAATTCTCAACCTGTCGCGCCCGGATTTTATCCGCAACGTGCATATGAAATATTTTGCCGCCGGAGCCGATGCGGTGGAAACCAACACGTTCGGCGGTTCGACGATTACGCTCGGCGAATTCGAATTGCAGGATAAAACCCTCGAGATAAATCGCCGCGCCTGCGAACTCGCCCATGAAGCCATTGCCGAATTCGCGCATGACGGGCGTCCGCGTTTTGTCATCGGCGCTATCGGGCCGGGCACGAAACTGCCAAGCCTGGGACATATCGATTACGATTCGCTGGAAAGCTCCTTTGCGCTGCAAACGGAAGGGCTTATTGAAGGCAAAGCCGATGCGATTCTGGTCGAAACCGCGCAGGATCCACTGCAGGTGAAAACAGCGGTCAACGGCGCCAAGCTCGCCATGCAGAAACGTGGCGTGATACTTCCGATCATGGTGCAGGTGACCGTCGAAACCACCGGCACGATGCTGGTGGGCAGCGATATCGCTGCCGCTGCTACGGTTATCGAATCCCTCGGCGTAGAGGTGATGGGGCTCAACTGCGCCACCGGCCCGCAGGAAATGGCCGACCATGTGCGCTGGCTGTCGAAGAACTGGCCGCGCCGCATTTCGGTGCTGCCTAATGCGGGACTCCCGGAAATGCATCAGGGCCATGTGCATTTTCCGCTGGGGCCGGATGAAATGGCGCGCTGGATGGAACGTTTCCTCAAAGAAGACGGCATCAATATTATCGGCGGCTGTTGCGGCACCAACGAAAATCACATTGCCGCGCTGAACGCCATGCTGTCGCGTCAGGAGCAGGGCAGGAGCAGGCCTGCACCATTGAAGCGCGACTATCACTGGATTCCGGCGGTGGCGTCGTTGTTCCAGCAGGTGGAACTGCGGCAGGAAAATGCGATTCTCGCCATCGGCGAGCGCTGCAACGCTAACGGCTCCAAAAAATTCCGCGAAGCGCAGGACCGCGAAGACTGGGATACTTGCCTCGATATGGCCAAGGAGCAGGTACGCGAAGGCTCGCATACGCTCGATATCTGCACCGCCTTTGTCGGGCGCAACGAAATACATGACATGTCGGAAATGGTCAGTCGCCTGCGCGGAACGGTCACTGCGCCGCTGGTCATCGACTCAACCGAACTGATCGTGCTGGAAGCGGCGCTGAAGCTCTATGGCGGCAAGGCAATCATCAACTCGATCAATTTTGAAGATGGCGAAGAACCCGCGCATAAGCGCATGGCGCTTGCCAAAAAATACGGCGCGAGCGTGATTGCGCTGACCATCGACGAGCAGGGCATGGCCAAGGACGTAGACCGCAAGCTGGAGATCGCTCATCGCCTGTATGATTTCTGCTGCAATCAGTACGGCCTGCCGCCCTCGGACCTGATGATCGATCCGCTGACCTTCACCATCTGCACCGGCAACGAAGACGACCGCAAGCTGGGGCTGTGGACGCTGGAAGCGATTGAACGCATCCGCAAAGAATTGCCGGACATCCAGATTATTCTGGGCTTATCGAATATCTCATTCGGCCTCAATCCCCCGGCGCGGCATGTGCTCAATTCGG
>Ga0163144_10015716_pt1 | contig 15586 bp, 25 predicted proteins | sample OliLak19BULKMAT1_FD_123175 | JGI IMG/M metagenome (GOLD analysis project Ga0163144, IMG submission 123175) | Freshwater microbial mat bacterial communities from Lake Vanda, McMurdo Dry Valleys, Antarctica - Oligotrophic Lake LV.19.BULKMAT1 | ecosystem: Environmental > Aquatic > Freshwater >...
ATCCGCTCGTTCATCTCTCCAGTTTTGTACTCACAAAACCCGTCAATTCTCTTGATAAAGTACAAGAAAGTCCCCTTCTTTAGCACCTGCTTAGGATGAAGCTCAAAATCTACTGACCACCCACCCTTCACTGTTAGGGAGAGCTTCGTCGCCACCTTAAGCTCGGTAAACTCAATCGCCGTTTCAGCGCTACTTATGTTTGACTTATTATCAGCGTTAGCTCGCATATCAATTCTGGAAATGCTCTGTGTAAGTTCTTCCTTAACTTTCTGTTTGAAGCTCAGCTTTTTATCTTCACTTGGTTTAACTTCAAATGGCAGCTTCTTTTTCACCTCTTCTTTGGGTTTAACAATTGGCTCTTTCTCAACAGGCTTGCTCTCTTGATCGTCCGGCTCTGATTCTTCCTTCTTTCCATCGCGTAAGATAAAGAGCAGATGTTTGACTAGCTTAACAGTGTGTTTATGCGGGTGTTTACCAAGATGAATTTCACGAAGAACGACCTGGTCATCGATTTCAATATAATTGGTGTACTTCTTTGATTTGACCTCGTAGGTCGAGTAGAGTTTCCGAATCGCTTTGTCCCTGTCAGAGCCCTTAGCAATCATCATTGGTGTCAATGAATTGATTTCAAACTCTGTTGAGTCGGTGCTATTGTCGAACGTCAACGTCACCGGCTTCTTGTTGACTCCTACCAAGCGACTCTTAACGTGCGAAACCCCGGTAAAAATCGCTTCTTTGCTTCGTTTAAGATCCTTGACCGCCCCAGCGTCACGCGAAAACAAAAGTTGTGCGATTCGATTAATCGAGTGCATGCACTTCTTGATTTCTGGAGAATCAACGGAAGTGGTATCCGAGGTAGTGATCTCTTGTAATTCTAGGAGGAGGGTAAAGGTCATATGGGATATTTAGGTCAAGTTCATACGTCTAATAACTCTTTTCGATTTTTTTTCCAGAGATGGGTAATCGCGGCATCGAGATTCTCTTCTAGTTCTGATACTGATCTAGCTTTGATCGTAAAGATAGTCTGACCACTCTTGTTAATGCCTATTATGCTAAGATACTTGAGATTCTGATCAGAGATTACACTCACATTAAGTCCGTGATAAGAAAATGTAATACCTGCATTATCGAAGCTATTAAGCTCGCCATTTTTGTTTACATTAACGTTTTCAACGTATTTGATCTTGGAGATCTCTTTTGCTAGCTTGTTAAAGATCTCTAAACGGGTGTGAGCCATCAATTGGCGAGCGCTCTCAAAGTCTTGGTTGAAATTGAGTCCTTCGATAAGGTAAGATTTGAATTTCATGTGAAAGAGGCTCCAAAGCGTGAACCTTAGAGCCTCATTCTAAGCTAAGAATCTTACGGGTTCAAGCCGCCGATCGACGAACCGGTAACTGCTGGCATAAGAATCTGGTGAACAAGGTCAAACCGCATCGTTAGGTTAATTGATACCTTCTCACCGGTCGAGTAGTCCATATCGGCGTAATCAATAGAGGAGATCCAGCACCCCTCGTATTTCCACTGTTCGACAACAACTTCATTACCGTCTAACTGCTCGAAGGTGGCACCGAATTTGTATCCCGATGCAGTCGCTTCAGAGTTGAGCCAAGGGCCAGTAGCTCCGACGAGACGCTGTTGTGCTTCGTGTTGCGCGGTGATTGCCTGAGAAGCCCGGTTTGTGATATCATCTTCGATCGTCATCGAACACGGCTCGAAGTTATACTTACCGGCGATGAAGATACGAGCGTTATAGCGGTCCTGTTGGATCTCTTCCGTCGACCAATTTGGTCTGGTCCAGGTGATCACCTGTAGAGAGAGGTCATTCGGAAGGGTGGCGCTAGACGCGCTGCCACCACCTAGGCCTGAGAAAAACACGCGAAAACGATTTTTTGCTTTAGGATGAAGTATACCAGTGCCAATTCCGGGAATTCCAACCTGTGAAAGTGTAGCCATGATCTTCTTCCTAAGTTATTGTCTCAATATTTAGCAAGGCTATGCATTACAAATTTTTATATATAGTCTAATGAAAAAACCATTATTAACAGTTGAAGAGTTGGTCTTATCGATCAAACAAGGAATTCACCCCTTAGGTATCGCACGACGAACAAATGGCAAAGAGCTTTTAACCTCTATTACCACCAATTGTGTTGATGGCTCAATCGCTGAGCGAATCTATTGGATTAAAAAAGATCTCTTGTCACGACCAAACTGTGCAAACTGCAAAACTCTCTTAGAAAAGAAGAGCTTTATTAACGGTGGAGCCTTAGGTTATCACGAATTTTGTTCTAAGTCATGCTCGTCTTCTGCTGAATCTAGACGAGATCATACTTCAAGGATGTCGATGGCCAAGTATGGTGTTGACCATCCCTTAAAGTCTCAAAAGGTGCAGGCTCGCCGTGCCGAAACTAACCTTTCACGTTACGGTGTGGGCAATCCAATGAAGTGGTCTGGAGAAAAATTTAGAAAGATCATGCTTGAACGATATGACGGAGTTAACTCTCTTACTTCTCCTAGTCTTAAACCAATACTGCTTTTAAAGATCAACAAAATTAAAAGAGCAAATTATGTCGAATTTCTCTACGAGGAAGCTGAAAAATATAACAGTCTTACGTTACTCAGTGATCTTACTGTAGACTATCAGGGACAGGATTCTAAGGTTCGTTGGAGCTGTAAAAAGTGTGAAGCGATCATCTGGCGATCATTTAGAAATCCTCACTGTGTTATTTGTAACCCAAATCATTCCAAACCCCAAGCTGAGATCGCTCAATATCTTACAGAGCTCTGCCCAGAGCTTGAGATCATTACTAATGATCGTACTCAGATCACTCCGTTTGAGCTAGACATCTTTATTCCTAGCTTAAAGATCGCGATCGAGCTTAACGGCGGGATCTGGCACTCAACGATGTTCAAGGATGATAAAAAATATCATCTTCATAAAACCTTGGCTTGTGAGCAAGCCGGAATTCGGTTATTTCACTTTTGGGATTTTCAGTGGTCTGAACATCGCAAGTTGATCGAAAGTAAGTTAGCGGTGTTGATCGGACGAAAAATTACCAAAATTTATGCTCGTGATTGTGAGATAGGAGCAATTCCGATTCCGCTTGCCGATAAAATCTTATTGGCTTCTCACCTCCAAGGAACAGCATTATCAACCTATGCAGTAGCATTATTTCATCAGGGTCTCATTGTGGGGGTGATGACGTTTGCACCACCACGTTTCAACAAAAAATATCAATGGGAGCTGATCAGATACGCAACGCTTCCTTATTATCAAATTGTGGGAGGGGCCTCAAGAGCATTAGCTCTTTTCAAGAAAAGATTGCACCCACTTAATTTAATCAGCTACGCAGATCGTTTGATCTCTCGAGGACAATTGTACGAAAAGCTGGGTATGTCACGAGTTAACGAGACGGCTCCTGGTTATTTCTATCTAAATCGAAATTATCAACGTATCTCAAGATATCGCGCGATGAAAAAGAAACTCTCTAAACTTTTGAAAAGTGATGTAGATCTCTCCTTAACAGAGGAAGAGATCATGAAACAACATGGATTTTATCGAGTGTATGATGCTGGTCAGTTAGTCTACGCTGCTGATTACAGCTTAGCAAACTCGTCAAACCCTTTGTCGATTAACATGTCTTGACACTCATAGATCCCATCATTGTTGAGCCTTTCGGTAGAATGTTTTTTTCTAAGAAAAAAATTGAGTATTCGTTGCACTTCCTTTAAGTCTCGACTGAATATCACCTCAAAGCAACCTGGAATAAACAAGAGACCTAGTAGATGACTTTCAAGAGGATTATCGTTGAGATTAAGCGTTCCAATCATTGAAAAATTTAGGTGAGCTTGTGGAAGACTTGTAATTTTATTATTGCTCACGTGGATGTTACCCAATGTAGATGGCATGTGTTCAATTGTGGTGAGAGCGTTATTACTAACGTAAACATCTCCACCTACATCTTTCGGAGCTCCTTCTAGAGAAGTTAACTCACTGTCGATGGCATAAAAGTCTCCTCTAACATCTAAAGGAGCTCCTTCAAGATTACTTAATCTATTTCCGCTAGCTCGTAAAGACCCATTGATTTTTCGAGGACAATCTCTCAAAGATGTTAAATGAATATTGTACCTAGAATAATAGTCACTTAAGTTTAGGTTTCCTTGGTTATCAACAAGATGTGAAAAATCTTGAATCCTCTCCTCGACAAGATCTTTGAGTTTCATAGTTTAGCGTACTCTTCAAAACCGGCTTCAGTTAGTTCATCTTGGCAGTGATAAAGATCTTCTTTATACACGTCAATCCCGATTTTTTTATTAAGATACTCATTGATGATTTGCAAGGCTTTTAATGGGATACTAAGAGTGCTTAATCCTCTACACCCCGGAATTAAAATTACCCCAAGAAGATGACTCTTTACCGGATTAAAGTTTAGTCTAATAAAGCCTTCCATGCTGATGATTTTTTTATGAATACCCTCAAGAGAACTAATTTTATTATTTGAGAGCTGAATACCAGAACGTAACTTAATAGGTTCTGAAACATCAAACGATTTGAGGTTATTGTGATCGAGAATAAGACCATTTTGGACAAACGTAGGACACCCTTTTAAAGTTTTAAGACGATTATGTGCAGCGTCAAGAGCTCTTACTGACTTAGGGCATCCCTCTAGATCAGTAAGATAATTATGAGAGCAATACACTCCTCCAGGGACGTTTTTAGGACTTCCCTCGAGTGAGGTTAATTTACAATTTCCGAGGGTTAGATCGCCATCTTCATCGATAAAATCGTTAACAGCTACCCGATAGTCCTTTTTGACACTACGAAGGAGATCGCTAACATCAAACTTAGATGTAGAAAGTCCACCACTTGCGACCTCACTTAACTTCACTCTGGTCCCGGATTTGTTTGTTGAGTTACTCCGGGATCAGCGGGATCTAGTTCTATAGGAGATGAAAGATTCATTTCTGCAACATCAGCGATCGTCGGTAATGTAGTCAATGAGAAGACCTCTGAGAACGGTACGAGGTTACCGTTAACGTCGATCTCGTCCAGCGTTAGTGTGTCTATATTGCCCAATCGAATGTTGATTTCGCGAATCAATCCAGCACGTACATCCATTGGCGGTGAGATCCAAATATAAAAATCGAACATCAACGTCCACACTAGCATCCGTTTATCGGCTCCAGCTGGATGATTTTCCTCATTAGACAAACCGGTAAGAGTAACCTTGCTGATCTTTCCCCAATCAAACAACGCGTCATTGAACTGAATCTGTAGATCATAGTCGAAGAGAATCAAGATTTGTTCGAGGATTTGAAAAAGCTGATCGGTGTTCGATGCGTAGATCGACAGTTCGAGATTCATTGTGTAAGGGATCGGCATCACGCGGTGGATGCTCTTAACATCATCTGGAAAAACTCCTCCGGCCTCTAGCACCGCTCGGCGATCTACACCACCCAATCCATGAATTCTCTCTGGAGCCATAATGAGCCCTGTCATGTAGCAAGATAACATTGGTAACGTATGTAGCTTGTTCTGGGTGTGCGAGGTTGCAATCGCTTCGACAACCCTGTCGCCAGAGCCATATCGAAGAGGAACGGAAATTTTCTCGGCCTCTTGACACTCGTTCATCCCGGTCGCTACTTGCATCCCGGAAAAGATACCGGCGAAAGCTTGAATCGCTTTTTTGAGCTGGGAATTATAGTAATAGCTAGTTAAAATGATGGTTCCTTTTGATTAAATCAGTGCATGTTTTTCGAACCCATGATGAATCAACTCTTCTTGACATTCAAAAATTCCCATTTTTCGATTGGGATTTTCTAAGTGTTTGTTGACGATCGATCTCCACGATAATTTAAGGGGTTTTTCATTGACACTATGATCGATCAAACTAATTCCGTTGATTCGAAATACTCCAAGAACGTGATTATTGATTTTTAACTCATCAACAATGATCGTCCCATTTATCTCTTTGACGAATTTTTCAATTCCTTCAAGAGAGTTGATCGGGTTGCTGGCGATATTGAGGTGTCCTCCTAACTTGATGCCGAGAGGCGCACCGATGAAGCTCTTGATTAAATTACTATTAAGGAAGAGGCTTCCTTTGATAACCCTGGGGCATCCTGTGAGATTAGTAAGCTTTAATGAACGAAGATCAAGTGTGCCATCATGAAAATCTGGTCGGCCCACATAATTGTGTTCAATGTCATTACCTAAGTCTGCAATCGACTTCCCCTCGTAGAGATCATTTAATTTCACGAAGCGCTTTTTTTCGATTAAGAATGCGCTGATCAAGGGCATCCATCTGCCTGCCCAGAGTTTCTTTTTGCCGATATAAGTTTTTTAATTGAGGATCATCAACACTATCAAGCATTTCATCAGAACTAGCTTCAATTTCATTGAGAGGAAGTTTTTTGACCAGCTCTTTCAGTAGTTTCATCGGTATACCTTACAGGTTAACACCCCGAAGGGTTCGATCTGGTGGTCACTTAGAGCTTGCGTGAGGAGCATTGACGCTTCCTCATCTAAAATTCCCGACATGTCACTCACAAGAAAGAACTCAGCCTCCACCTCGGTGTCAGCCGTAAACTTTCCACTGGTGAGCACGTCGCCCGCAGGTTTTATCTTTACGATTGGTTCTCTGATCGTCGCTTCTGCGAGCCTCTTGAGCTCTGGAACTGACTTCATCACTGCAGCAACCGACGCCCTCCTAAAACTCTCGAGGTCGTGATTGACAAAATCACTGATCTTCATGTTCTATTTACCTTAAAGCTGAGCATACTCATCAAGATTTAACTCAAGCAAACAATTTTGACACTCGTAAATGTTTTCATTCGTGGGATTAGGAAGAAATCTTTCAATGATCATACGCCATCTTGTAGATATCTCGGTAGTGCTAATATCATCATTAAAGTCAAGATTTTTCAAATCTTTAATCATGAGAATTCCTAGGACGTGGCTCTTGACTTTACTAGGGGTGATGACGAGAGTATTACCGATGCGGGTAAACACTTTATGAATGTTGTGAAGTGAAGTTAATCTAGGATTGTAGGAGAGGTTAACACTCTCGGTGACAGTAATCCCGTGCGGAGCATTATCTAGTGTTAAGTCATTATTATTAAGAAATAACTTTCCTTCGATGTTTTTAGGACAACCTTTTAAAGATGTCAGGCCGGCGCCAGAGAGATCAAGATAGTCATTTCCAAATCTGGAAAAGATAGACCTCAATTTGAGGTTACCAAGATCGCTGATCGATTTTCCCTCTAAGAGATGATTGAGCTTCATAGAGTATTTAGGTTGAAAATTATCCAGAATCTAGGGTTTGGTGTACAATGAACTGTAAGCTTCTGATAGGAGGGTATTGAATGGCAGCAAAGAGATTGTGGACTGAGGTGTATCGACCAAAAACGATTGATGGATACGTCTTTCAGAATGATCAACAAAAGCAGCAGATCGAGAGAATGATCGCTGATCGAGACATTCCCCACCTCCTGTTGACTGGAACACAGGGATCAGGGAAGTCGACGATTGCAGGAATTCTGACACATGAGCTTGGTGTCGAGGAGGTTGACATTCTCAAGGAGAACGGGTCGAATAAAACTGGGGTCGACTACATTCGTGACACGATTCTTAACTTTGCTGAATCTTATCCGATCGGTATGTTCAAGGTCGTTCTTCTTGAGGAATTCGATCGCCTGTCACCTGCTGCGCAGGATATGCTACGTGATGTGATGGAGACAAACTCTGATACGTGTCGCTTCATTTGTACCGGCAACCAAGAACATCGCATCATCTTGCCGCTTAAGTCAAGACTTCACCACATGCGTTTCAAAGCGCCTGCGAGGGATGATGTGTTTCTTCGGTGTGCCGAGATTTTGTTAGCTGAGGAGGTTGAGTTTGAACCAGAAATTCTCGACAAGTACGTGGCTCAAGCTTATCCCGATATTCGTAAGATCATTGGTAATCTTCAACAGAACGTCTTCGACAAAAAGTTAGCTCAACCAACTATTGACGTTGACGGTGATGACTATCAGTTCAAGCTTCTTGATCAGATCATGGCTGGTGATTTACGTGGAATTCGCAAATCGGTGACCGAACAGTGCACAGCCGAACAACTGGAGGAGGTTTATCAATTCCTTTATCGCAATCTTCACCTTCATCCTAAGTTCAAGGACGTTAATGTTTACGAGCAGGGACTTTGCTTCCTGCTCGAGGGAGTTTACAAGCATAGTCAAGTGGCGATCCCACATTTGAACTTTGAAGCGATGTGTATAAAGCTCTGTAACTCGATCGGAGAGTAGTGATGTCTCGTTGTGCTTTTTTCTTTTGGAAGTTTGTTCATAACGCGTTAGTTCATCCGATGATGTCTCTGCCATTGAACGAACCGCACTGGTTGAATAAGTTACATGATTGGACCGCCGACAAATGGGCTTCATTCGGTGTGAAAATCGAATGAAAGAAAGAGCTCTTGATATCTTCGTTCTTCTTGAACAACTTGATCGCAAGAACTTTCAAGTTTGGGAGTCACTGACTGAAGCACAGCGCAAGGAGTTTTCGGCCTTAGTAACAATGCGGTGGATGGCCGGCACCACTGACGAGCGCCAATTGCTGATGCTTAACGAGTTAGTCAATATTAGTATCTTTGAGCTACCTCAGCATCAGGAGCTCTTCATCAAGTTGTTAGCCGTTTGTTCATCAGGCAAAACCAGACGATATCAGTGGATCAACTATAAGATTGCTGGCTCAAAAAAGGTGAAGAAGAGCGTTGAGTTGATCGCTCACCATTATAAACTGTCACTTAATGACGCAATCGATTCGCGCCGCCTTTTCTCCTCTGTAGAGATACTTGAGTTAGCAGAGATTGAAGGCCTTCAAAAAGATGAAATTTCTGAAATTAAAAAAGAATTAAAATGATTAATGGTTAATGAAGGGCTTTATGCTTGTAAGTTTTGCAAGAGACGCTTTGACAAGGAGCGAATCTTCATGAAACATGTTTGCACCCCGATGGAGCGAGCAGTGGAGATTCAAACAGCTGTTGGCCAAACAGCATATGCTCTTTATAAAAGATGGCTTGAGGGGCAAAAACGTACCCCTCCGGTGATCGAAACTTTTTTGACGTCATCTTATTACTCGTCATTTATGAAATTTGCAGAGTACGTGAAGGCTACAGGAGTTCCCGATCCTCAACGTTATATCGAGTTAATGCTTAAAAGCAAGATCGCACCTGCCCTTTGGCGCCAGCCCGAAGCTTATCAGATTTATCTTGATTATGTTGATAAAAAATCTGATCCCTTCGAGCAAGCGCAAATCAGTGTTGAAACGATCCAAACGATGATTGAAGGGCTTGAGTGTCCCTCAGCTGAAGTTTTTACCCACTTCAAAGCCGGAGAAATTCTCGAGTTAATCCAACAACGACGTCTGTCACCGTGGCTTCTTTTTTGCTCTAAGAGCTTTAAAGAGTGGTCTGGAAAACTAGATGATGCTGAGAGAGTTCAGCTGATGAAGGCGATCGGAATCATTGTGTGGTCTGATCGCTTCGAGAAAAACCCATCCATTATCAAGGAACTCAAGGAGATTGCAGAGGCGTTAGGAATCTAGCCGGGATAAATACTTTCGTCACCAGGAGGGCTCACCATGCGAAGCAGAGCAAATTACCTCAAAGAGTTGGAGCGGCAAGTTAATGCTTCAACTAATGTCATCGACGACTTAATTAAGGAAAACTACGAGCTCCGCGAGCTCTTAAGAGAGGCTATCAAAGATGACAGATCTAATCGAAAACCCAGAGACACCCAAGTCACATGATCAAATTTGGGCCGAAGGTTCGGTTCGAGAAATGTTAGCGATGTCTTACCTGAACATCCATTTAGTAGAGCGAGGAGTTTATCCTAACTACATTCAAGACATGGATCATGAGGAATTTTCACTTTATTGTAGCGTAGTGCAAAAGATTAAAGCTAAGTTTAAGTAGAACACTATGTGATATAATGAGTTTATGTTAGAGCTCAGTGCGATTCATGACGGTATTATCCATCTTAACGTATACTCTAAGGCTCAAACCGAGCTAGGCCGTACGCTCTCAAATTTCGCTCACACTCCCTTTAAGGTTCCAGGCCACGAAGCCTTTGAATCTATTGAAGGTTATTGGTACTGGTTAGGGTGTTACGATGATCGCCTTCGCTATGTACATGGATATGAAGCTAAGAGATTGGGTCGAGAGTTACGAGCTCCAGATTGGAATATGTCGATTGAGTTTAAGGATCATATCCGAGTTGCGATCAGAGCTAAGCTTAAGTGTTTACCGGCCACATGTGAAGCGATCAAAACTTGTCTTCTTCCTCTCGTACACTACTATGTCAATCGACGTGGGGGAATCAAGGATCTTACCGAGGAGACTAGATGGATCCTCGATGTTTATGAGGAGTATCGTGATGTTCACCCAGTTTGGAGTCCTGAACGAGTTTCTGAAGAGAGGCGAGTGGCCGTTCCCTCCTATCCAGGAAACTTGTTATTGGGTTGAAGTTGACAATGGCCCTAGACAGATTGTACTTTTGAGTGAAATTGTTGCTGGAGTAGCTAATATCCCAGCCGATCTTTCGAAATATATTCTCGATCAATTGAGAAACTTCTAAACTCCATGACAATACCTGTTTACACTTTTGATGTAGATATAGATACTCCATCGTCGTTCGATCCAACAAAGATTTTTGAACAGTCTGTGCGTGCCTCGGTTTTTGCAAATGGGAAGCTGACTCCTCACCCTTGTGGAGTTTACTTTCAAGCGGTGCCGGTAGACCCTATTACCCGTTTGGCCGCAGCCCCACACAAGATAGCTGAAGAATTGGGGTGCTTCAAGATGGACTTTCTTCATCTTAGTGTTTACGATCATTTTACATCTCGGGAAGAGATCACGGAATTGGTCAAGCATAATCCTGATTGGACCCTTCTCGAGATTCCTTCGGTTGTCAAGAAGCTCTTTCAATTGGGGAATCACGGTGAATTAGTTCGTGAGGTTCGCCCTAAATCCGTGATCGAATTAGCTGATTGCTTAGCTCTCATTCGACCACAAAAAGCCTATCTTAAGCGCTATTATTTGAACGATAGGGCGAAAACGAGAAAGATGCTTTATGAAAAAGAGATCGGTAGCGGGTACTCTTTTAAGAAGGCACACAGTCTTGCATATGCCTTGGTGATCGTGCTTCAACTACACCTCATCAAGGAGGGAATAGACATTTAGTGTTTACTTAATAAACGATTTAGATTATAATTCTTTATGGCTAAAATCACCTTAATTATAGATATGGTCAACGGACTCACCGTCCCAGACACTCAAACATTAAAGTGTGTGTACAAATTCATCGATAAATTTCGTTATGTCGGTGAAGATCTCTGCCTTCGCATTGGATCTGAGCTTTTGATTCAGGGATTTCGTGTTGCGATTCTCCAAGGTCGTCTTCATTTTGAAGATTTAGTTTTGATAGGGGATGAAAACGAAACAATTCTCTTTGATTGTCGTGCCTCTCCACAAAGCTGGCCACGTTCCACCAATGTTCAATCTGAAATAATTAAAATGATTATGGGTTTGGACAAAAAATTCACATAAGTGTTTACTTCTTAATCAGGTCTTGATACAATACATATATCGATTGATTAACCCGGAGAAAATACTATCATGATGATCGCAAGCCCCGCAAAAAAGAATCTCTTCTCGAAGCCCAAGTCCGTCGAAGCTTTCGTTGCACCCAAGGCCGGCAAGGCGGGCAAACCTCAGGTTACGATCCTCGGCCTGATGAACTACACCTCAGTGGATGTCGCGGTCAAGGCTCTCGGTGCACTCGGCAAAACGATGGCCGCCGACATCAAGGAGTTCGCCAAAACCGAATTCATGGCGATGACTAAAATCGTCGGCCATCGCCCTGACAATTTCAAGGGTGTGGAGATCGTCGATGGTGTTACCGCCACTGCTTCGATGGAACTCCGCAAGCGCTCCAGTGCATCGTCGCTGACCGAGGAAGAGGCTGAGCTGCTTAAGGGCTACGGGCTCAAGGTCGAAACCAAAATCGCTGTCAATAAGCTGTTCGGTATCAACCCGAAATACGCCGAAAACGAAGAACTCCTCGCGAAAGTCTCTGCTGCAATCGAGGCCTTCGTTCCGGAAGACTTCATCGTTGAGCAGGCCGAGGTTTCCTCGCACATCGTTTCGGATGAGACGATTGAAGCAGCTTTCAAAGTGCGCGACCCGGCTGGCGAGATGCCCAACGCGCTGTTCGACGTCGTGACCACTCTCGCGATCAAGCCGAAAATGGACAAGGTCGACCTGCCGAAAATTCTCGACTCGCTCAAAGAGATGGTCAAGGAAGAGGCATAATGCAAACCGGGAGCACACTCGATATCTCCGTTGCCATCAAGAGTGTATTGGCCACCAACGCAAAACAGGTGGCTGATGCAAAGGCCGGTAAGCTAAAAGCTTTCAACTCACTAGTTGGCCAAACGGTCAAAACTATCAAGGGAGATGCTTGTACATTGAGCGCAATTACTGCAGAACTCCGGGAACAATTATTCAAGGGAGAGGCATAATGCAAACGCTGACAACCCTCGCGGTCTTTCTCATAATCTTCACGGTGTTCGCTGGTATCTGGAAAGGTCAAAGCGATCACCAAGAACGGGTCGATTGCCGTACCAAGGGTGGGGACGCAGTTCACTCCGGTTTGGGTTGTGTCAAATACGTGAGGATTCCATGATCGATTTCGCTGCAGCGGTGTCCCACTTTTGCCATCACCCCCAAGTCACGGTAATGCGCGTTCACCCGGAGTCTGATACCGGCGTGGCCAACGCTGGTAAGGAAGTGTGGACCGACATTTACGGAGTATTCAACTTCATCGCGTGTACGAAGTGCAAGAAGATTTTAGAAGGTCAACATCCTCTCCACGATAGTATTTTTGGTGAATAGCACACACTTTCCGGAGGCACGATGAAGATAAACGGTTTTCTGAAAGGTGAACAGCTTGCGATCGTCCATGCTGCTCTAGTTGCTGCTGGATACGACTTCACACAACCGCACCCCAGTTGCTATGCTTTCTTTAGTTACATTACATTCATTAATTCACTAGATGAACTTGAGCAGACTACGTCTGTGGAAAAACTATGATTAACAAAACTCGTGACCCTACTCAAACCCCAGTCAACCAAACATGTGACCCGGGCGTAACATTCAAAGGATTTACTATGACTGAGCCGGTGGCAATGCTGCTCTACTGTCCTTCGTGCCAATTCCACCATGTTGACAAACCAGACCCAGATAGTGGCTGGATGAACCCGCCTCACGCTACACATACATGCATGCGGTGCGGTCTTAACTGGCGTCCATCAAATGTTTTTACAGAGGGGGTAGCTTCGCTTCCAGCTACAGAGCAAAAACACTTAGAGCGCATGAAGAATTGCGATCCTGGGTTGTTTGCTGAGATAGCCGCCGAAAGGACGGCTGAGAGGAAATTCGCAGACGCGGTGGAGAGTATCGTGTGGCGCTATCTCACTGATCTTGATGATTCAAACAAGACCCCACAACAGCGGATCTTAGAAGCCGTGCAACGTTTAGCAGATGCTGCAGATGCTGAGAGTGCGCCGAGTGATGCGCCGAGTGTGGCGCTACCCTATGGTGTCGAGTATCGCAGGCTCAATGGAGTTCAATGGACTCTAATGGCTGCGTTTGATCACGAAGGTCCAGCACAGAAGTATTGCGCTGCCCATGTCCGCGGGATTATTTGGGAATATAGAGTGAAGAAGTTTCTATGAACAAACTACCGAAGATGAAGCCAATACTCTGCCCTGTTGGATCATGGGTGTCGTGCAAGCCGTTCGCAGCGGCGGCAATAGTTCCACTAGCCGATTACAGAGCCAAGGAGAAGCTGATTAAGGCGGCGAAAAAGTGGAAAAAAACCTTTTCACCACTTAAGCACAAAGATATGCTAGAAGCTCTCGTCGCATACAATAAGTCATTAAGCAAGTTGACTGATGACCAGAGCATAGGAGCGATAGACATACTCTGCAACCAAGCCAGGCACGAGGAAAAAGAGAGCGTAGGCGTGCCGAGGGAATTAACCGCAGAGAATGGGATGAAGGCTGCGCTGATCGGTGGATTCTCGTTCGTGCCTTACGAAGGCGAAGCGGCGGTCACGGTTCCTTGGACGATCATCAAGGAAATTCACCGAGCTGTAGTCGAGTTCGCCGCAAAGGCTGTGAAGGGGGATACACAATAGCATTCTTGTTCAAAGGAGATGCAAGTCTGACGCTGACGACTATCACCAGATGACAAAAGGTGTTTACTTTGTATTCGGATTGAGTTAAAATACTACAAATGATCTACGATCGATACGCCTACATGTTTCCACCTCGCCCCGAAACTAAAATTCCGGTGGCGATGCTTGGATACTACCAACGTAAGGGCTTTGTTGCCCAGGTCAAAAAGAATGGAACTTGTACTGTGATCTTCGCGAACAAAGATCATGTCATCTACAAAACGCGTCACGACGACGATCACAAACTTTGGACGCCACTTTCTGCACATACTGAGTTTTTCAAACGCGACGCGCAAAAAGGTTGGAATGTTTACTGTGCCGAACTACTTCACAGCAAAACCTCACATATTAAAAATCAGCTTTACATTTTTGACCAGCTGGTCGAGGATGGCATTTCGTTGGAGGGTACCACCTTTGAGGACCGCCAACTTAATCTTCATTCACGCTGGGAACCGGTCACTGATGAGGGCGACCAGAATCGCGTTCACCCCCTGATCTCGGTGGCTATTAACTTCACCGATAACTTTAAAGAAAAGTACAAGTCTCTCAAGAAAGAAGACGAGGGGTTGGTACTTAAAGACCCGAAGGCCAAGCTCAAGGGTTGCTACAAGGCACTTAACAATACTCAGTGGCAGGTAAAGTGTCGCATTCTACATGAAAATTATGCTTTCTAACTTGGTCTCGTGGGTAGCGACCATCCTCATAACGCTCGCGCTTTTCGAGGTCACAGGGCTCACGGCCTGGGCACTCAAGCAATGGGAGGCAATATGAAGAAGTTGAAGCTTTACATCGCGTACGCGGTACTGATCGCCGCGCCCACGCTCGGGCTTGTAGCCTTGCTCGCGCAGATGTCTGTGGTGTTTGTCCCACTCGCGGTCATCGCTCTCATCGTGTGGGCCGCACACACGGTGTTCGAATCGTGACGCCCCGCTTCGTGGAGGCGCTCGACAACGCCATTATCAAGTGGCGCGCGATCGAGGCCGGCGAGCTCGCCGATCTGGGTGGTGAGAACTGCGACCTATGTGCGGCGGTGCGCGAGTCGCAGCGGTTCGACAAGCCCGCCACGTTTGACAACTGCGCCACGTGCGGAGGCTGTCCGGTCGCTGAAGCGACAAAGGACACCGGCTGCCAGGGCTCGCCGTGGACGGAGTGGAGCAGAGCCCAGTCCAAGCTTGGGCATAGTCTCAGTAGCTCGAAGGCGCACCTGCGCAAGGCAACGACACCGGAGCTGAAAGCGCTCGCGCATGCGGAGCTGGTGTTTCTGGAGTCGCTGGTACCGAAATAGTTTGTCCCCGGG
>Ga0163144_10015717_pt1 | contig 15584 bp, 13 predicted proteins | sample OliLak19BULKMAT1_FD_123175 | JGI IMG/M metagenome (GOLD analysis project Ga0163144, IMG submission 123175) | Freshwater microbial mat bacterial communities from Lake Vanda, McMurdo Dry Valleys, Antarctica - Oligotrophic Lake LV.19.BULKMAT1 | ecosystem: Environmental > Aquatic > Freshwater >...
TCGACGCCCAGGGCCTGCTGCGCATCACCGGCCGCCTGAAGGACCTGTTCAAGACCAGCAAGGGCAAGTACGTGGCGCCGGCGCCGATCGAAGACCGCCTGGTGATGCACGACGCAGTGGAAGCCTGCGTTGTCACCGGCGCCAACCTGGGGCAGCCGCTCGGCATCGTGATGCTCAACGCCGAAGCGGTAGCGCGCCTCGGCGACCCGGCGGCCAAGGCCGCGCTGGAAGCCTCCCTTGCCAAGCACCTCCAGGACATCAATGCGACGCTCGACCCGCACGAGCGACTCGCCTGCATCGTCGTCGCGACCACGGCGTGGAGCGTAGACAACGACATCATCACGCCGACCTTCAAGGTCAAGCGCAACCGGATCGAGGAGCTCTACGCGGCGCAGTACGAAGGCTGGGAGAACTCGGGCCGCAAGGTGATCTGGCAGACGGAGTGACGCCTTGGGGGTGTCTCTGTCTGGCGAACTGACGTCGCCAGGCCGGCGGACGTCTGGCCATCCTTGAAAGTGGTGTCGGGATAGGTGGGGTTCGCGGCGACGAGCTCGATGCGGCCGTTGCTTGTCTCCGAATGCGGCTGCGGCCGAGACGCAGGGCACGGTGGTCCTGCAACGCTGCCGCAACGGCGGCCGAGCACAGTATCGTCGTCGGCGAGGCCTTCCTGGCGCCTCGCGGGACACACCCACCCTGAAAGGAGCATTCATGCATCACTGCCTTCTCGTTGCCGGTCTCGCCACCGTGCTGGCTGCCGCCGCAGAACGCCGACGACTTCGCGTCCACGCCGGTGCCGCAGGCCCAAACGCGCTGCGAACACACGCAGAAGTTCAGCGCGCGCTCGGTTGGTCCGAGCTATGGCGGAGCGACGTGCGGCGGTTATACGGTCGTTTTCGGACCGATGGGCGACTTGAAGACGAACATGAAGACCGTTTCGCTCAAGGCGGAGTGGGGAGACACGCCGATCGCCTCGGCCGCGGCATGCGCGAGCGCGCGGATCGCTGCCGTCGCCTGGGGCTACCGCTGCGACAACGACTCCTGCAGCGAAGGCGGCTGGGACAAGATCGAGATCCAGCGGCAGACTCACGGAACCTGGAATTCGGCCAGCCAGAGCTGCACCCTGCGCCTCTCGTTCGGTGGCGCTGCCCAGCGGTACAAGACGCTGAACCTGGACATCATCGCGACGCAGGTCGTCAACGGAAGCACTGTTCGCAAGCGTGCGCGCGGCACGATCGAGGCGCGACGTGGCAATGGCCAGTGCTACAGCGCCAGTGCACCGCGCTGATGCGCCAGGGCGCGGTGCCAAGCGACGGCATCTCACGGCACGCTGCCAGGCGCACCGGCGTTGGAAACTTCTGGTCCGCGATCAGGCGATAGATCGTCGACCGGTCGAGGTCATCCGCATATTCACCGGCACGCTTTCGTCACAGCGGCCTGGGCCCCGAAAGTTCTGCCGCCAGAGACGCCTTCAGGTCCGCAACCGTGGTCATCAACGTCATCGGTTCGAGTGGCGAAGGAGTCAGGCCAAGTCGAACGTAGAAAGCCTTTGCCTCGTCTGAGATGGCGTGCACCAGCATGCCGCGGATGCCAATTGCATCTGACGCGTGAATGACCCGGTACGCAGCATCCTGGAGCAAGGCGCGACCGAGGCCATGACCCTGGTGGGAGCCTGCGATGGCCAGCCGTGCGAGGACGACGACGGGTATCGGGTCCGGCATGTTGCGCTTGAAGCGACCGGGTGCCGCGCTGGGTGCAACGGCACTGGCAGCGAGTGCGTAGTACGCGACGACCTGGTCGTCATCGCAAACGACAAAGCACCGGGAGGCACCGCTGGCCTGGTTGTGCAGGGCGCGCTGTCGCAGCCAATCGTCCAACGACGGTACGCCGCTGTCGAAACCGGCGATCGCATGAACGGCGGTGAGCGGTTCCGGGGCAGCGATCATGCCGCCGCACTCAAGCCCTGGACCAGGGCGGCGTGGTTTGCATCGTGCGGCGCAGGGCCTCGCTGGGCTTGGGTGGTGCGTCGAGCATGGCAAGGAACTTGGCGTAGGCCTCGGGGCTGACGACGAAGACAGTGCGGGCGAGCAGTTCCTCTTCCGCGGCGCGGCGGGCCGCGCTCAGGATGAAGTCTGTCCGTGTCTTGCCGCTCGACTTGGCGGCACGGTCGATCAAGCCGCGCTCATCCGCCGGGATGCGCAAGTTCAGCGTTTCCCGCGGGGCTCGCTTGGCTGGACCTGCGACGGCTGCTTTCATGGGCTTGCTCGTGAGTTGGACGACAGCATTCTAGGCGTGTGTAACGCTGTTGTCATTACACTTCGATTGGAGCCGGTCGTAGCCATGTCTGGCGGGCCGCTTCAAAGACCACGAAGAACCGCCTGTCCCAACTCATCGACCGGGTGCAGGCCGGTGAAGTGATCGTCATCACGCGACGCGGCAAGGCGGTGGCACAACTGGCGCTGCCGCAGGAGGACGACACGACACAGCGCGCGCAGGACGCCATCGCCCAATTGCATGCGGCGCGCCGCGGTGTCAGCTTGCGTGGTCTGAAGTCCCGTGACCTGATTGCCGAGGGCCGGCGTTGACGTCCGGCTGGTGGTCGACGCGTCGGTGAGCGCTGCCTGGCTGCTGCCCAACGAGGCCACGCCCTACACGGAGTCGGTGCTTCAGGCCACTGCCGACCGCGAGGTCTGGGTGCCGGCGCTTTGGTTGCTGGAAGTGGGCAACCTGGTGATCAGCGCGCAACGTCGCAAGCGCATCGATGCGGCCAAGCGGCGGGAACTCGTGATGGCCACTTCCGCGCTGCGGCTGCGTGTCGACCGCGAGCCTGTTTCGATGGCCAACATGGACGACCTCGCCGCGTCGCATGGTCTCACTGCCTACGATGCCGCGTACCTGGAACTGGCCATGAGGTGGAGTCTGCCGATGGCGACGCAGGGTGCAGCCATGCGTAAGGCCACGAAGGCATCCAGTGTCGCGCTGGCAGAGATCTGAGGGCTTCAGCGATGGGCACGGTTCAGCAACAAGGCTGTTCGCGTGCCTCGAGATCGACCGCCGGCGCCCTCGGCACACCGTCGCGGCAGCAAGCCGGCACCGCGACGAAGCTCAGCCCTGTCGTTGCAGGCGAGCCAGCAGGCCCGTCAGGCCTTCGGCCAGGCGCCGCACGGTCGCTGGGTCGGGCCACGGCAGGGTCAGACTGCGTTCGCCGGTCACGGGGTCGGTCGTGACGCGCGGCGCCCCGTTCCCCCGCACGCCTGCGCTTTCGGCTGACGTTGGTGGCTCGGTCAGAGCGGCGACCCATTGCAGTCCGGCTTCAAGCAGAGGCGCCCAAGGATCTACCGGTGCTGAAGAGGGCGCCGGATCGGCTGCAGCCGCCGCATCGGCTGCAGCCGCCGCATTGCCGATCGGCACCGAGAAACCGGTGTCGTGATCGGCCGCAGCGCCATGGCGCGGCGTGGCCTTCTGCCGCAGATCGCCTTCAGGTCCTGCGGCCTGTGCCTGCGCTTGCGACGTGGCCAAAGGCGCGGCTGCGGCGTCCTCGGCGGCGCCCATCGCACCGGTGACCTCGTCCACGCTCTCCATGAATTTTGACAACCGCGTGCCGTTCATGAACACCGCGCTGTCGCCGCCGTCGAGTACGCCTGCGAACAGCGACTTCTTGAATGCCAGCACGCCGAGCATGCCTTCCTCGATGCTCCCCTGGGCCACGAAGTTGATCACCTGCACGCCGCGGCTCTGCCCCATGCGGTGCACGCGCCCGATGCGCTGCTCCAGCTTGGCCGGGTTCCAGGGCAGATCCATGTTGACCACCGTGGCCGCGGCATGTTGCAGGTTCAGCCCCACACCGCCGGCGTCGGTGGACAGGAACAGCCGGCAATCCGCGTCCTGCACGAAGCGGTCGACCAGTGCCCCGCGCTTGTCGCCCGGCACACCGCCGTGGAACAACACATGGCCCCAGCCGCGCTCGCGCAGCCGGCGCATCAGCACCTCGTGCGTGCCCAGCCACTGGCTGAAGACCACGGCCTTGGCGCCGGGCTGCTCGAACAGCTCTTCCAGCAGCGTGACCAGTTCGTCGGCCTTGTGGCCGAAGTCGGTTTCATGGTCGAGCAGCCAGGTGCTGTTGCAAGACATGCGCATGTTCTGCAGCGCGCATTGCAAGCGGTGCTGGTCGCTGTCGGACAGGTAGCCGGTCTGGCGCCAACGCCTGACGATGCGCATCACGATGTGGCCGTTCTCGTCGTGGTGCACCCGCTGCTCGGGCGTCATCGGCACGAACAGTGTCTTGTCCACGCGTTTGGGCAACTGCGTCAGCACCTCGGACTTGCGCCGGCGCAGCAGGATGGGCGCCAGCGTGGTGCCGATGTGGTCGAGGTGCCGATAGCCGATGACGCGGCCGGCGCCGTCGACCTGCTGGTGCTCGTGCAACAGCCGCCAGGTGGGGCCCAGGCGATGTTGGTCGACGAGCTGCACGATCGAGATCAGCTCTTCGAGCCGATTCTCCAGCGGCGTGCCGGTCAGCACGAAGGCATACGGCGTTTCGATGCGCTTGAGCGCGCGAGCAGCGACGGTGTTCCAGTTCTTGACGCGCTGCGCCTCGTCGATGATCAGCAGCTCGGGCGCCCAGGCATGGATCAGGTCTGCGTCGCGCACTAGCGTCTCGTAGCTGGTGATGCGGTAGAACGCCTCTTCTCGGTACTGCTGCTGGCGCGCCGGGCGCAGGCCCTGCAGCACCTGGGCCTCGCGACCGGCGAAGCGCGCGATCTCGCGCTGCCATTGGTGCTTGAGCGAGGTCGGGCACACCACCAGCACGCGTTGCACGCCGAAGTGGCGGGCCAGCAACTCGGCCGCGGCGATGGCCTGTACCGTCTTGCCCAGGCCCATTTCGTCGCCCAGCAGCACGCGGCCGACACGGGCGGCGAACAGTGCGCCTTCGGCCTGGTAGGGGTAGAGCCGGGTCTTCAGCAGCTTGGCCAGGCCCTTGTCGGCGGCGCCTTTGGGATAGGCCTCGGCCAGCGTGGTCTGGCGGCGTTCGGCGTCGCGCACCTGAGCAGCGAAGGCCAGGGCGCGCTCGTCGACGCGCAGTTCGTGGACAGTCGTGCGGGCGCGCGCGATGAAGTCGTCCAGGTCGGCCAGGCGCGCCCAGGGCAGCACCCAGCCGGCGGGCGCGTCGAAGAGCTGGCGTGCCCGGTCGAGCAGGGCGGGCGGGCAGTCCGCACCGGGCCTGAAGCGCACGGTGCGCTGGTTGCCATGGTGCAGGAAGACCTCGCTGTACGGCGGCGTGAAGCCGCGCGCCAGCGCTGCCTTGCCGCCGCGCCGCGCGACCAGTCTGGCCAGCGTGAACTCGATGTGCTTGCAGGTGCCCAGGTCGTTGGTGGCGAAGTCCGGGCAGGTGCACAGGTTGTCGCCACTGGACGTGCCGCGGATGGCGACGCGGTAGTGCCTGCCGCTTTCGGCGTTGCTGACGCGGAACTCGGAAAACACCGGCGACTGCTTTGCATCCCCCAGGTTCTGCAGCCCGAACCCCTGATCGCGCCCGAACTGCCGGCGCAGCGCGCGCTGCCAGTCGTCGGCCGGCATCGCAGGGGGCTTGCGCTGGCGCGACAGCCGCGGCTCGTTGGCGGCGGCGGCGGGTTTGGGCTTGGCTGCGGGCTTTGCCCCGGGTCTGGCCTTGTTCCTGGGCCGCAGCAGGTCGTCGAGTTTCGCTTTCATCGCAGGGTGTCCTGTTCGTCTTGTGTGGATTGTGGCGGCCGGCACCGCCAGCGGTGGCGCGGGTACCGAACCTCGCAGGGCGTGTCCGACAATCGCGCATGTCCCTCGACTTCGACACCCTGGAAGCCCTGCGTCGCCAGCACCCGGCCTGGCGGCTGCTGCAGGCCGATTCGGCGGCGCTGGTGGCGAGCTTCCTGCATCGGGTGTTCGTACTGCCGAACCAGCGCGTCATCAGCCAATCCGACCTGGCCGAGGCGCTGGAAGACACGCTTTATGCCCTGCGGGAACAACGCGGCACGGGTGTCTACCCGAAAGCTGCGCTGGAATACCTGAACGACTGGGCCGCCAACGACAAGGCCTGGCTGCGCAAGTTCTACCCGCTAGGCACCGATGAGCCGCACTTCGATCTCACGCCGGCCACTGAACGCGCGCTGGCCTGGCTGCAGACGCTCGGCCAGCGCAGCTTTGTCGGCACCGAGTCGCGCCTTCTCACACTGTTCGACCTGCTGCGGCAGATGAACGAAGGCAGCCAGACCGATGTCGAGTTGCGGGTGCAGGAGTTGCAGCGCCACCGCGACGCCATCGACGCCGAGATCGAACGTGCGCAGGCTGGTGACCTGACGCTGCTGGGTGACACCGCGCTGAAGGAACGCTTCACGCAGTTCACGGGCCTGGCGCGTGAGCTGCTGGCCGACTTCCGCGAGGTGGAGCACAACTTCCGCGGCCTGGACCGCCGCGTGCGCGAGCGCATCGCGCTGTGGGACGGCAGCAAGGGTGCGCTGCTGCAGGACATCCTGGGCGAACGCGACCTCATCGCCGAAAGTGACCAAGGCCGCAGCTTCCGCGCGTTCTGGGACTTTCTGATGTCGCGTGCGCGCCAGGACGAACTGACGGAGTTGCTCGACATCGTCCTGCAGCTTGCGCCCGTGGCCGACATGGCGCCCGACCCGCGCCTCAAACGCGTGCACTACGACTGGCTCGAAGCCGGCGAGCATGCCCAGCGCACCGTGGCGCTGCTGTCGCAGCAGTTGCGCCGCTTCCTCGACGACCAGGCCTTTCTCGAGAACCGCCGCATCATGGAGATCCTGCGTGGCATCGAAGCCGGCGCGCTGGCGGTGCGCGGGCAGCCGCCTGCGGGTGACTTCATCGCCATCGACGACATCGCGCCGAGCATCGAGCTGCCGATGGAGCGGCCTTTGCACGCCCCGGTGCCCAGGCCTGCGCTGCTGAGCGCCGCGATAGCCGCCGGCGACGAAGACCTGGACGCGGCCGCGCTGTACTCGCAGTTCATCGTCGACAAGGCAGCGCTGGCGCAGCACGTGCGGCAGAGCCTGCGGCAGCGCACACAGATCACGCTGGCCGAACTGGTGGGCAGCAGGCCGCTGCAGCAGGGCCTGGCCGAGCTGGTGGCCTACCTCAGCCTGGCGGCAGAGCCCGGCCGCGCGGTGATCGACGACACGGTGGAAGAGCGCGTGGACTGGATGGCACGCAGCGGCCAACACAAGAGCGCGCGGCTGCCGCGCGTGATCTTCTCGCGCTGACCATGGACGACGCACAACTCCCTGGCACAGACCGCCCGGCACCCACCACGGCGGCCACGGCCGCCACGGCCGACTTGTCGGCGGTGCTCATCCCGCTGCTCAAGGGCGTGAGCTACCACGCCGACGATGCCGCGCACTGGAGCGCACTGCTGCAACTGCAGGGCCGCGTGCGCGACCATGTGGCCGTGCTCGGCCTCGAGCTGATGCTCGACGAGGCCGAGGGGTATGCCTTTCTTCGCTCACGCCCCGAGCCCGAAGACGAAGCGGCGCCCAGGCTGCCGCGCCTGGTGGCGCGCCGGCCGCTGTCGTTCCCGGTCAGTCTGCTGCTGGCGCTGCTGCGCAAAAAGCTGGCCGAATTCGACGCCGCGGGCGGCGACTCGCGGCTGATCCTGTCGCGCGAGCAGGTGGTCGAGCTGCTGCGCGTGTTCATGCCCGAGGGCAGCAACGAAGCGCGGCTGATCGACCAGGTGGACACGCAGTTGAACCGCATCGTCGAGCTCGGCTTCGTGCGCCGGCTGCGCGGGCAGGACGGCATGTTCGAGGTGCAGCGCATCCTCAAGGCGTTTGTCGACGCCCAGTGGCTGGCCGACTTCGACGCGCGTCTGGCGGCCTACCGGGCGCAGATCGAGGGAAAGACGGAAGGCAAGGGCGACGGCGATGAAGAATGAGGCGCTGGCCCTGGACTTCGGCACCGACGAGAGCCTGTCGGGCTTCCGCCTGCAGCGCCTGGAAGTCTTCAACTGGGGCACCTTCGACGCCCGCGTGTGGACGCTGCGCGCCGACGGTCGCAATGCGCTGCTGACGGGCGACATCGGCTCGGGCAAGTCCACGCTGGTGGATGCCGTGACGACGCTGCTGGTGCCGGCGCACCGCGTGGCCTACAACAAGGCCGCGGGTGCGGAAGCGCGCGAACGCACCTTGCGCAGCTACGTGCTGGGCCACTACAAGGCCGCGCGCAGCGAACTGGGTGGTTCTGGCCGCCCGGTGGCGCTGCGCGGGCCGAACAGCTACTCCGTCATCCTGGCCGTGTTCCACAACGCCGGCTACGACCAGACGGTGACGCTGGCCCAGGCGTTCTGGCTGAAGGACCCGCAGGGCCAGCCGCTGCGCCTGTATGCGGTGGCCGAACGCGCGCTGTCGATTGCAACGGACTTTGCCGACTTTGGCACCGACATCACCAAGCTTCGCAAGCGCCTGCGCGCGGCCAAGGTGGTGGTGGAAGACAGCTTCCCGCCCTATGGCGCGCTGTTTCGGCGCCACTTCGGCATCCACAACGAACAGGCGTTGGAGCTGTTCCACCAGACGGTGTCGATGAAGTCGGTGGGGAACCTCACCGACTTCGTGCGCAGCCACATGCTCGAGCCCTTCGACGTGACGCCACGCTTGGCGGCACTCATCAATCACTTCGACGACCTGAACCGCGCCCACGCCGCGGTGCTGAAGGCGCAGGCCCAGGTGGCGCTGTTGCAGCCCCTGGTGGCCGATGGCCAGCGCTATGCCGAGTTGGCCTGCGCCATTGAGCAGCAACGTGCGGCACGCGAGGCGCTTGGCAGCTACTTCGCAGGCCGGAAGGCGGCGCTGCTGGACCAGCGCCTGCTGCACCTGGCAGAAGATCTGGCGCGCCATGCCAGTGCCATTGAGCGCCTGGCCGCCCAGCAACGAGAGCAGGGCGCGCAGGAGCGCGAACTGCGCCGCGCCATCGCCGACAGCGGCGGCGACCGCATCGAACGCCTGGCGCTTGACATCGCCGCCAAGGAGGCCGAGAAGCAACGACGGTCCGCCAAGGCGGCGCGCTACGACGCCTTGCGGCAAAGCTTGGGCTTGCTGGCCATGCACGGCGCCGAAGACTTCCTGGCTCAGCGCCAGCTGTGCGCGCCTCTGCGCGAAGCGGCAGCCGAGCGTGAGGCTGCTTTGCAGAACGAGCTCAACGAACTCGGCGTGGCCTTTGCGCAGGGCCGCCAGGAGCACGCCGAGCTGGAAGCCGAGCTGAGCAGCCTGCGCTCGCGCCGCAGCAATATCGACGCGCAGCAGGTGGCGTTGCGCGCCTCGCTGTGCCAGGCCCTGGGCCTGTCCGAAGCCGACATGCCCTATGCCGGCGAGCTGATCCAGGTGCGCGACGACGAACGCGACTGGGAAGGCGCCGCCGAGCGCTTGCTGCGCGGCTTCGGCCTGTCGCTGATGGTGCCAGATGAGCACTACGCCGCCGTCAGCGACTGGGTCGACCGCACGCAGCTCAAGGGCCGGCTGGTCTACTTCCGCGTGCGCCCCGTTCGCAAAGGTCCAGGCAAGGACATGCGCGGCGAGCTGCCCGACCTGCACCCCGACTCACTGGCACGCAAGCTGGCCGTCAAACCCGACTCGCCGTTCTACGGCTGGCTGGAACGCGAAGTGGCGCACCGCTTCGACCTGGCCTGCTGCAGCGGCCAGGACCAGTTCCGCCGCGAGGCGCGCGCCATCACGCGCGCGGGCCAGATCAAGGCCCCGGGCGAGCGCCACGAGAAGGACGACCGCCACCGCATCGACGACCGCAGCCGCTACGTGCTGGGCTGGAGCAACCAGGCCAAGATCGCGGCGCTGGAGAGCAAGGCCAGGGTGCTGCAAGCGCGCCTGGCCGAGGCCGGCGTGCGCATCGCCGCCCTGCAGAAAGAACAGCAGGCGGCGCGCGAACGCCTGCAGGCGCTTGACAAGCTGGAGGAGTACCGCGACTTCCAGGAACTCGACTGGCGCACCAGCAGCAGCGAGCTGGCAGCGTTGACCGAAGAGAAGCACCGGCTGGAGACGGCGTCGGACATCCTGAAGACCCTGGCCGCACAACTGCAGGCGCTGGAAGCCGCTTCGGCTGACACGGCGGCGAAGCTGAAGAAGCGCGAAGCCGAACAGGCCCAGACCCTGCTCAGGCAGACGCAGGCCAAGGATCTGCACGCCCAGGCCGCCGAGCGCTTGGCCGCGCCGGGCCATGCCGGGCACGCCGCTCACTTCCCCGCGATCGAGTCGTGGCGCGCCCAAGCTCTGGGCGAACATCAGATGAGTGTCGAGTCCTGCGACGGCCGCGAGCAGGACATGCGCCGCTGGCTGCAGGAGCGCATCGACGCCGAGGACAAGAAGCTCGCACGCCTGGGCGAGAAGATCGTGCGCGCCATGGCGGAATACAAGGAAGCCTTCAAGCTCGACACACTGGAAGTCGATGCCAGCGTGGCGGCAGGCCCCGAGTACCGCGCGATGCTCGATCAGCTGAAGGCCGACGACCTGCCGCGTTTCGTCGCCCGCTTCAAGGAACTGCTGAACGAGAACACCATTCGCGAGGTGGCGCACTTCCAGTCGCAACTGCACCGAGAGCGCGAGACCATCAAGGAACGCATCGCGCGCATCAACGAGTCGCTGACGCAGATCGACTACAACCCGGCGCGCTTCATCCGCCTGGAAGAGCAGCCCACCACCGACGCCGACGTGCGCGACTTTCAGACCGAGCTGCGGGCCTGCACCGAAGGCACGCTGACGGGATCTGACGACGCGCAGTATTCCGAGGCCAAGTTCCTGCAGGTCAAGCACATCATCGAGCGCCTGCGCGGCCGTGAAGGCTCCGCCGAGGCCGATCGCCGCTGGGCCACCAAGGTGACCGACGTGCGCCAGTGGTTCGCCTTTGCTGCCAGCGAGCGCTGGCGCGAAGACGGCCGCGAGCACGAGCATTACTCGGATTCCGGCGGCAAGAGTGGCGGGCAGAAGGAGAAGCTGGCCTACACCATCCTGGCCGCCAGCCTGGCCTACCAGTTCGGGCTGGAATGGGGGGCGGTGCGCTCACGCAGCTTCCGCTTCGTCGTCATCGACGAGGCCTTCGGCCGCGGCTCGGACGAGTCGGCCGAGTACGGGTTGCGGCTGTTCCAGCAACTGGGACTGCAACTGCTGATCGTCACGCCGCTGCAGAAGATCCACATCATCGAGCCCTTCGTGGCCAGCGTGGGCTTTGTGCACAGCGAGGACGGCAGTGCGTCCAAGCTGCGCAACCTGGGCATCGAGGAATACCGGGCGCAGCGGGATGCCTTGACGTGACGACGGATTGGACGTCGCCTGCCGACCTGAAGGCGCAGTTGCTGCGGTTGTGGGACAGGGACGAACTGCTGGGCGCCGAGTTCCCGATGCAGCTGAGGCTGCGCGGGCCGGTGTCGGCAGCGCTGGCGGAGCGTTTCGACGAGGTACGTGCCTGGGTTGCCGAGTTGCAGCAGGGCAGCGGCAAGGGCTACCGCCTGGTGCTGCGAGAAGTGCGGCACCGCGTCATCGGCAGCAACAGCCTGCCCGACGAGGCCTGGGTGGACACGCTGGACGACGCACTGCGGATGATCGGCAAGGCGCGCGACGGCAGGGCGTTTGTCGAACTGCTGGCCGCCACGCGGCAGCAGCAGCCGGCGCTCGTGCCCTGGCTGCAGTGCCAGCCGCGACGCGCGCTGGCATTGGCGGACGACTGGCCGCGGCTGCTGGCCATCCTCGCCTGGCTGCAGGCGCATCCGCGCCCGGGGCTTTACCTGCGCCAGGTGGACCTGCCCGGCATCCACAGCAAGTTCATCGAAGCGCAGCGTGCGGTGCTGACCGAACTGCTGGACCAGGTGCTGCCGCCGGACGCTGTCGACGCCGCAGCGCGCGGTGCGGGCCAATTCGCGGCCCGCTACGGCTTTCGCGACAAACCCCTGCGCGTGCGCCTGCGCTTCCTCGACCCGCAGCACACCGCCTGGGTGCCCGGTACCGACGCCGACTACACGATCTCGGCGCCCGCCTTCGTGGGCCTGGATCCACCCGTGCGGCGCGTCTTCATCACCGAAAACGAGATCAACTTTCTCGCCTTTCCGCCGGTCACCGACAGCCTCGTCGTGTTTGGTGCCGGCTATGGCTTCGATGCGCTGGCCCAGGCGGCTTGGCTGCACCAGCGCATGCTGCACTACTGGGGCGACATCGACACCCACGGCTTCGCGATCCTGGAGCAGTTGCGTTCTCACTTCCCCCATGCGCTGTCGTTCCTGATGGACCGCGACACGCTGCTGGCGCACCAGAACCAGTGGGTGACGGAGCCGCAGCCCACGCAGCGCGATCTGCCGCTGCTCGACCGTGACGAGCGGCGGCTCTACGACGACCTGCGCTGGCGGCGGCTCCGAGAAGAACCCTTGCGACTGGAGCAAGAGCGCATTGCCTACGGCATGGTGGAGCAGAAGGTGGCTGCGCTGTAGCGCGGCAGCAGGCACGAGCAGGTGTGGGCCGCACAGCCAGCGGCCGGGGCGACACCGCCGTGTCAGCCCCTGCGCGTCATCCGCTGTGAGGATGACGCTCGTCAGGTTGATCCTGTCGCTGAGGGCACGCCGCGCAGCCAACGCACACGAAGCAGGGGTGAGGTGGTTGGACGTCATGCGTTCGTCGCCGGACGTTCACCCAGCCCTTTCAGGAAACACCAAGCGGTAGCTCTTCAAGTCCTCTTCGAACGCATGACATGCCGCGAGTCGGGCGCGGAGCTGGTCCCGTGGCGCGCCGTACAGGACGATCTCCTTCGTTGTTATGAGCGTGATCGCTGGACTGCAGAAGCGCTGGCGATGCGGCGTCGGCAGTGTCCGACAGCGCTCCAGGCTCATACCTGGATTGGAAAAGACTGCCCTGCCCGACTCTCGCTGCGCCGCAGAAGTTGATCTGGTGTCAGAACTGCTACCATCTCCAGCATGTCGACACGCGCCGTCATCGACACCAACGTCTTTGTCGGGGCCTGCCTTGGTACGGGCGCTGCCGCGGGTGTGATGCGTGCCTGCCTTCTGGGCACCGTGCAGCCGCTCATGGGTGCGGCCTTGCTGGCCGAGTACGAAGACGTGCTGGCCCGGGATGAACTGATGGCTGACAGCCGGCTCAGCCGTGCCGAACGCGAAGACCTGCTGGACATCTTCATCGCCCGTTGCGAGTGGACGCGGGTGTACTTCGCGTGGCGGCCGAACTTGCCCGATGAGGCCGACAACCATCTGATTGAACTGGCTGTGGCCGGCGCTGCGGGCTTCGTCGTCAGCCGCAACCTGCGCGACCTGGCCCGCGGCGAACTGAAGTTTCCCGGCTTGCGCTGCCTGGACCCGGCAGCTTTTCTGAAGGAGATCACACCATGAGTGCCCTGACCGTCCGCCTGCCCGACGACAAGCACCGGCGACTGCGCGCGCTGGCAGAAAGCCGCGGCACGACGCTGAACCGCCTGATCGACGAGATGGCCACTGTGATGCTGGCCGAGTTCGACGCCGAAACGCGCTTCAAGCTGCGCGCCGGGCGCGGGGCGGGAAAGGTGGCGCGTGGTCTGGCCTTGCTGAACAAGGCAGCGGGTGTCGGGGCCGCGGCCGGGGTCGGCCGGTCGAAAGCCAGGCGCTGACGCGATCTGGAGACGTGCGCAAGGCCGTCAAGGGTGCAGGTGGACCGCCCAATAGCCGACCTCTACGAGCACCCGCTTGTGGCCGATCCCGGGTTTTCCCGAATGTCGGCTGCCTGGCAGTCAAGCTTGAACGACCGCTCTCTGGTGGTGAGATTGGCGAAGCAGCTAACCGGTTTCGACCCAGAGCTGAGGTAGGACTCACGACGCTGACTGCCGCAAAGCGGTAACTCAGGAGCTGATTGATTACTTTTTGACCGGGCCGATGACGGGTGACACGGTCAACGCCGCCTCGGTCGCGTTCAAGAAGGCACTGATCGAGCGGGCGTTTGGCGCCGATCTCAGTCACCATCTGGGCTTCCCGGCTGGCGGGGTCAGGCCCGACGATGCGGTCAACCATAGGAACCGCGCCAGCGCCAAGACTGTGCGGACCGACGACGGGCTGCGCGGTGTCGACCGACCACGCGACCGCCAGTCGGGACAGGTTGACGCAGCGCATCCTCGACGACACCGTCGCCGCGGTGACGGAGAACGAAGTGACCGCGATCATGAAGTCGTTGAAGGCGATGAATTGGCGGGCTCGGCCATGTCTTTACCGCGAGCGACGGAACGCGCGGGTCGTTGTCGAGCGTGATAGTCGATGGCGGTGCAGCCTCCGGGCCGGCGTCGCGCTGTCTGGCCGCGACGGGCAGATGGGGTAAGTCCTGATTCAGTCGTCGAAGGGCGGCGCTACAAATGGGTCTGACGATTCATCGTCACAGACATACCGCACAGACTGCCAGCGTTGCCAGTCAGGTGCAAGGCAAAAAGGCCCGAACCGGTTCATCCGGCTTGGGCTTTTTTTGTTTTGGTCGGCTCATCGTGGGTTTGTCTCGGACGCAACCGCGCCCGCAGCGGAGCATTGCCTGGAGAGCGCGGACAGTGTCGGTGCATGTGATCGCCATTTGACGACGAGACGAATCAACCGTTTACTAAACAACGAAGGAGACATCGATGAGCCAGATCGACCGCCGCCATTTCATCAAGACGGGGGGATCCATGATCGCCCTTGGGGCCGCCTCGGGGGCGTCACTTTTGCCCACGCTCGCAAACGCGCAAGAGACCGTCAAGCTCGGCCTGCTGCATTCCCTGTCGGGGACGATTGCAATCGCCGAAGCGTCGCTCGTCGACGCCGAGAAGATGGCCATCGACGAGATCAACGCCGCCGGCGGAGTGATGGGCCGCAAGATCGAGCCGGTCATCGAAGACGGTGCTAGCGAGAACCCGGTGTTTGCCGAAAAGGCCCGCAAGTTGCTCGAGCGCGACAAGGTCGCGGCCATCGTGGGCTGCTACACATCAGCCTCGCGCAAGGCGGTGCTGCCGGCACTGAGCCGCGCCAACGGTCTGCTCTTCTATCCGACCTACTACGAGGGCCAGGAACAGGACAAGCACGTGATCTATCCGTCGCAGGAGGCGACCCAGTCCGTGGTCGCGGCGATCGAATGGATGGCGCGCGAGAAGGGCAAGACCTTCTTCTTCGTCGGATCCGACTACATCTATCCGCGCACCTGCAACAAGATCGCCAAGCCGACCGTCGCGCGCCTCGGCGGCAAGGTGCTCGGCGAGGAGTACGCCCCGCTCGGGCACACCGAGTTCTCGTCGATCATCAACAAGATCAAGGCCGCCAAGCCCGACTGCATCTACAGCACCGTCGTCGGCGGCTCGAACGTGGCGTTTTACAAGCAACTGCGCGCCGCGGGCCTCGACGGCAGCAAGCAGACCCTGCTCTCGACGGTCGTGTCCGAGAACGAGATCGAGGGCATCGGCAAGGACAACGCGGCCGGCTACTACGCATGCATGGGCACTACTGTCCGGTTAAAAGTCGAACAAATTCAATTGGTTAGCGGCGTCGAGCATCTCGGTCTGGGATACATCGGCCTGCAAGGCGCATGAAATCTGGGTTTTCTCGAAGACCGAGACCGACA
>Ga0163144_10015718_pt1 | contig 15583 bp, 13 predicted proteins | sample OliLak19BULKMAT1_FD_123175 | JGI IMG/M metagenome (GOLD analysis project Ga0163144, IMG submission 123175) | Freshwater microbial mat bacterial communities from Lake Vanda, McMurdo Dry Valleys, Antarctica - Oligotrophic Lake LV.19.BULKMAT1 | ecosystem: Environmental > Aquatic > Freshwater >...
CCCGCCGAGCTTGCCCTCACCGGCCCGCTCTCCCTCCCGTTTGGCGGCGTGCACCAACCGGTGACGTTGCGCGTGGCCATTCCGCCGCCACTGGCGCCGGAGGGTTGCGCGGACGTGCTGCAGAAACCCGGCAGCGTGGGACAGGTGCTGGCGGGCATTGGCAAGAGCCGCGCAATCCTGCTCATTGATGAGGCGGAGCTGGTCCGGCTGGACGCGTGCGTGGGCAAGGTGGTGTTGCCGCCGGATGCCACGGAGGAGAACCGCCGTGAGCTGGCGCGGATGGTGGAGCTGCTGCGGATGGGCAAGGCACGGGAAGCAGCGGTGCTGATGGGGCTGGGAAGCTGACGGAACGCTCGGCAAGGACGGGATTGGGCCATATCCACGTGCCCAGGCGCACGCTAGGGTGCCCGCCGTTTGACCCACACCCCGGGGCTCTTCTCCCATGCGCGTTTGCCTGGTCTTCCTGCTCACCAGTCTGCTTGCCTGCGTTGCCACAGAGGGCACTGACGACGGGGGCTCCAGCGGAGGAACGGGCGAGATCAACACCGGCTCCTCATCCGGCGGAGATGGAAGCAGCGCCCGGGCGGACGCTGGACAGGGTGACGCGGGCCCGCCGCTCCCCATGGGCTCCATCTCCGGCCGGGTCCTCTCCCCCAGCGGCACGTTTGGCGTCTTTGATGCGGAGGTCTCCGTGGAGATCACCATCAACGGGCAGCCCACGCGGCGCCAGACGCACTCCCGGTTTGACGGGACCTTTGGGCTCTACAGCATCCCCGCGGGCACCTACACGCTGCACGCCACCCGTGGGATCTACGCCGGAGACAGCGTTCCCATCACCGTGGGCAACAATGAGCGCGTGACGGGGACGGAGGTGCGCATCCTGAGCACGGGGATCCACTTTGAGGTGGTCACCGGGTCCTTTGATGACATTGGGGCCATTGTGGACGGGCTGGGTTTCACCCATGTGGAGGTGGACGGCACGTTTGACTCATCCTGGCTGACCAACGTCACGGACGCGGACACGCTCAACGCCAGCCACGCCATCCTCATCAACTGCGGCGTGGATGATGAGATCTGGGGGATCACGGATCTGGAGGCCAGACGGCAGGCGCTGCGGAGCTATGTGCACAGCGGCAAGAGCATCTACATCAGTGACTGGGCGTATGACGTCATGGAATGGCTCTTCCCGGAGGCGCTGGGCTTCTACGGTGAAGACGTGGAGCACAATTCCGCGCAGCGCGGGCAGGAAGAAGTGGTGCTGGCGGATGTCCCGGATGAGACGCTGAGCAAGCTGGTGGGAGAGACCATCAACATCACGTATGACCTGCCCTACTGGGCCATCCTGCGGAGCGTGGACGCGCCGGTGGATGGTGAGGTCACGGTGGACGTCATTGCCCGGGCCACGGTCCATGCCCGTGGCGGCGTTCCCGTGGAGGACGTGCCGCTGGCGGTGATTGTGCACTACGGGGCCGGGCGGGTCATCTACACCACCTTCCACAATGAGGCGCAGCTGGACGCCACGGTGGCATCCATCCTCCAGTACATGGTCATGAGCCTGTAGCTGTGCGTAGACGTGCGACGTGAATTGAGCTTTTGACCCAGCCTCCCACGCGCTCCTAGGATGAGGTTCCTGCCGGGACCGCCCGGCGTCCCTGTGAGTCCATGGCGCGCTACCCCATCCAATTCGGGAAATACCTGCTCCTGGAGCGGGTCAATGTGGGGGGCATGGCGGAGGTCTTCAAGTGCAAGACCTTTGGCGTTGCCGGCTTTGAAAAACTTGTGGCTCTCAAGCGCATCCTGCCCACCATGGTGGAGGATGATGAATTCATCCGGATGTTCATTGATGAGGCCCGCATCAGCGTCCAGCTGGGCCACGCCAACATTGTCCAGATTTATGAATTGGGACGTCACGGTGAGCATTACTACATTGCCATGGAGTACATCCCGTCCAGGGACCTGAGAACCATCCTGGACAAGCTGCGGGTCAACGGCACGCTGATGCCCATCCCGCAGGCCGCCTTCACCTGCACCAAGATCTGTGACGCCCTGGACTACGCGCACCGCAAGCGGGATCCCTCCGGCGCGCCCATGAACATCATCCACCGTGACGTCAGCCCGCAGAACGTGCTGATTGGTTATGAGGGTGAGTGCAAGGTGATTGATTTTGGCATTGCCAAAGCCGCCAACCGCGCCAGCAAGACGCAGGCTGGCGTCCTCAAGGGCAAGTTTGGGTACATGAGCCCGGAGCAGGTCCGCGGCCTGCCCATTGACCGCCGCAGTGACGTGTTTGCCGTTGGTGTGTTACTTTATGAGATGCTCACCGGGGAACGCCTGTTTATTGGCGAGAGTGACTTCTCCACGCTGGAAAAGGTGCGCAGCGCGGAGGTGGTGCCGCCCACCGTCTACAACAAGAAGATCAACAAGGAGCTGGAGGGGATTGTCCTCAAGGCGTTGGCCCGGGAGGTGGAGGACCGTTACCAGTGGGCCAGTGACCTTGCAGAGGACCTGCAGCCGTTTCTGATTGAGGACCGCTCCATCTATTCCACCAAGCGGCTGGCCTCCTACATGCGGGAGGCGTACGCGGCAGAAATTGCCATGGAGCAGGCCAAGCAGGAGGAGTACCTCAAGATCACTGCGCCGCTTCCGGAGGCCAACCCGGACGCGGGCCCGGAAAAGACCTTCATCTTTGAAGCCAAGCAGGTGGAAGCGGCCAAGGCGGCCATGGATGCGCAGCGGGCCTCCTCCGCGCCCAAGAGCGGGCCGGCGCCGGTGCCGCCAGCCAAGGCCGCGCAGCGGTCATCCACCCTGCCCACCAACCAGGCGTACGACGACAACTCCACCGATCCGTCCATGGCGCTGCCGGATGCGGATGTGGATGAACCGGATTTTGTGAACCATTCAGCCGGGGGTGAGCTGGACTCCGCCACCGCGCTGGCTCCGCCGCCAGAGATGGAAGAAGCGGGCGCACGCACCAGGCGGCCCGGTGTGCTGGCAGAAAAGGCCGCCGAGCGCGCCCAGAAGGCTGCCGCGGAGAAAGCCGCCGCAGCGTCACGCGCCAGGCTGGCCCCGGTGCCCAGCGCAACCGGCAGCCAGCCGGTGATGGGCGCGGCGGCCGTGCAGGCGCCGGTGATGAAGCTGACCGCGCGCAAGGTGGAGGAGCCTGCGGACACCAGGAAGCAGGAAGTGGCGTCCACCAGCAGCCAGCTCAAGCGCACGTCCAATCCGCGCAACACCACGCAGCAGGCCGCGCTCAACGCGGCGGCCAGACCCGGCAATGGTTCAGGCGGAACGCTGCCGGTGAAAGAGCCCAGCGCGCGCCTTCCCGCCCTCAAGGACCCCCACAAGGATGACGCTGCGGGCAGGGACATGCCCAGCCGCGCCAACATGAAGGCGCCCTTGGAGCGCAAGGCGCCCGTTGAGCAGGAGTCCTTCACCGGGCTGCGCGTGGACCCGTCTGCGCAGACCATGGCGGTGATGCTCCCTCTGCTGCCGCCCACGCCGGTGCGGAAGGTGGAGGTGGATCCGGATGATTCGCTGATCCCCACGGATGACTCCGTGGAGATGCCGTCCAACGGTCACGGCCTGGCGGATGACAAGGCCCTGGATGAGACCAAGGAATCCGAGGACGAAAAACCTGCAGGCAAGAAGCCGGGCAAGAAGGCCGCCAAGAATGAGGAGGCCACAGCAAAGCGCGGTGACAAGAGGAAACCCGCCGCGGCTGCAGGGGGCAACAAGAAGCTGCTGATCATTGGCGGCGCTGCTGCCTCCGCAGTGCTCATCCTGGTCATTGTGCTGGTGATTGTGACGTCCGGACCCAAAGCGGGAATTGTGAAGCTGACGCCGGCAGATGACGCGTACGCGGACCGGCCGCTGCAAGTGCTGCTTGACGGGGTGGAGAAGGCGCAGAAGCTGCCCGCGGAAATCACCGACGTTCCGCCCGGCACCCACCGGGTCAACGTGCAGGGCAAGGGCATCACCCCGTTTGGGCAGACCATCATTGTCAATCCGGGCGCCACCACGCTGCTGTCTGTGGACACCTTTCCTGCGGACGGTGAGCCAGTCCCGCCGCCCGAGCAGAAGGACGATCCACCGCCCCCGGAAGTGAAGTGCAAGAGCGGGGACAAGAAGTGTGAGGAGAAAAAGAAGAAGGCAGCTGCGGAAGACAAGAAGGGAGCTGGGGACAATCCGGAGCCGGAGGAGAAGAAGGAGCCGGAGAAGAAGGCCGCCTCAGAGGACAAGAAAGAACCGGACGACAAGAAGGCAGATTCAAAGAAAGCCGACGCGAAGAAGGCGGACGCCGCGAAGAAGGCGGACGCCAAGAAGGAAGCGGACGCCGAGAAGAAAGCCGATGCCAGGAAGGAAGCGGACGCCAAGAAGGCGGACGCCAAGAAAGCTGACGCTGAGAAGAAGGCCGACGCCAAGAAGGAGCCGGAGAAGAAGGCCGAGCCGGAGAAGAAGGCCGACGCCAAGAAGGAGGCGGAGAAGAAGGCCGAGCCGGAGAAGAAGGCCGAGACCAAGGAGCCTGCTGCAGCCACGGGGCCGGCGGAGCTCATCATCAATTGCATCAAGGTGAAGTGCCACGTGCTCCTGGAGGACAAGGACACCAAGCGGGACACGCCCATCCTGCCCAATGCACCGCTGAAGACCACCGCGGGGACCAGGAAGCTGACGTTTGTGGTTGATGGGAAGAAGTACAATTACAAGCTGAAGGTGGTGCCAGGTCAGAACAAGCTCATCCTGGATACGCCGGGGGGGCCGCCCAAACTGGGAGACGCAACCTTTGTCCCGTGAGGCCGCAGATGACGGACCACAACAATCCCAACAGCAACTACGACGACGACGAACCCAAGGCCAACCTGCACGGGCGCTTCACGGAGTTCAATTGCCCGGACTGCACCGCCAACAACCCCATGGGTGACGGGTTCACTGTGGGAGATGAGATCCGGTGCATGTACTGCGGCCTGGAATACAAGGTTCAGGACCGCGGTGACGGACGGATCAAACTGCGCGAGATGTGACGGCGTCAGACGCGCCCGCCACCCTCCATCCCCAGGGCCACACTCTCCTGCATGCGCAGGCACAGCTCCACGCGCAGCGCATCCAGGGACCCGTCATCCACAGCGGCCCAGAGGCCACAGCCCTCTTCCTCAGAATGGCTGCAGTTGGGATAGGTGCAGCGCTCCATGGCGGCTTTGACGTCCGGGAAGGCCAGCAGGATGGATTCCTGGGTGGCGCCGCTGATGCCAAACTCACGCACACCGGGAAGATCAATGAGCATGCTGCCCGCGCGGACAATCGCCTCGGCCTGCGTGGTGATGTGACGGCCCTTGCCCTGCCAGTCCAGCTTGCCGGTCCGCCGGTTGGCGCCGGGCCGCAGCGTGTTGATGAGCGTGCTCTTGCCCACGCCGGAAAACCCCATCATGGCGCTGACACCGGTGCCAATGACGGCTTCCAGGGCGTCCAGTCCGGCGCCGGTGGCCGCGCTGGTGCGGACCACGGTGACGCCCAGGGCTTCCCAGCGGGCGGCGGTTTCTTCACCCTCTCCGTCCTCATCCAGGTCCATTTTGTTGAGGACCACCACCGGCTGGATGGATTGCAGGGCGCACGCAATCAACCCGCGCATGAGAAACCCCTCACGCAGGGAGCGCCCCACCGCCATCACCACCACCAGGCGCTGGAGGTTGGCCGCCATGAGCTGGTCCTTGTGGCCCACCGCACGCGTCAAAGATCCTGTCCGGTGCGCCACGCCCACCACGTAGTTCTCTTCCAGGCGGATGCGGTCCCCAACAACGCAGTAGACCCCGGGCCGCAGCTGGAAGCGCGTGATGGTGGCGTCCGGCACCGGCAGCAGCGTCACCGGATCCATGGGCAGCATCCACGCCCACCCGCGCGAATGGCTCACACAGACATGGGTGGCCTGCGCCAGCTCCAGGGTGGTGTCCGGGTCATGGTGGACGGGCGGAGGCGGCTCCTCGCCGTCCTGGGCGGTGGCGTGGGTGTCATCCACGGGCGGCGCAGCTCTGGGCAACGGCTTCTGACGACGGGAGCGTATCAAGGGATTTCCTTCTAACCCTCTTGCGCGCTCCACCCAAGCGCGTCACATGGGCCGCGTGAATTCGTTGCCGTTGCCTGCGCCCTCTTTTGACGTGGTGGTGGGTGTGGACCAGACCGGAGCCGCGGTGGACGGCGGTGCGGCGGCCAGGCCACTGGCGGTGGCGGTGGCGGTGAGGACGGGGGAGCGGGCCTGGTCCATCAAAGCCAAGGCCCGCGGCGCTGCGCTCAAGCTTCCATCCCTGACGCCGGCCGAGGTGACGGCGCTGCTGCACAGTGTCCGGGTCAAGGGACTGCCGGAGCACACCGCGCTCCTGCTGGACTGTGTGCTGGGGTTGCCCGGGGACACCACGCCAAGGCCCGGGGCGGATGCGCTGTGGGCGGTGATGGCGTCCTCGGGGCAGGGGGATGTGGACGGCGTGCGTTTTGGGATGGCCCGGGCGCAGCGCTTCTTTGACGGGCTGCTGCACGCCGGTGGCCTCCCGCGGCGCGCGTGTGAAGTGGCCTGTGACGCCACCAGCGTGTTCCAGACGCGGCCGTTCCAGAAGAACGTGCAGACCGGGACCTACCGGATCTGGCGGGATCTCACGTCCTCACCGGCACGGTGGTTGAACCTCTGGCCACTGGAGACGGCACCTCTGCCGGAGGCGCCGTGGGCGTTTGAGGCCTATCCCACGTGGATGTGGCGCACGGTGTTTGGCGTGCGCACCCGGGACCGCAGCATGTTGCGGCTGGCGGTGAAGATGGCGGGCAAGCGGCGGGGTGTCACGCTGACGGTGGACGGTTGGGACGTGGTGGAGGCGGATGCGGATGTTGCGGACGCGGTGGTGCTGGCAGCGGGCGGTGTGGTGTTGCAGCACGAGGGGCGGCTGGTGGCGCCCTTTGCCGGGTTTGCCCACCATCCCTGCCGTGAGCGGGAAGGCTGGATTGCCGGCGTCATCCCGCTGGACGGCCCTGCATCCCCCAAGGTTGCATCCCATGACGGCGGCGAATAACGCGCCCACGGACACGTTGCCGCACGTTGTGCAGCGGTGTGAAGAAGGGCGCCATGGCGCGTGAGGGAGGCACTTCCCGGCGGTGGACTGGCGCGCTTGCGGCCCTGGTGGTCAGCGCGCTGGTGCACACGGGATTTGTGCTGGTGGTGAAGGAGGCGCCGGTGGTCCGGCCGCCCCGCCCGCCGTCACAGCCCATCACCATCACGTTTGATTCGCGGCCGGTCAGTGACAACGCGGTGATGGTGGATGACCCGGACGCACGTATCAGCCGGCCCAAAACCCGCAATCCCAACGCCGTCACGCTGCCGGAGCCCAAGGACAACCCGCGGCCGGATGGCCAGGTGGTGAAGCTGCCACCGCCCAAGAAAAAAGAGCGTCCGGACCAGGCCAAGTTCCTCAGTGAACAGGACCACAAAGCGGAGAAGGAAGAGAAGTCCAAGAAGACCAGCAACGACGCCAGCGCAGCGGAAAAGTTCAAAAAGGAGAACCACGCCAACGCGGATGAGGATGAGGCCGCCAAGAAGCAGGCGGAGGAGCAGCGTCCCTCCTTGGATGAGCGGATGGCCGGGCGGCGCAAGCTGCGGTTGTCATTGTTTGGGGATTCATCCGCGCCGCCGCCGCCGGGCGCACTGGCGGGGATGTGGCGGTACAGCGCGCCGGGTGAAGGTGGTGAAGGTGCGGAGAGCGGTGAGGACACGGAAGAGCGGGATGATGACGGCGCTGCGGATGATGACCAGGCAGGTGGGGGCACGCGCGGAAAGAGTCTTTCACTTTCAGATGAAGCGGCGTCCCGTATTGCGGGTGGGGCCCCGGCCAATGACGCGCTGCCGGATGAGATTCCGGAGGGCAGCGGGGTGTTCCTCAACGCCCGGCAATGGAAATACGCCACCTTCTTCAACCGCCTGTCAGATGCGGTGCGGCGCCAGTGGCGTCCCAATGACGTGCTGCGGCGGCGTGAGCATGACCGCTCCATCAGCGCGGCCCGCCGGCGTCAGACGGTGGTGGAGGTGACGCTGGACCGGGCGGGCAAGGTGGTCCGGGTGCGGGTAGAGCGGCTGAGCGGCGCGGACCCGCTGGATGAGGAGGCGGTGCGGGCCATGCGCGCTGCGGGGCCGTTTGCCAATCCGCCCTCCGGGCTTTTTGAGGGGAAGGATGACTTCACCTTCCGCTTTGGCTTCCAGGTGAACTTTGAAGATGGACCCAACTTCTTCCGGGTCCCGGGGTTTGGCGGGTACTGAGCGCAGGCGGATCTTCATGGGCCAGAGCGGTGGCGCCGTGACGTCGTCATTGCGGCGCGGCGGAACACCCGGGAACGTGCCGGTGAAAGACGCCATCTCAGCCACCCGTTCCACTGGACAGCACGCGGCTGCACGCACCGGGGAGCGCGGCCCACCATTGTCCCCGTCCGCGTGAGCCCCAATTCCGGAGGACCACATGAAGCGCACCATCCTGATTTGCGGCCTTGCCCTGGGCGCGGTGTTCCTGGGCTGCCGCGACAAGGCATCCACCACGGACAAGGACACGCCCGCGGCCACGGGATCAGACAACGTGGACACCTACAAGGATGACTTCAAAAAGGATGACATCAAGAAAGATGACATCAAGGTGGAAACCAAGAGCGAGGCCCGGGACCTGAAGGATGACTCCGTCAACACTGGGGATCAGTTCAAGAAGGACATTGACGAGGAATTCAAGGACGAAGACGAGGCGGGTGACCGCTACGGCCCAGAGACGGATTCCATCACCGGCGGCAAGAAGGGCAGCACGGAGACGTTTGAAGACAAGCCCTTTGAATCCGGTGCAGAGAAGGACACGTTCAAGGGTGACAATCCCTGAGTATGCCATACTGTGAAATAGTATGACAATGAATCGCCGGCCCCGGGGAGTCACGTTCCCCGGGCGCCGGCGTTGTCACAATCCGGCGGTGACATCCAGGTCCGCAAAGACGGGCAGGTGGTCTGAGGCGGTATGCGGGTGGATGCCGGCGGAAGAGAAGCGCCGGGTGAACGGCGCGTCTGAAAAAATGTAATCCAGGCGCCGTCCCAGGGGATCTCCCACAAAGGTGGTGCCTTCTGCGTGCAGGCCAATGAGGTCTGCCAGGCCCAGGCCGGTCAGGACGCGGGGGCCCGGCCAGCCGGGAAGTGAGTTGAGATCTGCCAGCAGCAGCAGGCCCTTTCCAACCAGCGGGCGCAGGTGGTCTGCCAGCGTGTTGATGTTCTCCAGTGCGCTCCAGGGCAGCACGTCCGTGTGGCTGGCCACCACGTGGAAGGGGCGCGCACCGGCACAGAGGGTGACGTGGAGGGCCACGCGCGGTTCGGTGCTGGCGGGGGAGAGGAGGGCCAGGCGCTCCGCGGCGGCAATGGGCAGCCGGGAGAGGAGCGCCACGCCGTACGCGCCGCCGTCACGCTTCAGGGCACCGGCAAACGCGTGGTTGTAGCCCAGTGCCTGCGCCAGCCACTGCGCTTCATCCCGCCCGCCGCTGCGTGGGAGATGGCGGTCCACTTCCTGGAGCGCCACCACGTCTGCATCCAGCGTTGCCAGCACGTGGGCAATCTCTTCCAGAGACTGCATGGTTGCGCTCTTGATGTTGTAGCTGGCCACGCGCAGACGCCTGGGCGCGGTGGTGACCTGGTCACATTGAACCGTGGTGGACACCTCCAGCGTCTCATCCTGCGCGGGCTGGAGATGTGCGCACGCGGTGAAGATCAGAACAACCAGACAGCCAGAGGCCAAGGCAGCGCGAGACACGTGTTCCCCTCCAAGGTGGTGACGGGGAAGCGGCGCATGAGCTGCAGGTGTGAACCGCCTGCGCGGGCTGAGGCTGGTGAAAGAACGTGGAGCTTCAGCTGTTGGCGGCGCGCGGTTCCGCGTCTGCGGGCAGCGAGGCAAGCAGCAGCCGGAAGCCGTCCAGGCCGTAGAAAATGGTCTCCACGCTGCCAAAGCGGATGACGTCACCGTCCTTGAGGCGGATGGGCTTGCCGGTGCTGCGCGCGCCAATGCGGCGGTGGTTCACATAGGTCCCGTTCTGGCTCTTGGCGTCTTCAATGCCAAAGCCGCCGCCGTCCCTTTTGAACACTGCGTGGAACTTGCCCACGGTGCCGTGGAGGATCACCAGGTCCGTGGCTGGTGTGCAGCCCACGCTGATGAAGGAGAAGATGGCCTCCTGTTTCCGGCGGACGCAGTAGACGGGGGAGGAGCGCTGGGCCACGGGTTCCGTGACGGGGAGGTCCTGGTTGGCGCTGCCGCCCAGCGCAGCGGCAGCGGCGGGAGCCAGGGCCGGCGTCCAGATGCCGGCGTGGATCAGGAATCCATCTCCGTGCTGGGTCAGGAAGTCTTCAGGCGAGAGCCGGTGCAGGTCTTCAAGAAAGTCCTGCAGGGACCGGACGCTCCGCTCTGGGCGGGCAGTCAACATGGGCAGCATTCTCCAATTGCATTGGCACACCACAAACAGAGCCAAAGGGGGTGCAGCGGTAGATAGAGGCCAGGGCCATGCCCAGTCCGTCCCACGTGCACCGTACGTGGGCTGGCAACGGGCACCTTGGGCAGGGCATTCCATCTTTCCCAGAACGGTGTCATCCGGGATGCGCGCCAAGGAGTCAGCTCACCACAGGTCACACAGTGGCTGGGCCAGGGAAAGGAAGGGTTGCACCGCGGGCTCTCTTGCCTGGCGCACGCCAAACACCTGCAGCGCGCGTCCAACCAGATGCAACCGCTTGGCCGTGGGCGGGATGGTGTGGGGCGCCAGGAGTGGCTCATCTTCCGGCAGCGCTGCCTGGTCAGGGTGCAGCAGCTCCAGGCTCAGGGCCACACGCGCGGGCTGGGTGACGTCATCATGGGGGCCGCCCCAATGCACTACCGAAAAATCCCAGGCCACCACATCTCCCGCTTCCGCCGGCACCGCGCGAGAGCGGTGCAGCAGTGTGATGGCGTCTTCCATGCGCACGGACTGCAACGCGTGGAACTGTTCCGTCACCGCCGGGGCTGCGTCTGATGGAATGAGGTGCATACACGCGGCGCCCGCGGGCGCATCCGTGAGGGCCAGCCACCAGGTGAGGCGGGTTGGGATTGGGTCACGGCGCTGCGGAGGACCCGGGTAGTCCGCGTGGGGCTCCCAGCCGCGCCCACCGGGCTCCACGCGGTGGATCCACAGGCGCGGCAGCAGCATGACGCCGGGGCCCAGGACTGCTCGCATGCGGGCCTGCATGTGTGGGTGGGTGATGCCTTGCCAGAACGGTTCCAGCGCCAACGCAAAGAGGGCGGGCCAGCCGGCGCTTCTGACGGCATGGATACATTGAAGCATGCCCTGGGTGACGGGTGCGGGCAGCACGTGCGGGGCCTTGCACCAACCGTGATCCCGCAGCGCTGTGCGCGCGGCGGAATCATCCAGGGGCGCTGCAGCAACGTCATCACGGGTGGGCGGCGGGAGGGTGGCGGACAGGGCATCCCAGTAGGCGGTGGAGAGTGCGTCCGCCTGGCGTGGGTGCGGCGCTTTGAGCAGGGATGCAAACGCGCGTCTGACGGCCATGGGCAGCTCCGGGGCCGGTGTACCACGGTGCCGCCGCGTGCCCGGGCCACGTGCCAGCGGAGTGCAGAATCTTCCGCGGGAGGTCCCTGTTCCCTGGTGCGCTGGTGCTGGCCGTCTGGGCCAGCCCGGTGACAACGTCCGGTCAGCGCTGGCGCCGTTTCAGCATGGTGGACCCAAGCCCGCGGATCTCTGGCGGCAGGTAAGTGAATGACTTCAATCTCACCGTTCCGGGGGAACGCCATGACAAATGTAGTGAACACGTTGAGCATACTGGCGCAGTTGGACATGGATGCGGTGCACGCCTACGGCAAGGCGATTGCAAGAACCGGTGTCCAGAACGTGCAGGAGGACCTCCTCATCTTTCAGCGTGAGCACGAAAAGCACGCGATCCTTCTGTGCGAGACCATCCTCAACCTGGGGGCCACTCCGCCGTCCTACGGCCGGGATCTCAAGGGTCTGGTGATGGAGGGCATCACCGCGCTGCGCAGCGCCACGGGAACCGAGGGCGCGCTGAAGGCCATGCGGATGAATGAGATCCTGACCAACCGCGCGTATGACAACGCGCTCAAGCAGGACCTTCCGTTGCCAATCCGGGAGATCCTGATGCGCCACAAGGATGATGAGAGCCGCCACCTGCGGGTGATTGAAGCGGCCATTGCCCGGCGGGTCTGGGAGCAGGAAACCATCCGCCCACTCCGCTCGCCGCTGGCCGCGTTGCGTGGCCGGGCGGTCATGGCGCGCTAAGTGTAGGCGAAGTCAGCGCTGGTGGTCCGGGCTCACGCCGGGACCACCGGCTCTGCAAATGGCCCCAGTTTCCGGCGCTGCAGTTCATTCTCCATCAGCCGGCGGAAGGTCTGGTTCTTGAAGACCGCCAGCATGGCGGTGGCAAAATAGCCGTACGGAAGTTTGGGACTGTCTTCAAAATGCCGGAGCTGCTGGTAGGGCCGCGTGGCGTTGGCATGGTGGTCTGCGTGGCGTGAGAGGCCAACCAATGCGTACAGCGTGAAGCGGCTCTCCGCGTCCCAGCTGTCCACGGTGGCCACCTTCTTTCCGCTGCGGCGCAGGCCGTAGTGCTCAAAATAGTTCACCGCTTCCAGCAGGCTCACCGCGCCGTGCGCCTGCATGAGAAACGCGCAGAGTGCGCCCCCACCAAAGACCGCACCAATGCCCAGTGCAAGCAGGCATTCAACGACGACACCGTGCAGCACCCGGTTGTCCTTCTGCCGGCGGTCCCACAGCGGCATGCCTTCATCTCCCAGGCGTTTGCACTCCAGGTGCCACGCACTCCTGAACTGTCCCGGCACGGTGCGGCGGAAGAACTGGCGGTAGGTCTCACCAAAGCGCGCGGTGGCCGGGTCCGCATCTGTGCCAACGCGGGGGTGGTGTCCGCGGATGTGCTCGGTGAAGAAGTGCTCATAGAGGACGGTGCTGAGCAGCAGGCGGCCCAGGCGCTGCATCCGGTGACGGGGGCGGTGCACCAGCTCATGGGCCACCACAATGGCGCTGATGCCGCTGTTCACCATCACCAGGACCACCGCCATCATGGTGTCAAACGCAAGGAACCCAACCTGCTCCACGTAGCGGCAGAAGAGCACCAGGTTGGCCACCTGCAACACCACGTGAACCACCAGCAGCGCATCAAACGGCCAGGCAACAAGCTGCGCTGGAGGCTGGCGCGTGGCGGCGCCGCTGCGCTTGTCCCAGAAGACGCTGAGGACCACCACCAGCAGCCACGGCGCCGCCTGCTCCCAGGGCCGTGGCCCCGTCAGCAGATACGCCATCACCGTCAGCGGGAAGTAGAGGCAGAACAGGTGCGCGCCCAGCACGCGGGCCTGCATCAGCACGTTGGACACAGCCGCCTGTGACGTCATCAACACTCCTGAAGTTTAACATACGGGTCCGTATCTCATCTTGATTTTTCACATACGCAGGCGTATGTCAAGCCGCATGGCACGTGTGGTGAAGACCCGGGATGAAACCAAGGAGGAGACGCGCAGGGCGCTGCTGGAGGCGGGGCGGCAGGCGTTTGCGGATGAAGGGCTGGACCTGCCCAGCCTGGACGCCATCTGTGCGCGCGCGGGCTACACGCGCGGTGCGTTCTACGTGCACTTCAAGGACCGGGATGACTTCCTGGTGGAGGTGATGGAGCAGGGGCTGGGTGAGTTCCTCAACGCCGTGCTGGGGACGGAAGAAGAGGGCGCGGACCTGGAGCGCACGGTGGACCGGTTTGCGGAGGCCATTGTCCAGGGGGCGGTGCCCATGCTGCACAGCGGCGCGCTGCAGTTCCACCAGTTGCTGGCCGCCACCCACCGCTCACCCAGGTTGAAGGAGCGTTTTGGGGTCCTGTTGGGCCAGGCCATGGGCCGGATGGCGCGCGCCATGAAACGGGCGCAGGGCAAGGGCCAGGCGCGGCGGGGGGTGGCGCCGGAGCAGGTTTCCGCCATGCTCACGGCCACGGCCCTGGGGCTGGTGTGCATGCTGGAGACCGGGATTCCGTTCAATCCGCAGGCGCTGCGCAAGACCGTGCTGGCCATGCTGCAGGCAGACGCGGAGCACTGACGGCGGGCATCCAAGCAGGTTGACGTCATGGCAGGGGGGCGGGTGCGGCGCGTTCGTTGACACCGTGGAGCGTGCACGCTGGTATTGTGCGTGACGCGGCGGCGCCGGGGATCAATTCGTGTCCAACCAGGGCAAGACGGGCAAATCCACCCAGGACAACCTTCCCGCTGCGGGAGGCGCCGGCCCGTTCTTCTTCATGCCGCAGACCACACCCGGTGCCGACGGTGGCAGTGAACCCGCCGTCACGCAGGACATGCCGCGGACCATCCCGGTGCCCTCGCCGCAGCCGGTGGCGGCGTCCCTGGCGCCCATGGTGATGGACCTGGATGACATCCGGTTGCCGGACAGCACACCGCGTGCGGCGGTGCCGCCGGTGGGATCACCGCCGGACCTGGAGATGCGGCTCAAGGCGGAGAAGCAGCAGCGGGAGGTGCTGGAGGCCCGCGTCCAGACGCTGGAGCATGAGCTGCGCACGGCCCGGGCCAGACCCGCTGCAGAGACGGGTGGCGACGTGGAAGCGCTGCGCGGTGAGCTGGTCCACCGGCGGTTGGAGATCACCAACCTGCTGCGGCGCACCTCGGACGCGGAGGCGCTGGCGGCGTCTGAGCGGCAGCGCGCGGACGAGCTGGACAAACGCCTCAACACCCTGAGCGCCCAGGCCGCGCGCCTGGAATCTGACGCCACCACCTGGAAGTCCCAGGTGCTGCAACTTGAAGGTGGCGCGCGGGAAGCGGCCAGCCTGCGCGGGCAGCTTGAGGCGCTGCGGGAATCCGTCCAGCTGATGACGGCGGACCTGGCCCAGACGCGGCGCCGCCGGGATGAAGCGGCGGATGCGCTGGCTGCGGAACAGAGCAACCACTATTCACTGCAGACCCAGTTTAATAGTATGACTGAAAGGCTCTACGGCGTCGTCGCGCAGCTCCGTGAAGAGCAGAAGGCGCGCGGTGAGTTTGAGGCGCGTGTGGACATCAGCGCGCATGAGGCCCGCCATTTTCAGGCGCTGGTGTCCGGCGCTCAGGCGGATGCCGCTGCGCTGCGGGAGACGCTGGACGGTGCGCTGGAGAAGCTGAAGCAGCGGGATGGGGAGTGTGCGGCGCTCAAGCAGCGCGTGGGTGCATTGGAGCGGCAGGTGGACCAGGAGCAGGGGCGCTCCATGGAAACGGACCTGGAGCTCAATGACGTCCGGGACGGACACCGTGAAGAGCTGGCGGCACTGCACCAGCGCCTGGATGACGCCGCGCAGCACTCGGCCCGCCTGGCGCTGGACCTGCAGGCCGCGCAGTCCGCCGTGGATGAGCTCACCATGGACCGCACCCGGCTGGTGGCGGCGCAGGCGCAGCTTGCGGAGCAGCAACGGGAGCTGACCCGCCTCTCCGTTGCGGAGACTGAGCTGACCACCGCGCTGCGCCAGCAGGAAGACGCCGCCATGATGGCGGGCGGCGAGCTCAAGACC
>Ga0163144_10015719_pt1 | contig 15583 bp, 14 predicted proteins | sample OliLak19BULKMAT1_FD_123175 | JGI IMG/M metagenome (GOLD analysis project Ga0163144, IMG submission 123175) | Freshwater microbial mat bacterial communities from Lake Vanda, McMurdo Dry Valleys, Antarctica - Oligotrophic Lake LV.19.BULKMAT1 | ecosystem: Environmental > Aquatic > Freshwater >...
AAGTCCGAATCCAAGGAGGTGGCCCATGTTGCATAGAACAAGGACCTGGAGTCTTCAAGCAATCGACGAAGCCGAACGGTTGGCATACAAGCTCTCGAATGTCTCGTGGACTTGTTGTCAAGCATTTGCGCTAAAGGGCTACATCTTCGCTAACGACGCAACGTCAGCAGATGGCGCACAAGAGTACGCGATTCTTCGCGCTACTCGGAGTTGTCCTGGACTTATCCAAATCGAAAGCATCACGTTTTCGTGGTGTACCGAGGAGAGGGCTCTTGAGCTTATCAAGGCCGTCTGTGCTGGTGACTTCGATGGGAATGGTTTCTGTCAAGTCGCTCGGGATCGTTTCGAAACGGTGTCTGAGCATAGTTTCTGTATGCATTGTGCTTAACGAAAAGGAGATTGTGATGAAGCGTTTTATTCCAATCCCCGGTGATCTAATCATCGTGGATTTTAGTGAGTGGTATGCTCTCAAGGATCGCGAAAAATTGCGAGTCTGTGAGAACTGCGATTGGATTGAAGTAGGGGAGGAGCTCTATGTTGCTCCCCGAAATCAAGTGAATACATTTTGGGGACCGGACAACGGTCCCCCGGATGGATTCAAGGCAATCGAGATGAGCACTTCGGGCGGACCATTCCACACTGTCAAAATCAAGGACCTTCAAGGTCTTGAGTTGATGGGTGAAGAAGAAGACCGCTTTTGGTGCTGGCAAGATAGACCACGAGCAGGAGGTAATATGGAGAGGATGGTAACGGTAGCGCTTTGGCGACTTCCGGTATTGCCTGATGCTCACTATAGAAACCTGATAGCTCATGGTTGTGCAACACCTCATGGTTGCCCAACACATCGTGATGAGGTGAACAAATGAGTGAACCAATCCATGATGAAAATCAGAAACGAAGCGAGGCCACCTTAGGTGGCCTCCTTCGTCTACGCTGCTGCTACTGTGAACGCGTGGACATTGACGACTTCGCTTCATACCCGACCAACTGGACCAATATCCGGAAGGTCAATCAAGAGGAAATTGGAATCATGGAGACGCATCGTGGCGTTTGTCCAAACTGCCAGTTACCCGATGAAGATGGAGCTGATGCTCCTGAAGATGACTTGCCGCCTTGGGAAGTAACGACTCCTAAATCGCCTAAAGCGGAATCCGTCCATCCGATCATTAAGCAAATTATTGATCGGGATTGTCATGTGGCAACTTCCGCCAAGGAGGTGGTACGGCATGTGATTTCAAAGCTCAGTAAGGGGTACGAGACACTGCGGGCCATGCCACAAACTGATCGAAACCTGCTTGTTGAGCAATGTATTCAGCATCACCGAGGCAACTTCAAAGAATATGTCGAGGTGATGTCTGGCTTCACGCAAACTGTTGGCGCTGATTCATCGAAGTTACCGAGTTCGCTATCGGGAGCTGAAATTGTACGTTTGATGCGAAAGCACAAAGTGACGATTGAAGCCCTCGCGTTCCGGCTCGGGACTACACAGAAGCGGGTTCGAAAGATTCGAAATACGAAGCTTGATGATCCGTTGGTCGTCAGGGATTGGATTCAAGCGATAACAGGCGAAGATCCAGGTCCGATCCCCGAGAAGTATTGCGTTCACAACCGACAAGAAGAAGGAGATTGCTGTTTTTGCGGCTATCCGCTTTATGTCGGTGATGACGCATTCGATTACGTCGGAGAGATGTTTTGTTCTATCTATTGCTGCCGCAAAAGCCGCAACTGGTAGAGATTAGGGACAAGCCATCAAGCTTGCCCCAACGAAGGTCCATTTTCAGTGTTGCACGTCACCTGGACCTTCTCTATCCTAGCCGATAAAATCTACCTGTGTGCTCAAGCGACGCACGCTTATGCAGTCCAAAAAGTCGGTATTGTCTGCACGCTTGCTCGCTCAGGACACGCCCTCATCGCATGGCAAAGCGTATGTTTGAATTCATGTTTATCGAGGTCCCAGTCTTACGTTCCGTAAACTCAGAGCGTTGCTAATGACGGAAACGGAACTCAGGCTCATCGCTGCACCGGCGATGATTGGGCTGAGCAACAGGCCAAAGAATGGGTACTGCACCCCGGCCGCGACCGGAATCCCCAACGCATTGTAAAGAAAGGCGAAGATCAGGTTCTGGCGAATGTTGGACATAGCAGCACGACTAAGCCGGATCGCTTTCGCGATGCCGAGGAGGTCACCGCTGACGAGTGTAATTCCAGCACTTTGCATCGCCACGTCGGTGCCTGTGCCCATCGCAATGCCGACGTCCGCTTCGCTAAGCGCAGGCGCGTCATTGATTCCATCACCAGCCATCGCGACATGTTTTCCCGCCGCCCGCAATTTCTTGACATGTGCAACTTTTCCCGCAGGTTCAATCTCCGCTTCGACCGAATCGAGACCGAGTTGTTTGGCAACCGCGGCGGCGGTACGACGGTCGTCACCAGTAAGCATGACGAGTTTCAAGCCGAGTTCATGGAGTTGCATGATAGCCTGTTCGGTCGAGTCTTTGATCGGGTCGGCAACGGCGAGCAGACCTGCTGGCTTCCAATCAATGGCAACGAACATCACGGTCTTACCATCTTCTTGAAGTTTTACCGCTGTTGATTCCAGCTTCTCCAGGCCGGTGATCTTTTCGTTTCGCAGGAAGTCCGGTTTCCCGACTATTACCATACGACCATCTACGTTACCGGCGACACCGCCCGCCGTCACCGAACGAAAGTCCTTTACGTCTTCCAATACGATCTCTTGTTTTTTCGCGCCATTCAAAATTGCGGCGGCTAGTGAATGTTCACTGTTTTGCTCAAGTGAGGCGGCCAGCCGTAGGAAATCCTTTGCATCGAATCCGTCGACCGGCAGTACATCCATAAGCCTGGGTTTGCCCTCAGTGAGCGTGCCGGTCTTATCGACAACAAGCGTGTCAACTTTCTCTAGCCGTTCGATCGCCTCAGCGTTCTTTATCAGCACGCCTTCCTGCTCGCCGCGTCCGACACCGACCATGATCGACATAGGCGCCGCCAACCCAAGAGCACACGGGCAGGCGATGATCAAGACGGCAACAGCGTTGACGATGGCATGGGCTAGCCTGGGCTCCGGCCCGATCCACAACCATGCAAAAAAGGTGAGGAGCGAAACCGCCAACACGAACGGCGCGAAGATTCCCGCAACCTTGTCCGCAAGTCCTTGGATCGGGGCCCGGCTCCGTTGAGCTTCGGCCACCATGTTGACGATCTGTCCCAACAACGTATCGCTTCCGAAACGCTCCGCTTGCATGACGAAACTGCTAGAGCCGTTAATAGTGCCACCGGTCACTTTGTCGCCAACTGCCTTTTCAACCGGCAGCGGCTCACCGGTGATCATGGACTCCTCTACGCTTGAGTGACCTCCTACGACGGCACCATCCACGGGAACTTTGCCGCCGGTAACTACGTGCAACCAATCACCGACGTGAACTTGGTCGAGTACAACCACATTATCGCCACCCGGCGCAAATTGCCAACGCCCAGACTGATCTGCAAACGAGCAATCTCATGCATTGGAAGCAATAAGACTTGAATGGTGAGAGGAAGCGCTCTTCCGGAAAGCGATTCGACTCGTTCGTGTGCCGGATCGCTTTTGCAGCTTCGTTTCGATGAAAAAAGTTGCGACCTATTGAACGAATTTTATGAGTAGATAGCCAATCGCACACCAGCATCAGGGCACGGAAAGGTAGAATGCAAACGCATCGCTTGGGCTGCCCATGGCTTATTGAGACCGATCATCGTGACGCCGTGGACGCACTGGGTTCACCATTCCATGTTGTGAGAAGAGACTGACTCCAACTACGGAAGTGTTCTCTCCGTTTCGGATCGTTTGTTTGGCTCATTTCGGTTTCGAGACAATCCTAGCGAGATTCAGTTTGGCTTGACTGACTATACGTCCGAGATGTCTTGGCGAACACTCGCCGGGATGCTCATCCGACCGTTCCAATCGCGGCTCTAGCTCGCGTCACTAATTATCGGGGCTTCGCAAGGCACTCCAGCCTTGACAACAGGATGGTGTAACGGTAGCGTTACAGTTACCGGCTTGGTTGGCCGTCTTGATATACCTTTAGATTTCCTTGGGGGTCATTCATGAATAACGATTGCCTATTGCGAACTGCACTTGGACTAAACGCTCTATTTTCGCTGTCGACAGGAATTGCCATGGCGGCATTTCCATCGTGGACCGGCACCATTATCGGTCTTGAAAGCACACTGCCCCTAATGATCGTGGGGATAGGTTTAGTCGTCTACGGAGCACTTTTGCTATTCCTCGCCAGAGGTGGAATGCCAACCGTTCTGTCACTAATCGCAACCCTTTGTGATTTTGCTTGGACCGTCGGAACCCTACTTTTGCTAGGGATTGCACCAAACCTGTTCTCAGGCACAGGTTGGTCTATCGCAATTCTAGTGGCGAGCATTGTGTCCTTCTTCGGATTGATGCAGCTATGGGGCATCAGGAAGAGCTTCGTAAGCAGGAACAAGAGTACCGATGGCAAGTTTCATATATGCTTTTCAATTCCAGTGGCCGTCACGGACAATCAAATTTGGTTAGCAATTCGTGACATCGAAGGAATCCACAAATTTTCACCGTCTCTCAGGTCCTCAATTCTCACTGTTGACGCTCAAAAGGATTGCACCTTGCGAACCTGCGTGGATATCAAGGGTAAGCGTTGGATTGAGGAGATTGAGGTAGCAGATGAGCGAAGAGAGTTGGCGATTCGATTTCGCGCTGATGCGCCCGACTTTCCATTCCCGGTGACGTCCATGTCTGGTGGGTGGCGAGTCCAACTATCACATGAGGCGGAACAAGCAGTTGTCTTAGTGTGGTGGGATTTTTCATTAGTTCGAGATTGGACAGCTCCTCTACTGCTTCCTCTCTTTGAAATGGGATTAAAATCGCAAATGGTTAGTGTTGTCGCCAATATGGTCGCTGCAGTTGATTCAAAGCAATCTACGATTTCCTCGCGAATATTGGCTCAACTTGTTATTGGAGGTTGCTAGTGACATCCAAGTCAAAAAAACCGGCCAAGCACCCACCGTCATACGACGCTATTCTCAAAGCTGCAATCGAAGAATACGTTGCTCATGGGCGAGCAGGAGTTCGAATTGAATCTGTTGCCGAGAGGGCAGGCGTCAACAAAACGCTAGTCTATCGCCACTTTAGTGATCGCGATGGTTTGTTTGAAAAGGCACTTGAAGCAGTCTTCGAAGATCGCTTTGCATTGCTCGATAATCTTCCGATGGATATCGCAAAATTGTTTGATGTGTGGACAAAACGATTCTCAGGCGACACAACATTCTTGCGGATGTTGATGCGTGAGGCATTGGAATACGATGGCGTCGAACTCGTCCATAGCGAGGTCCGAAAAAAGTACTACGTTGAACAAGTCCAGCAAATTCAGAGGCTTCAGCAAGCGGGTGAGCTGCCGAAAACGATTTCACCCGAGCACTTGTTTTTGCTCCTGTCATCATTCTTGGTATTTCCATTCTTGCTTCCGCAAATTACGAAGCTTTTGACTGGCATGAAGCCAAGCTCAAAAGGGTTTCTGCACGGCTGGAAAAACAGCTACAAAAATCTGCTGATTTGCTTGAAGGAGTAGTGAGGATATCGTGAGGACTGGACACGACATCATGCTTGAAGAGTCTTCCGACATCGCCTCGAATAAGATACTGGATTGGATAAGACGACAAAATTGGTGAATTGTGTCATTCAAATTTCTTCCGTGAAACTCCGTGGTAGAACCTGGAAATGAGATTGTCCGAGAAGCCAAGTCGATACGCAACGATGCACAACTGATTGACCATTGTGGTACGAAGTATCCCCTTCTTTAACCAACGTCGGGCAGATGTTGTTACCGGTCGATTTGTGAGACCAATTCGCCCTGACTTGCGCATGCGAGAAATCATTTCATAGTCTTCCATGATCGCCATCTTCCGAAAGCCACTTTGATCGTAGAAATCGGATGCTCGGAAAAATATAGCTTGATCGCCATAAGGCATTTGCAGAACACTTGATCGAAACGCGACTCCCGATTCAATCATTCGCATAGCAACTCCGGGCGCGTCGATTACTAGAGGAAACGCGCCACAAATGACCGGCATGTCGAGCACTCGCTGAATCTCTTGCCGAAAACCATCCGGAAGGTGCGTATCGGCATGCAGAAAAAGCAAGTGCCCACCTGTCGCGGCTGCGGCTCCGGCATTCATTTGGCAGGCGCGGCCACGGTTGCCAACGAATACCTTACAGCCATGCTGCTGGGCTATCGCTAGGGTTTGGTCCGTACTCCCGGCGTCGACGACGATGATCTCTAAATCATCTTGAGGCTTTCCTACGGAATGAAGCGTCGCTCCCAGGTTCATTTCTTCGTTGAGCGCAGGGATGATCACCGAAAGCCTGCCCGTTTTGGACTTGATCGGAAATCGCTCGCCTTCAGCTCTTTGTCTCAAGGGCAACAAGTCCTCTGGATAGTCGACATCGGATAGCTTGCGCAATACATGGACGCTCAGATTCAACGTCTGTGCCTTCTGAACGGTTTGTTGAAAGACAAGAAATGTGCTCCAGTCAACGCCATAGAACAGGGCAGGTTGATGGCTACCTAGTCCAATCAAATAATATCCACCATCCACGGCGGGGCCAACGACAACATCGTGATGTTCAAGTGCTTCGAAAGCCAGCTTCAAATCGTTTGAAGTAAGGCTAGGACAATCGGTGCCGATCACCACGACCTTTTTTGCCCCTGCATTAAAGGCAGACTCTGTTGCGTTCTTAAGTCGCTCACCCAGCGATGGTCCAATCTGATCGCAATAGGCAAAGTCATGGCCGAATTCAGCTTGAACCTGAGACATCTCGCCACCACTAAAATGAATGGTTGCCAGGCAACTACCATTGCCAATCCATAGCCGAGCCTGAGCCAGGGTTCGCGCTACCAAGTAGCGATAGACAAGCATAGCGCTATCTGCTCCGATCGCAGGAATGAGCCGTGTTTTGGTACGCCCGAGCTCAGGTAATCTGGCGAAGACGACCAAATGCTCTGGGGTATCACACGACGCACATGAGTTGAGCCGTCCAGAGGCAACTGATTCGCAATCTCCGAACAAGTGATTCTTGACAGAAGTTATCATGATATCGAAATCTGAACGAGTTGCAGGTCCGTGTTGCTGCGTTCGGTGATAGCGTTGGGTTCTAACAGATCCGGCGCGTGTTTGGTGAAGAACTCATCACACCATAAGCAATGATTACCAAGCGCTCGCGAACGCTCGAAACCTTCCGTCTCACTGATCCCCATATATTCCCCCATCGCTTCAGGCCGCCCTTCATTCAATGCGCGATATACCGGATGTTGGCTGCATCGATCCAACATGGCGATCAGCGGCTCTCGTTGTAAGTTACCGATCGGTCGGCAGGTCATGGGGCAACACGGATAGACATCTGCCAACTGAATGTTAACTTCACAGCCCGGCTCGTGGTAGTTTAAAAAGCCCTTGGCACCACTCCAGTTGCTGCAAAAGCGATCGTCAACCGTTGCCTTCGACAGCTTCTTTAGATGCGCTCGTCCTCGTGGCCACAGTGGACCAATCCATTCATCTTCCGTGGCTCCCCAGAATGCAAACTCCACTTGCTCTCCCGAAGTATGGCCGTGCATGTCGTCCGACTTTCGATCTGCAGGTACAAGTCCGAAAGAATTAAATAGGTTTTCCAGATACCCTCGCCGCTGCGCAGTCGATTTCCAGTGGTATTTATCCATACTGGAGATATCGATGCGGCGGACGCGGGCATCCAACAATCGCTGCAACATCGACTCGTCCAGTAAGTCGCCATTGGTCTGTACCCATACAGGCACCTGCCCCTGATATCGATGATGCAAGTGTGCCAGAGTATGAAACAACAACTCGGGCTGCACCAAAACCTCTCCACCAGACAGAATAATTCGACCGACCGTCACATCGTTTGAATCAGGCAGGTTTTCGATGCACTCAGTCACTTGTCCTAACGTCAAGCCGGGTGCGCCGGGTTCCGAATTGTTATAGCAATGCGGGCAGCGTTGATTGCAGTCTCGCGATAATACCCAGTAGATTGATTCCATAATATTTCGTGCCTCACGCTGCGTTTACAATAGTAACTTTAAGAGTCTCTTGAATTCGATCGGGTGCTAATAAAGACACTGCGACTCCGGTTCCAAAAATGATGGGCACACCATAGATCGCCCAGTACCACGTATAGCCGCCCGCATCGCCCCAATAGGCAAAACAAAACACGCCCCAAGCTAGGCCAACGATCATACTGGTCCACGCTCCAATGCGGCTCGCCTGTTTCCAATGAAATCCACCCAGCAGGGCGAATGACAGAGCAGCAATCGGAATATTCGCTAGTATCAGACGGTTAAGAATGTCGTCCACTAATAAATTCGCTCCCAACCAACTGCCGATGGCCAACAGTGCGGTTAAGCCCCGCTGTACTCCCACATCATCTGACCATTGCCTGCCAAAGTCGTTTACCAGCATCGCCACCATCGCACTCCATACGCCGGCCAACGTGGTCGTTGCGACCGCAAATAACACGGCATACGCCAAGCCTCGCAAACCACCCGGCAACCAGAGATCCAGCATCGTTGGTACGGCTAATTGAGGATCGGAAAGCGATGCGACATCACTGGGCAACAGACTTGCGGCAATCTGCACGCTGGCATACAGCACAAATACGATCAACGAAGCCAGTCCTACTGCGGTGACGGCAACTCGCTCACTCCGAGCGGCAAAGATTTTTTGGCCATACCAGGGCGAGCAGATATAAGTCATGCAAGTCAACACGACTAATGAGAGCACAAAGGACCATGGAAGCTGCGGATCTTGCCAACGCGTCCAATACTCCATCGTCAGCGGATCGCCTTGAAAATGTGACTGCCAAGCGACCGTTCCGTCGTTTCGATACCAACCGATGACCAGTAGCATTGGGAGCAGAAGGCAAGTGAGCACGAATCCCATGATGTCGAGTCGAACGACCGAACGTAAGCCTCCCGATGATGTAACTGCCGCCAGCACCGCGCAAAGAATTGCACTCAAAACCCACGCATTCATGCCGCCCAGCAACGGGTTAATGATCAATGTCAATGACTTAACATAAGTAGCACTAAAGCCCAGCATCGCCATCAACAACATAACAGCCGCGAATCGCCCCAGCCAGACTCCGTATCGCTGCGAAAACCACCCTGCAACAGATGCTCCGTTGTACTGTTTCCACTTTCGAGCGACTGCAAACGTGTACCATGCTAAGCCGATCAAGAACACCGCTGACAAACCCATCGCCCGTGGTCCAACTAGATAGCCAACTGCGGAGAAAGCTAACAACGTTGCCGTGTTGAATTCGGTCATCACCAGCGTTGCGACTAACGGAAAGAAACCGACAGCGCGATCCGCGAACAGAAACGTCTCCCCCCGCTCAGCACCTCGAAAACTCAAGCCCAGCATGAGCAAGACGACTGTTCCAAACACGATCAAATCCAACATGGCAAGCATTACTCGTTCGATGGCTGGTCAGCTTCTCTAGCAATGAAACAGATGAATCATTTTTTGGCATCCACGATGATATCCGTCAGTCCTTCATCCGGTACCACCAACTCCAAAGGAGTTTCGGCGGGAACACCACACTTTGGCAACTTAATTCTTCCAGCCAATTCTGGTGAAAATGTAATCTTATATTTGCCTGGAGGAACACCATCACCGTAGGGATAGGTTCGCATTTTGAAACTACCGTCCATTTGCAGGACGCAACTTGATGGTTCACCGATCACTTCGTTGCTTGCATCTGGATGGAACCAAATACTGCCGGCAATCAATGGCTCGTTCTTGTGTACGGCTTTGCCGGTCACAGACACCAACTTAGGAGACTTATTTCCACATCCGGTTATAACGAGACACAGAAGAGCAAAAGAATAAACGAGCGGTCGAGACATGAACTTACCTTTTAAACCAATAGAGTATTGCGTTACTGATCGATAGAGACAACTTCACCATCGGCTGGTCGAATCAGCCGGCGTACAACACTCGAATCAGTCGAAAAGCTCAGCGAAGTGACACTACCATCTCCGAACACAAACATCGCACCACCGGGACTCGCCGAACCCCAGTTGCCGCCGCCGCAACTTTCGTTACCCACAGTCCAGCTTCCTCCAGAAGCAAGTTCTGGAAAGTCACGCAGGCGTGCATCCGGATAGATACCATCACCGCAACGACCAGTTCCTCCGCTTCCGCCCATAATAATCGGTTCGTCCCAATGCCAAGAACCTTGGTTATAAGCAATTGGACTCATCGCCTTTTCTCCAAACAGGATTGTATTGGAAAGACCATCGGTGAGAGTTGCAGGTCGCGAGACCTTGCCCCAATTGGAACCATATGTCGTTTTGAAGACTTGGTCATTGGCAGCGTAATCGCTTCGCGCGCTCGGGCCCAAACCAGCATCGTCATAGGTCCATCCAGGATAGACCGAGTCTGTGGTTGGTACCTGCTGCGCTACCGCAGCGCGACGCGACGGAGAATAGTATGCAGCGACCGGCGTGCGATAGACCAGCAACGGATCTTGATAGAGTGCAGATTGCTCCATAAATCGTAAAATGCGATAGTGTGCCGAGCCTAAATTGGTTTTCTCTTGCTGATCGGGAGAGCCCCACGCTGGACGAAAAACACAGCAACCGGGAATCGTCGTTGTTGCCGCAGGCGAAGCCCATTCAGCTGACCTTGGAGTGCCGTACCCACCACCGTTGGGAAAGTGTCTCATAGCCGACTCAAAGTTGTGAACCGCCAGGCCAATCTGCTTCAAGTTATTGCTTGATTGCATTCTTCTTGCTGCTTCACGCGCCGCTTGCACCGCAGGCAACAATAATCCGACTAGGATGCCTGTGATGGCGATCACTACCAGTAGTTCAACCAGCGTGAATCCTAATTTTTGGTGCATTGAACAAGGCTGGCGAATATCCGCATTCACATCGCAACAAATAGACTTTTTGCAACGGAATGGAATAGCTAACTCAATCTGATGCCGAAATGCCATTTGATACCGACTCCTTTTAGTGAATCGCTTAAGCGGTGATCGCTGGAAAAAAACGATTAGCAATGACGCACGCGGCAAATCAAGCCAACACAAGGATGTCGTTCCAAATAACATGTCCTTACACTCCAATGCGATTTTTCTCAAAGTTGTAGAATTGCCCCAAAAAACCATCATCTTGCCGTTTCCCTCGAAAATTGCCTTCCTCGGCTTTCTAATAATGCGATGGCAAACTTGTGGTGTCAGGACCGACGCACAGAGAGTGTCAACATCACTGCTAAAAACGGGCCAAACTCGAGCCAAACGACAACGAAATCGAAGAAAGCCGTACCGCGAAAGCTACTGCCTAGGACTTCCTGATTCTGTGCGTGGTAAAGAAACCAGAATCGCAAATAGTAAATCAAGCTCAGCCCCGAAACTGCCAGCCACAAGCGTGATTTCGCGAACGGCACAAACGCCAAAGCCCAGCACCAATACCAAGGATTTTGCGTCGGTGCTAGAAACCAAAACCAAGCCAAGGCGAGGAAAATCCACTGGGGCAATTGATGAGGCTCTCGCCACGCTCGCAAAGCTAGCCAACACATTGCAGCTAAAAAGAACATCGCCGTTATAACCCGGGTAGCCATGAATGGAATTCGTTCCTCGGGTTGCCCCGACCAAATCGCCAACTGCGTGGTTATCGCTTTTCGCAAGTGATCCGGAACTACCACGAACCACAGGGCTGGCTGCTCAGGAACGTGTGCGGCTGGTCGAATGTTCTCCTCGATAATCATGAAAAGCAGATCATTCATTTCCCATCGCGTGAGGAATGTACTCAGGCCTTGGAGTGGACCTTGGCTGGCAGCGCTCGTATCGGAATTGCCAGATTGTGGCTCAGCTGCGGGTTGATTCCAAAACATCGGGAGGAGCAAGATGAAGCTGGCTAATAGAGCCACGGTTGCCAATTGCGTACCCCTAAGCCAGCCTGATTGCCTTGAATAGGAGATTATCCACAGCGGCAACAGCACGACCGGGTAAAGCTTGGATGCAACGGCAAGTCCCATCATCAAGCCGCTCGCGCACATACTTATCCTCGTTGAACGCATCAACAACAAACAAGTAGCAGCCAAAGTAAAGAAGACCGCTATCGAGTCAAGGTGGCCGCTATTGGCGAATTCCTTTAGAACCAGTGGCGACCAAGCCCATGCGATCAACCAGGCGGTATGCTTACCGAAGTGACGTAGCAGCAGCCATATGCACCCCAGTGAAGCTAGGTCAAACGCGACAATCCATGATTTCATGATCAGTAATCGAGTTGATACCGAGGAGTGCCCCGGTGTGACTATTGCTGCAGCAGCAAAAACAAGCTGGCTTGCAGGTGGATAAACGGTCGGAAGCTCTGGGTAGTGAACGCGGTGCAATACCTCACGAATGCCAACATCACTTGCAACCACGCTGCGAAGCGTATTGACATCGCTTTCAATTGCCAGTTGCTCTTCGTCCGCGATCGCCAAGGGCGGATAACGGAACGGGCTGATTGCCTGCGTGACGACCACTCCATCCCACATGTACCGATAGATGTCGACTTCTTGAATTGGAGTTGAACCGATAAGAATCGCTCGCATCAGCAGACCGATAAGCACGATCCGCCACCCAAGCCTTGTGGAGTCAGGAAGCTTGAGATAGAGCGAAAGCGACCACAGGTGCAAAACGAAGTTAAGTGACAGAAGGCAAACGACCGTCACGAGAGGACGATTAACTTCTTTTGCATAGAAATCGAAGTGCGGAGAGAAGCAAGCGATGGCACCGTAGATTGCCAGTTGAATGACGGCCAAAATAGAGTGCATTCGTTTAACCGCGTGCCCATCGGGCCGCGTCCAAGTTGGTTGATTAAGCGCGCGGGGCTTTGCCGGCGTTGCCCGCGTGGTTAAACGGCATTGCGTATTTTGCAATGGTGAACAAGATTTTGTAGCCGGCGCGAATAGTCCCTGAAATGGTTCCACTGATCTTACTTTTCCCAATTCGGCAACGATACGGAACTGGGATCTCAAGTGTTCGCAGTTTAGCCCGAGTTGCTTTGATCTGCATCTCGACCGTCCAGCCAAAGTTCGTGTCCTTCATCTGCAAACTCCTCAGGGATTCATATCGAATGGCACGAAATGGCCCCAAATCGGAATAGCGACCTCCCCAGATTACTCGCATGAGCAAACATGCGAGTTTGTTTCCGAGGACACTTTGAATCGGCATAGCGCCAGGTTCTCGCTGGCCAAGCAGTCGCGACCCTAGAACGAAATCTGCAATTCCCGAATGTATCGGCTTTACAAGCGTTGGTAGTAATTCCGGGTGATCGCTGAAGTCTGCGTCGAGAAAGACGACATAGCTTGGACGAATCGCCAAACCACTTGAGTCGCCTTTCTCGCCCAAACGGACGAGCCTCCGCAAAGCGGCCAGACCGGAACGACACGCGCGTCCGTATCCTGGAATGTCCTCGTCGACAACGTAAGCTCCAGCGTTCTGGGCAATAGTAGGTGTTGCATCGCTTGAACCATTGTTGACGACGATAACTCTTGCGACGTCAGGCAGGTCATCCAAAACCTGTTGAATTGAAAGCTGCTCGTTCCTTGCCGGGATAATGACAACTGTGCGTGCGAGCATGTCGCATTCATCGCATAAAGCTAATTGACGTTCGTCGTCGCGACGACGGATCACTTGCATAATCATGGGAAACCCTTGCATTTAGTTTAGATCACTTACGTAAAACGCCACTGTTCGAACTGCTGCATAAGAGTTACCTTGATCCTGACCCTTGCATCATTGGAGCGGATCGAGTTCCCGACCCACCGGACGTTGGTGCCGAATACGATTGACGACTTGGTTCATAATTATTCACTGTGCCGTAGCCTGCTCCTGTCGGAGCAGCGCTCGCGCCGTAGCTCGGTGCTCCATACGATGGGGCTGAACAGCTACCGTTTACACAGCCTCGCTTGTTCTGGCACCCAACTACGAGTCCAACAGCCAGGGCGAAGACTGCACACGTGGCAAATTGATGTTTGTTCTTCATGAGATTCCTTTTCGATTGCGGCGCTGAACTGGCCTGAACGGAGTGATCTTGCGATGCCCCGCTCAAGCCTACAACACCAATGTTGAGATAGTTCCATCTTTCTCATCGGCACAACGCGACTACCTTGAGCGTGTTGCTGATCACACTGACGGTAGATTGTTGACCAAAAGTCTATTTTTTGTCGTTCAAACCCCAGTCGTAATCGACAAAACTCATCTTGCCTTTACCTGACGCAGCCGCTTGCTGTGCAGCAGAGTCTGGCAGCCAAACTGAGACCTTCTGAAGCTGCAAACCTTGGGAGCTTCCAAAATCTTCGCCAAACCATTCGAGAATCGGCGACATATTGAAGACTCCGGATTTGGAATCGTAACGGAATTTGCTCGGATCCGCAAAAAACGCCTTTGCATTCAATGTAAGCTGCTCATCAAGCCGATCGGCGACATAGGCTTCATTGAGCAAACGTGGGCAACCAATGGATGCGCATACGATCGCAAAATGGATTCTTGGTTCCCCCATTTTTCGTAGCACTTGGTGTTCCATTTCATCCAGCGAAACAGGCTTACCACCAACTATTAGTTTCAAATTCTTCCAGATGTTGTAACCAAAAACCTTGGCAGTATGGTTGCGAATGCTGCTCGTTGGATATTCTTTAAGAATGCCTTTTACTGTTACAGCGTTGTAGGCATTGATCCAGAAGGCAAGTTGCTCTTCCTTCGTGCCCTGGCCGTTTGAGTGCGACAGCAATTGCAAGTATTGATCGAGTGCTTGGAAGTCGCTCGCGCTCCGCTTCCACGCCGCATACTGGACCATCCCCTGCTGGTCAACGTATTTCTGTAACAGTGCATTCCAGTTGGCATGATCAATGCGACTGAGTGCAACTTGCTGACTGGCCGGAATGTTCGTCCCGACCATTACATCAGCCGCCGTAGTGCGGGCTGAGGCGACAATGCCAAATACGGCGCCAAATACGGCAAAACAAAAACTAACAAAAAAATGCTTGCTCAAATCCGTCCTGTTCATTTCTTTCTCCTGGTAACTTGGCCAACTACCGACCACCTTCACAACGTTTTGATTTGCTCGTACCGATGTACTGCGTTCGAATCTTAGGGATTGCAATGCGTCGCATCTGTGCGATTGCTAACACCGCACATGTTTCTATGAGATTGTCGACCTTGTCCCCTAAGCCTTACAATTGGCAGGCAAGATTTCCTCAAATTCCGGGTTGTACCTGCTTTTCCCAAGAAAAGGCGTTGCAAACGGGTCGTAGTGTCCTAACTTGATTGCGATTTCGCTGATTTCTGTAAGGGAGCAGGCACTTGAACGACATTCCTGTGTGAACCGAATTTATTTGGGCACGCGTGGCACGCTCAGAGGCTGTGGTTTTATAGTACCAATCACACTCCGTGTGATTTCCGCAGTTCAAAAACCTTTGGTTTTTGAGGCAACATCACACGGAGTGTGATGGGTACTTTCTTTGGATTAAAAAAATTCAC
>Ga0163144_10015721_pt1 | contig 15582 bp, 14 predicted proteins | sample OliLak19BULKMAT1_FD_123175 | JGI IMG/M metagenome (GOLD analysis project Ga0163144, IMG submission 123175) | Freshwater microbial mat bacterial communities from Lake Vanda, McMurdo Dry Valleys, Antarctica - Oligotrophic Lake LV.19.BULKMAT1 | ecosystem: Environmental > Aquatic > Freshwater >...
CGCGCGGCTGCAATCGTTTCCCGATTCTTTCGTGTTCAACGGAAGTCCGACAGAGCAATACATCCAAGTAGGCAACGCCGTCCCCCCGTTACTTGGTAGGCGCGTTGCAGAGGCATTACTGACTGACAACCCGCTTGCATCCCCCGTCCCATCGGGGTAATCTGTGCGCTAACGTACAGAGGTACGAGGGATGCGCGGATATGTTCTGGAAGCTCGACACAAGGACTCCGCGGACGCGGAGTATCGGCCCGTAATTTTTGCGTGTTCGAGGGATGAGGCGGTAGAGTGGGCGGGGGCGAATCTTGACCCACAGCACGTCGAGCACCGCGTTTTGCCCGGAATCGCGACGCCTAAGTCGACGGTGTGCAATGAGCTTGAGATTGCCCGTGCCCATTGAGGTACTGGCTTTTGTGGGGTACATTGCCATATGCCTGGCGATTGCAAAAACGATGAGACACTGGCGCTGATTCCCGGCGACATTATCAGCCCGTTCGACGAGAACGACGGCAAGCTGCCCGAGGACGACTGTGACGACTATGACGATGACGACTGGGACTCCGCGCGAGGACGACCGCTACCTGTCGATCGGACAGGCGAAAGCGCGGCTGACCGTGTGCCGCAACACGCTAGCCGCCGGCGGATGGCTGGCGGACGCCGCCGAGACCCTCGACATGGACACGTCCGCTCTGTGGCATTTTCTAAAGCGGCGTAAGCATTTTGACGTCATGGAGGGACTGTCCCAGCCACCGGACCAGCGCGCCAGGCTGCCCTTGCAGCAGCGGATTTCGAGGCTGAAGCGGGCGCACGCCCTCGGGACTTCCCTGGCGGCAAGGGCGCTCGGACTCGAGTACATGGCGCTCTACATGTGGCTGAGGAACAACGCCCCCGACGGCCCGCGCGCGGCGCTTGAGAAACTCGGCGTGAGCGTGTAACGTACAGGCATGACCCTCCTCACCCTCCCTCCGGCGGCGCCGCCGCCCATGTTCGACCCCGAGGACGGGGCCGTCATGACGTTTGGGGCCAGGCACGGACGTAACGCCGCACTAACGGTTTTCGAGATGAGGGGCGGCTGGCGAGGTCTGTACAACTGGTCGACCAAGACGGCGCAGAACGAGACGGACTTCTACACCAAGATTTATACGAAAACGATCCAGAAGGACGTCGTTGTCGAGGACCGGCGCTCGATCGAGGACGTTCTCCAGGCGATCGACGGGGACTTTAGCGTGGTCGACACCCCGATCCCTTCAGCCTCTGTAGAGGCTAACTTCAGTCTACCCCCTAGAGGGGCTAACTTTTCTGGAATCGTCGTGGGCGACCTTGACGCAGAGTACGATACCGTGGATGACTGACCGTGCCGGGCACAGCCGCTGGACCGCTGTACGGATAGGCGCCCCACGCTGTCCCTCCTCCGGCGTGGGGCGCTGACCTTATGGTGTCGCAGGACCAGATCGCGGCCGTTCTGAAGCTGCGCGCGGACTTCCCGTTTTTCGCGCGGACGTGCCTGAAGATCGTCACGACTGACGCCAGGCTTGTCCCGTTCGAGCTTAACACCGCCCAGCGCGTCCTGAACGCCCACGCGGAGGACATGCTGCGCCGCAAGGGCTATGTCCGCATTATCACGTTGAAGGGCCGTAAACTCGGCATTTCGACGTGGACACAGGCGCGGGCGTACCACAAGACCTCGCTGTGGCCGAACCAGCGCGCCTTCGTGCTTTCGCATCACGGGGCAACGTCTGATAGCATTTTCGACATCAGCGAGACGTTCCACAAGCACAACCCTGTCGCCCCGGTGACGGGGGCTTCCAACGCCAAGGAGCTGTCGTTTGCGCGGATGAACTCGGCCTACGAGGTCACGACGGCCGGGTCGAAAGAGGTCGGCCGCGGCGGTACGCGCCAGTTCTTCCACGGGTCCGAGGTGGCCTTCTGGGAGAACGCTACCGGCCACTTCAAGGCGTCGGTTAACTCGGTCGCCCTGGTTCCGGGCACGTGGGTTATCCTCGAGAGCACGGCAAACGGCGTCGGCGACGAGTTCTACCGCCGCTGGCAGAACGCCGTCGCTGGGGTCGGCGAGTTCGAGGCGTGCTTTCTGGCGTGGTTCCTCGAGCCTACGTCGCGCATCCCCGTTGGCCCTGAGTTCAAACTTTCAGACGTCGCGCCGGCAGAGGGCCTGTCGCCAGTCGACGGGGAACTCACGGAGTCCGAGTACGCCGAGGCGTTCGGGCTCGACCTCGAGCAGATGCACTGGCGCCGCAACAAGATTCTCGACGACGGCCTCGACTCGTTCAAGGTCGAGTACCCGGCGACGGCCGAAGAGGCGTTCCAGAGCGCCAACAAGGGCTCGTTCATACCCGCCAAGGCGGTCATGCTGGCCCGCCGCCGCCGCGTAGAGAGCCTGGGGCCGCTGATTCTCGGCGTGGACCCGGCAGGCCCCGACGGCGACAGGTTCACCGTCGCCCACCGCCGCGGCGCGTGCTGCCACAAGATCGAGTACCGACAGATCGGCTACGTTGAGGCTGTGGAGTGGATGGCCGACCTTATCGACCAGCACAAGCCCGCCGCCATGTTCGTCGACGCAGGAGGCCTCGGAGCCCCGCTTATTGCGTTTTTGCGCGCGAAAAACCCCAGGTACGACGCGATCGTGCATTCGGTTAACTTCGGAGCCAAGAGTCAGGCGAAGATGGCGAACTCAAAGCGCGCGGGACCTGTGAATCGCCGCGCGGAGATGTGGCTACGCACTAAAAACTGGCTTGAAAACGTGGACACGCCGCCCCAGATTCCAGACGACGACGCGCTACAGGCAGACTTGACTGGCGTGAAGGCCAAGCCCAACACGTCCAACGACCTTCTCCTGCAATCCAAGGCCGACTTGAAGTCCAAGGGTATCAGGTCCCCCGATTTCGCTGACGCGCTGGCCTTGACGTTCGCCACACTCCAGTTCTATGAGAACATCTCGGACGAGGATAAGCCCGTTCCCTTGACGGAGCCCATGGTTGCAGAATACAACCCGTTTAACGGCGGCGGCGGACGCGGCAGCCAGTCCTGGATGTCCTGATGGCCGACAACTACTCCGTTTCAGGTGGCGGCTCTAACGAGTACGGCAAGGGTAAGCGCGTAAAGCTGCCCGACGACTTCCCGACTGTGGAGGCGTTCCTAAAGGACATGCGCTGCAACTACGACGACGCCTACAACGCCAACGTCCTGAACCTACAGGCCTCGATCGAGGATACCGGCTTCGCGGCCGGAGCCCAGTGGGACCCCGCGACTCAGGCGCGGCGCATCGCCGACAGGAAGCCGCTCCTCACCGAGAACCGAATGCTGGCCTTTGTGGGCCAGATTGTAGGTAACCGGCGCCTGTCCGAAACAAGCATCAAAGTTCTCCCAGACAACGGCGGCACGAAGGCTGAGGCGCGGCTGCGGCAGGGCCTGATCCGAGGTATCGAGAAACACTCGCGCGCCGACATCGCCTACGACTGCGCGCTACAGCAGGGCGCCATCGGCGGGGTTGGAAACTTCCGAATTATCGCGGAGTACGCCGGGTATGACGCTTTCGACCAGGACCTCAAGATCGACGCGCTGACCGACTTCACCTGCGTCACGTGGGACCACCTGATGAACGACCCCACGGGGCGAGACGCGCGCCACGTTTTCGTCGAAGACAACATGACCATGAAGGACTTCAAGGCCCGGTGGCCTTGGGCTCAGACGGGTGACATGGGTGCCACATTAGCGCCGAACAACACGGTCATCGGCCCCCAGTGGTGGTCGATCGACACCGTGAAAGTGGCCTCGTACTGGCGTATGCGCTCGGACGTGCGAACCGTCGCCCTGATGAACAACGGAGACATAACGGACGTCACCGACATGGATCCCGCGGAGTACCTGCCCAACGTCACCGTACACCCGCGCACAGGCGAGCCCCACATCCGCGAGGCGGAGCGCCCCTTCGCGGAAATGTACCTCTGCACGTCCAACAGCATCCTCGACGGCCCCTATCGCATGTACACCTACCGCGTCCCGGTTTTCCGGGTGCCGGGGTGGGAGATCAACGTCGCTGGTTCCAAACAGTATTTCGGCGTCGTCCGGTTCCTCAAAGACCCGCAGCGCATGAACAACTACTGGATTTCGACGGTCGCCGAGAAGCTCATGCAGGCCCCCAAGGCCAAGTGGATCGCGACCAAGAAAGCCGTACAGGGGTTCGAGGAGAAGTGGCGCAACAGCCACCTCTCCAACGACCCTCTTCTGATATGGAACGACGAGGAGACGGACAAGCTCCCGCAGATGGTCCCTCCCGTGCAGATGGAGCCGGCGCTTATCCAGGCGGCCGGCATGTCGGCGCAGGCTATGCGCGACATCTCCAACATTCACGAGGCGTCGCTCGGCATCAAGTCGAACGAGGTTTCCGGCAAGGCGATCACGGCGCGCCAGCGCGTAGGAGAGCTTGGGACGGTCATCTACAACGACAATTTGAACATGGCTATCGAGGAGGCAGGCCGCGTGCTGTGCGACCTCATCCCCCACTACTACAGCGCCCAGCGTACCGTCGTAATCTTGGGGGAGGAGGGGAAGCAGGACTTGATGCAGCTCAACAACCCCGACGACCCCGAATCCAACATCACGACGGCCAAGTACCGCGTCGCCATCACGACAGGCCCGTCCTACGCCACCAAGCGCGTCGAGGCTGTTGAGACCCTGACGTCTCTGGTTAACTCGGCCCCCGAGGCCATGGCTGCCGGCCTCGACATCATCGTGGACAACATGGACATCCCCGGAGCCGAGAAACTGGCCAAACGTCTGCGCCTGGCGCTCCCGCCGCAGTTCCGCGACCCCGAGGACATGTCGCCCGAGGAGCAGCAGGCCGCGCAGGCCGCGCAGGAAGAGGCCGCGCAGCAGCAGCAGATGGCGCAGGCCGCCGCCGAGGCGCAGCTCAAGGAGATCATGGCCAAGGCCACGCTCGCGGAAGCGAAAGCCATGGAGGCTATGGCCAAGGCGCAGGAGCAGGGCGAGTCCCTCGAGAAGACCATGGCCGAAGTCGCCAAGATGATGTCGGAAACACGCAAGAACGATGCTGCGACCGAGAAACTGCGCGCCGAGACCGTTCTTGTCGGCGCCGACGTCGACCGCACGGACGCCGAGACCTCGTCGATTCAGGTCAACGACGTGCTGGCCGCGCGCCAGCAGCAAATAGACAAAGACAACGGCGTGCAGGAGCGCGCGGCGGCTGAGAAGGCAATGAAGGAGAAAGCCAAAAATGACCGAGCAAAACCAAAACCAGGAGCCTGAGAAGGTCCCCGAGGATTTCGAGGCATTCAAGGCGGCGGCCAACGCCCCGAAAGAGGTAGACGCCCCCGCCGAGGCCAAGAAGGCTGAGGACGAGGCCGCCGAGGCTCTCGCCACGCAGGAGGCGGAAGCCGTCAAGCCCGCGGACCCGGAGAAGGGCGCGGACCCCGCGCCGAAAGGTAAGAAGCCGGCTTCGGAGCGGTTTACCGACCTCGTGAAGCGGAATCACGAGAAGGACCGGGAGAACGCGGACCTGCGGGCCAGGCTCGAGGCGCTGGAGGCCGCCAAACCCGACGCCACCTCGTCTGCCGAAGAGACGGACGACGGCGAGGCCCCCAAGGCTCCGCACGCGGACGACAAAAATGCCGACGGGACTCAGAAATATGATTTCGGGGAGTTGACGACCGCGTTTATTCGGGATACGGCACGTTTTGAGACGCTTCAAACCGTCCGAGAAGAACGTACTCGGGAAGAGTCCATTCGGCAGCAGCAGGCCGCAGCGGCGAAAGCCGAAGAAGCTGAGAGCGCGTGGGTTGACCAGCTAGAGTCAGCCGCGGCGAAGCACCCCGACTATGTGGAAAAGGTCCTCCACGGCGCAGAAGCCGGGAAGTGGCCGTGTTCCAGAGAAACCGGCGCGATGCTGCGAGACTCCGATGTCGGCGCCGAGGTAGCCTACCACCTCGCGACGAACGTGCGGGAAGCCATCGCTCTGGACGGTATCAAAGACCCGGTAGAGTGGGCGAGAGCTTTCGGACGGCTAGAAGCACGCTTTGAAGCCGGGAAACCCCCGCCCCCCACGCCGCGCAAGACCCCCTCCGCCGACCCGCCTCCCAAGAACCAAGCAAGGGGCGCAAACGGCTCGTTTTCGTCAGTTCCCACAGATTTTGAGGCCTTCAAGGCCCGCATAAGGAAAGAGCAAAGTGGCTAACCAGTTTCTTGACGACACCATCTATGTCAACTCCATGCTCCTGTTGGTCGAGAACCATCTGGTCATGGGTAAACTTGTCTCGAACAAGTTCCAGGACAAGGTCAACGACCACAACCGCCTGAAAGTGTACGAAAAGCGCCCGTCGCGCTTCACCGTCACGGACGGCGCCACGCTCCAACTCCAGGACAGCGTGACTGGATCGGCCAACATCGCGATCGACAAGTACAAGGGCGTTCACATCTCGGTCGGCGACCTGGAGTGGATCCAGTCGTACAACGACCTGATGCAGAACCAGGACATGAAGTCGGCCGCCTCCGCCATCGCGCAGGCAATCGACTCCAACCTGCACACGCAGCTCCTCAAGTTCCCGAGCTGGGTCAACGCACCGGGCTCCACGGCGACCGACTACGCGCTGGCCACTCCGCAGCAGTTCATCCCTGTTCGCACGCGCCTCGAGAACCTCTCGGCTCCGTCCAGCGACCGTGTCTCCGTGTTCTCCACCGAGGACAGCGCGGGCGTCATGGGCTCGTTGATCGACAAGTTCATGTCCTCCACCGCGGTTGACGCGCTGAAAAACGCGCGTATCCCGATGCTTTCGGGCATCGACAACTATGAGACGCAGGCCACGCGCAGCCTCACGACCGGCACCCGCACGACTTCCGGCGCGGCGCAGGTCGACGGCGCCGCCGAGAACGTGAACTACCGTGACGTCAAGGACGTTATGACCCAGACGCTCTCGCTGAAGGGTCTCACCAACGGCCACACGATCAAGGCCGGCGAAGTGTTCACGATTGCCGGCGTCTTCGCCGTCAACCAGCGCACGCAAGAGACGCTGACCTACCTCCAGCAGTTCACCGTGACCGCAGACGTCACCGTGACCGGCACCACGGAGGACGTCACGATCCGTCCGGCCATCATCGTCACCGGCACGACCGACGGCACCTCCGTCGTTCAGAACACCGTGTTCGCCACCGTCAACTCGGTCCCGGCTGACAGCGCCGCTGTGACATGGTCAGGCAACGCCTCGTCCACGTTCCGTCAGCGCGCGGCCTGGCACAAGTCCGCCATCCAGCTCGTGTCTGCCCGTCTCCGTATGCCGGATACCGGCGTGGCGTCGTTCGCCGTCTCCAAAGAGACCGGCATCGGCATCCGCTACTGGCGCGGCTCGGACATCGCGACCGGCGCGCACATCCACCGCTGGGATTGCACGTTCGGCTCCGAGGTCATGGACCCGATGCTGGGTACGCGCTTCTCCGGCACGGCGTAATCACAGGAATAAGCCCCCAGCCTCTGCCGAGAGGTACGCTGGGGGTGTCCTCCTGAAGCCCCGCGCAAGGAGCGCCCTGTGACGACCAAATTCGAGACCCTCACCGTTACCCCGATTGCCGAGGCGCTTAGCCGCGTCGTGCAGACGGCCCAATTCGACTCCTCTTCCGACCTGACCGGTTGGGCACTGTTCGGCGAAGGCCTTGTGCAGTTCCAGGGCTATGGCCCCGTGGACGGCGCCACGCTGAACCTGCAACGCTCCACCACCGACCCCTCCGGCACAGCGAGCCCCGCGGTAGTCGCCACCGTGACGGGCAACGCCTCCACGGTCGGTGTCGCCGCCTCGTTTGATAACGCCGCCCCCGCATGGTTCCGCCTCGCCAATGCGTCCACGTTCGGCCCGGCTAACTCGGTCGTCGCCCGCACGCTCGAGTCGCTCGCCGCGGCCATCAACGGCTGGCAGCCCGCCGTGTACGACTTCGCAGTCGACACGGACGATGTCCCTACCGTCAACGCGACCTACACCGCCACCACTATTGTCCTGACCGCCCTCACGGCCGGCGCAGCGGGCAACGCCATCGCCACGACCGAGACCCTCGCCAACGGCGCGTTCGGAGCGGCTACTCTGGCCTCCGGCGCTGACGCCGTCGCAGCGGTCGGCACGTACACGTACACCGGACAGCCCTCCGCCGCTCAGACGGTCACAATCGGCACGACGGTCTACACCTACGTCGCTGCGCTGACCGGCGCGGCCTACGAGGTTCTTATCGGCGCGTCTGCCGAGGCCACCCGCGACAACCTTCTCGACGCTATCAGCGAGACCGGGGATGTCGCCACGGGCGTCCTGACGGCGACTGCCAACCCCGCTGCCGGCGGGATCGTCCGCATCGGCAGCTACTATTACACCATCGTCACGGCCCTCACGGCTGCCGGGGTTCCTTTCGAGGTCCTCCGCGGAGCCTCGGCGTCCGATACCCTCGATAACCTGATCGCGGCCATAAACTCTGGAGCCGGCGCAGGCACGACCTACGGCAACACGACGCCGCCCAACCCCGACGTCTCCGCTGCTGCGGGCGCTGGCGACACGATCGACCTGTCCTCGCGCTACTCCGGCGTCGACGCTAACTACCTGACCACCACGGAGGACTCCGCGTCCCTGTCGTTCGGCGCAGACACCCTGACCGGCGCGACCGGCGCTGGCGTGACCTACGACGCTGACGTCGTGGCGCACACCCTTGTCACGGCCGTAGCTGTGAGCACGGACGAAATTGACGTGACGGCGCGCACCGCCGGTGTGGCCGGTAACGCCATCGCCACGACTGACACAGCAGCCAACGCCTCTTGGGGAGCTGCTACGCTCGCCACGGGGGCCGCCGCAGTCGCCGCCACTGGCACACTCACCATGTCTGGCGCGTTCGTCACGACGAACACGATCACGATTGGCGTCGTCGTCTACACGGTCAAGACAGCCTTGACCCCGACGGCGGGAGAGGTCATGATTGCCGGGACGCAGATGGACGTCACGTTGTTCGGAACGCGCGACGGTAATGCGCCTTAAGTACGGCGAGTTCATGGAAGACGCGGCTTACCACGCCGCGAGCAGACCGGTTACGAGGAGTTACACTATGGCGAAAGGCCCCAAAGTCTACTGGCCTTCTTGGCGCTACGGCCCCAACGACCAAGCGATGATCTGCAACACGCAGGCCGACGTTCCCGAGGGCTGGGTCGACCACCCGTCCAAGCTCGTGGCACCCGAACCTGCACCCGAAAATACCCAAAAGCCCGCCCCCGCGGCGCCTGTCTCCAAGAAAGCGGAGAAGGCCGAGGCATACCGCCAAGCGCTTCTGAAAGAGGCCCGCGCCAAGTTCGGTGCTGTGCCGGAAGAAGCCACGGTTGCTGAGCTGGAGGCCGCCCTGGCACCGAAGGCTCCGAATGGCAACGCTGGCTGAGCTTATCGCGCGGGCATACCGCCAAGAGAACCTGACGGCCGCAGGACAGGGCCTCACCACGGTTCAACTGGATGAAGGCGTCGGGATATTCAACGACATCTGGCGCCAGATGCTCGGGACCACCGCCGGTGAGAAGCTGGGCGACTGGCCCGTTCCGCCCGGCCCCACGTCTCCGGTGTACGCCGACTACCCTCTGGTTCCGCGGGCGCAGAGCCTGCCGACCGACGTGTACCCGTACCCCCAGCAGAACTACAACCTCGTCACGAACCTCTCGGCTCCGCAGACCGTCTACTTTCAACAGAACCCGGCAGACGGCGCCCGCATGGGCCTCACGAACGTCGGGGCGTCCTACGCCACGCAGCCGCTGACCATCAACGCCAACGGCCGACTCATTGAGGGCGCGGCTACGCTCGTTCTCAGCGCCGCCACGGCCACGCCGCTTCTCTGGTTCTACCGTGCCGACCTGAGCGACTGGAAACGAGTAGCCACGCTTGTAAGCACCGACACAAGCCCTCTACCCGAGGATTTCGACGCCTTCTGGCGCTGCGCCATCGCGATCGAGCTTTGCCCCCGCTTCGGCAAGGACCCCAAGTCCGTGACGGTAAAGACGCACCGGGAGGGCAAGGCTAAGATCGTTGGACGCTACAACCAGACCATGCCGTCCGCTGTCGATCCGTACAACGTCTGGCGGATGCCCTATCAGGGCTTCGGGCCTGGCGTCTGGGGCGGCGGCGTGCCGTTCGGGAACTAGGTCATGGCGCGTGTTCCGCTCGGGATAGGGGCCTACGACAGAAGCTACGGCAACACTCCGCCCGTTCGCCTCATCAACAGGTTCTTTGAGAAAGACCCAACCAACCTCGTAAACGAGGTGTCGCTGTTCTCGCGGCCCGGCGCCACGTACCTGGCCCCGTCTGGCCAGAACCCTTTCGTGCGCGGAAACTTCACCCTTGAAGGCGCTTTTGCCGGAGCCCTGTTCACCGTCTCAGGTACGGGCTTGCAGCGTATGGAGCGTACTCTGGTGCGGCAGGCCATCACAGGCATCGTGCTGGGGGACGGTATCGTCAGCATGGCGGCCACGGCCACGACACTTTGGGTCGCCGACGGCTCGAGCCTACAGTTCTATCAGGCCAGCGGGAGCCGCGCGACGGGCACACTCACGGCCACAGGCAACCCCTCCAACACGCAGACCGTGACGATAAACGGCGTCGTCTACACGTTCAACACCGTCCTCGGCGGAGCCTACTCCGTCCTGATCGGGGCGACGGCCTCTGAGTCGCTCCTGAACCTGTCCTACGCGATCAACGCTACCGCCGCGTTCGAGGGGATCAACTACGGCACGGCCACCGTCGTCAACGCCTTCGTCTACGCCGACACTCCCGCCTCCACGGACCTTATCGTGCGGGCGAAAGTGGGCGGCGTAGCCGGCAACGCCTACACGACCACGGAGACCTCGGGCACCCTGTCTTGGGGCGCTGCGACACTCACCGGCGGTGCGGCCAACGCCCTGAGCGGCGTGCAGACCCCCGACGACGTGGGCATCGTGTCCGTGTGCGTGCTGGGCGGCTACACCTTCTGCCTCGCGGCGGCGGACGAGCTTATCTACTGGATCAACCCCGGCGAGGTGACGATCGACCCTATTAACCGCATTGCTGCGGAAGCGACGCCCGACCAGGGTATCTCGCTTATCACGGTCGGCGACGTGTTCTACTGTTTCGGAGCGGACAGCACGCAGGTGTTCTACCTGACCGGGGGCGAGGATGTCGTAGCGCCGATCAGGGGCAGAGCCTTCGCGACAGGCATTCTGGCCGGGACGGAAACTCTTACTCCCACCGGCGACCCGGTAGTTGTCGGATCGGACGGTGTGGTGTACCTAGTTTCCGGATCGCCGACGAGAATCTCGAACAACGGTATCGAACAAATTATCCGCCAAGCGCGGGAGATCGAAAGGGCGGCCCCATGACAATTAAGTTTCTGGAGAATTTCGAGACGTTCGGCAACGACACCGACCTCATGCTTGACGGCATCTGGGCCGAGCTCGGCTTCGGGACGACGCTCACGAAGCCGCCGTTCGACACCGAGGGCCGCTACTGGATCACCTTCCCCGCCAGCATCTCTTTCGTGCGGCGCGTCATCCCCGGCGCTGCGCTCACTGGGGTCGGCTGCTTCCTACGCCCCTATTTCGAGACGCTGCCCGACACCGCCAACCGCGTCTACATCGCTGTGGTGCGCGACGGTAGCAACGACTCGATCGTGACGCTGCGCCTACAGCCCGACGGGAACATCCACGCTTACAACTTCGCCGGCACCCTTGTGGCGCAGACGGCCGCGCCTATTATCCGCGCGGGAACCCTGCACGACATCAAGTTCCAGGCCGTGTTTCACCCTACGCTGGGCACCCTCGAGGTTCGCGTCGACGGCGTCGCTGTCATCACAGCCACCAACCTCGTCCTCACTGGCACAGCCGCTCAGATGTATTTCGGCAGAGGCGCCGCCGGCGCTGGGGGATTCATCACGTGGTATATCAAAGACCTCGCCGTCTGGTCGCTCGCCGGCACGTACAACAGCTCGTGGCCGTCCATCACTGGGGTTCTCTCGCTCTATCCCGACTCTGACACGGCTGACGCCGGGTTCACGCCCCGCCCCCGCCAGATCATCGCGGCGGGCGTTCTCATCGTGCCCGGAAGCGCCTCCGTACTCGACTGCGGAGCAGACGCGGACTACGACCTCGGCGGCGCGGACTTCACGATCGAGACGTTCTACCGCCCCGTCGAGCCTGTCACCACGACCAACTTCGGAACGCTCCTCGGCAAGTGGTCGGCGTCTACCGGCAGACGCTCCTATCGCCTCGTCCAGTACGGCCCCGACGTCAACAACGGGGAGCTGCGGTTCGAGATCACGACGGACGGTACGCTGGCCACGCTGGCCACTGTGCTGGCGCTCAACTACGACTTCCAGACCGGGTACACCTACGCTATCGCAATCGAGCGCGAGAGCGACCTGACTCGCATCTACATCAACGGCGTACAGGTTGGCCTGGATGTTGCAGATACCGCGGTCTATTACGCGGCAGCGGCCAACGCCAAGTTCACCGTCGGCGGCGAGATGTCTGGGGTAGCCACGACGGTTCTCGCCAACTCGTCCGTTAACGCCATCTTTGACGAGGTGAGGATCACCCCCGGCGTCGCAAGGTACAGCGCCAACTACGCGCCCACCACCACGGCCTACCCCCGCAGCGCGCCCAGCGATCCCAACTTTGCCAGCGTCGTACTGTTGGCCGGGTTCGACGAGTCCGTCGCCGACGAGAGTTCCTTCGCCCAGACACTCACCGTTCGCGGCACCGCTGCGCGCATCGTCCCCGCTGACAAGCCCTACGAGTTCGAGACCGTGGACGCCACCGCCCCGCTGGACGACCGCTATCTCGAGGCTGCGCTGGTGAGCGCCACGGGTATCTTCACGCTCGAGGCTATCCCGGCCAACGCAACGACCGTGACGCTCGGGGCCTCCGTCTACACGTTCAACACGGTCCTCGGCGGCGCAGGCTCCGTGCTCATCGGCGTTGACGAGGGCGCCTGTATCGACAACCTCGTAGCGGCCATCAACGGCGGCGCAGGCTCGGGAACGCTTTACGGCACCGGCACGGTTGTCAACGCTTCCGCGACCGCTGAGAACGCGCCCACAGCCCTGCAGCTAACCGCCACGGCCATCGCAGCGGGCACAGCGGGCAACACGATCGCCTCGACAGAGACCGTCACCGGCGGCTCGTGGACGGCTGCAACGCTGGCTGGCGGCGCTGAGATACCCGCAGTATCGCGGTTCGGGCTTCAGACGCTGCCGGCTGCCGTCACCGGGGTTCGCGCTATCGAGATGCGGAACCGCTCGTATGTCGACAACGGCGCGGCGAGCCTGCGAGTATCGTTCCAGGTTGACGCGGTGAACGCCAACGGGGCAGACAACGCGCTCACGAACAACGCGACGTCAAGGTTCGACATTTTCGAGGAGGACCCCGACACTGTCGCGGCTCTGACCCCGGCGTCTGTCAACAATGGATCGGTTGTTCTGGACCGCACAGCCTAGTTAGGAGCGGGCCGTGACCAACTACTCCGCCACGTCACAGGTCGCCGTTCTAGCCGGCGCCGAAGCCACCGTAGGCGCGTCGCGCTCCGCGCAGGTCGTCGCCCTCGTGGCGGCCGACCAGACAGTGCTTGCGCCGTCGGCCCGCATGTCGCAGGTCGTCGCCCTCGTGGCCTCTCAGTTTTCCGCCCAGCCCTCTCGCACGGCGCAGGCTGTGGCGTTGCTCGCGTACAACGAGGGCTCCCGCGAGAACAACAATCTGCGCGCGTGGTCATTCGTTCTCGACGGGAACGTGTTCTACGTTCTCCACCTCGGCGACCTCGGCTCCTACGTCTGCAACCTCACTCAAGGCAACCAGTGGTCTCGCTGGGTCACTGAGGGCATGGTGACGTGGAACGCAGAGCAGGGCCTGATGTGGGACGGGCGGATCGTCGCGGGCGACTCCCAGAACACGACTCTCTGGATCGTCGACCCTGAGCAGGAGAACGACGAGGAGGGGTTCAAGCCTATTCGGCGGACGGCCACGGTGCTTATCCCGGCGCGCGGACGCAAGACCATCTCCGTCGACATGTTCAGCATCAACGCGGCCACAGGTAACCCCTCTACGACGAACGCGGAGCTTAGCGTCCGCTTCAGCGACGATAACGGCGCAACGTGGTTCTCCATGGCGTCCGTCGTTTTCGAGGATGGGAACTTCAACCAGAACCTGCAATTCGGCTCCATGGGTTCGTTCGGACAGCCCGGAAGGATACTAGAGGTATCCGACTTCGGCGGCTCCATGCGTCTTTCCGACATCGACGGTGAGTTCACCGGCGGCGACCCGTGGGAGGCGTAAGTGGCTACGGCTCCCCGGAAATGGCAGGTCGACCCCCTCACGTACAACTCGGTCATCGCGAACCAGGGCGGCACGCCGACCCCGGAGTTCATGCAGCAATGGAACCTGCTGCTTCAGCTCGTCAGGCAGGTTACGTCCGTTTCTGGCGTAGAGATCGAGACTACGGCGCCCATCGGCGGCGGCGGCGCCCTGACCGCGCTTACCCCCATCACCCACGACAACAGCGGGGCGACGCCGGGGGTCTACGGGGACGCCACCAACGTCGCTCAAGTGACCGTCGACGCAACCGGCCACGTGACCGCGGTGACCGAGGTAGCCATCTCCTCCGGTCCCGGAACATCGTGGACGCAGGTAGCCTCCCACAACTTCACAGCCACGCCGCAGGCCACATTCGACGCAGATGTCACCGGCTACAGCGACGTCTTGCTCGTATGGTCCGCCGTTGCCCTAGCGGCTTCCGGGTTCCGGGCGGCGCGGGTCAGCACTGACGGGGGCGGCACGTTCCACGCCACGCTAGGCGACTATGTCAGCACCTCGGCAGGCGGCTTGATCACGAACGCCGCATCCGTCACATTCCACGCCACGGCGGCGTCAGGCTCGCGGACGGGGCAGATGCTGCTGTCCGCGATCAACGTTAACGACACGGCCCCCAAGACGTTCATAGGCGGCGACAGCGCCAGCCAGTTCGTCGCCAACGGGCTGCCAATTACGGATGTCCGCTTTCTAAGTACAGCGGCTGGTAATATCACAGCGGGCACGGTATACGTGCTCGCAAAATAGGGACCCCCCATGACCGCGTACCTTATGGCCTCAAAGCCGGGCGACTACACCAAGGAGGGGCTCATCGTGGGAAACCCGGAGGCCGTGGCGAACGCCATTGTCCCCGCGGGAACCTACGGCGTTGCCGTACTCACGTTCGACGTGGGCGCCAAGCGCCTCTTGTCGATCGTGACAGACGCGGCCGTCGACATCTTGCAGACCAGCGAGAACGAGACCTCTGCGACGGGAGGGCTTGTGCCAACGCGCGTCCCCGTCCCCGCCAGCGGGCAGGTGAGCTACGCCTGCTTCGTACATCCCGCAACCACGGCTATCTATGTGAAGTCAGCATGAGGCCCGGCCTGTTTCAGTACGACCCGCAGCCTGGCGTCGTCCCTCCGGGGTCGATCAGCAACGCTGAACTCGCGGCGATGGCGGCGCTTACCGTCAAGGCGAACCCGACGAACGCGAGCGGGCAGCCCCAGGACGTCGCAGCGGCC
>Ga0163144_10015722_pt1 | contig 15580 bp, 14 predicted proteins | sample OliLak19BULKMAT1_FD_123175 | JGI IMG/M metagenome (GOLD analysis project Ga0163144, IMG submission 123175) | Freshwater microbial mat bacterial communities from Lake Vanda, McMurdo Dry Valleys, Antarctica - Oligotrophic Lake LV.19.BULKMAT1 | ecosystem: Environmental > Aquatic > Freshwater >...
ACCAGGCCACCAGCAGCAGGGCCGGTGCGGCCAGCAGCCACAGGAACTGTGGCGCGCCGAATTGCAGGCCTTTGAACACTACCCTTTCCGCTGGATCTTGCCGCCGGGCGTCGCCTCAGGCTGGGCCTCACGGTCGCCGTATTCCATCGGCGCGATCACCTGGAACTCCTCGGTCTTGGCGTCAGGCGGCGGACCGCCAGGCCGGCCATGGATCGTGTTGCCCTCGGGCAGGTCGCCAGCGCGGCCACGCACCTTTGCGACCGCGGCCGGCGGGGTCTTGCTGGCCACGCGTGACGCGACCTCGTCACGCACCCGCGAGACGTATTCGTAGTTGTAGGCGGCATCCGCGTGGCGGGGCGATGCCTTCAGCACGGCGGCATAGGCCTGCAGCACGCCATCAAGCTGCTGCACCAGTTGCGCCTGTGGCGCGGCGGCATCGCGCTCGCTCACGCGGAACGCCGCGTTGGCCGCGGTCAACAGGACCTCAGGGTCCAACGCCTGGCTCTTCTCATCCATGACACCGTCGTAGCTGCCAATCCAATAGGCCACGCGCGCGCGAATGCGGCGGATGTCGCTTGACAGGCTGCCCCGGTCGCCGGCGACGTAGTCCGAGATCGACGCGGCCGGCTTCAGCGTGTCGGCGATCTGAAACTGCAGCGTGGCCATCTGCTGACGCGCCTCGGCGACGCGCGCGGCCAGCCTGGCTTCGGACCACGACAGCCACGCGGCGATAGCCAGGACGAGGGCGACGGCGAATCGAGTGACAACAGTCTTCATAGCGGTCTCCAGGCGGGTCTAAAGACCCGCCTCTACGTTCCATCTCAGGCGGGTCTGAAGACCCGCCTCTACGTTCACGGTAGCTTGCCGAACCACGGCGTCGCGAGCTTCAGGCCCGCGGCCGATGTCCACAGCACCACGGCCGTGAGCGCAAACAGGCTGAAGCGCGCTTGCTGGCTCGAGTACTGGCGCGTCTCGATGGTGCCCACGGCCTCGCGATCGATGTCTTCGACGGCGGCGATCAGGCTGGCCTCGTTCTTGGCCACGTAATAGCGGCCGCCGGTCTTCTCGACGGCGGCCTGCCACTTCGCATCGGGAATCCCCTCGCCGAACTCCTTGTTGTAGTTGGTGCGAACGAAGAACAGCGGGATCTTATTGTCGACGGCGCTCTTCAGGATGTCGTCGAGGCTGCGGCCGTGGACAATCGAGGTGGTGTCTTCACCATCGGTGAAGATCACCATCAGGTTGCCCGAAGCCTCGAGAAAGTTGAAGGCCTTGAAGATCTCGATGCTCTCCTCAAGAGCACTGGCAATCACGGTGCCCGACTCGGGGAACTGCGAGAACTCGACCGGATCGCCGATCAGCGACATGCTCAACAGCAGGTTGTCGTAGTCGCTGGTGAACGGGGTGATGACGTAGGCGCGGCTGCCAAACTCGACCAGCGCCATCAGGTCGCGATGACGGCTGTTGCGCCGTAACTGCACGAACCGCTCAGCCGCGGCGATGGTCGTGAAGAAGGCCGGCTGCACGGTGTTACGGGTATTGAGCGTGGCGGCCGTGAACGCCGTCTGCATGCTGTCGGAGGCATCGATCATCAGGCTGATGCGACGGCCAGGATAGGTGACGTTCTGGACGACCAATGACGAATAGGGATCGGCCAGGGCGAGCAACGCCATTGGCAGGGCGCCCAGGAATAGCACCAGGGGCAGGTGCCGCGTCCAGGCCAGGCGCGAGCCCGGCATCGACCGCAGCAAAGCCGGCAAGGCGATGTGATGGCGCCCGGATTTGCGAGTGAGCAACGATCGAATCAACAGCAACAGCACCGCGACGCCAACGATGGCAAGCAGGGCGAGGCGGCCGGTATCGCGGCGCCAGAACTGCAGGCCGCCAAAATCCAGCACCGCCCACTCGGCGGCCACCGACTGGGCCACCGCGGTCAGCGCGCCGACCACCACGTTCCCCGGTCGCCGACCTGTCCGCCGTAGCCTTGGCGAAGGGGGAAGCCTTGGCGGAGGCGGCCCCAAGCGTTGCGTTCGCGCTGCAGATCGTTCGCGACTTCGATGGCGTGCCGGACCGCTTCGTTCAGAGTCGCCGCGTCGCGCGCGGGCGTCTGTCGATACAGCGCCGCCGTCAGGACGGCCAGCGCCGACTGCAGGCCTGCGAGGTGATGACGATGCGTCAGGGACACAGAGTCGTCCAGTTTCGAAGCAAACACGGCGACATCAGCGGTGGTCACCGGACTCGAGACCGAGGCGCGACGGGTTCTGACCCGCCCGTGGCTCACGGCGAGACGGCCCTCAGGCACCGGCGCCGTCGCGGCCAGTACTTTCTCGCTGACCGGTTGCCGGATGGCGAGCGCCGCGATCACGCGGACCGACGCCAACGCCCGCGCCACGGCTTCGTCCGTCCACCCATCGACCGCAGCGGCCGCCTGGGCGCCGGCCACGGCACGTGCGGCGTGCGATGCGACCGCGCGGTCCGGCAGGCGATCGCTCTCGATGACACCGGCCCGGCGAGCTCCCCGAGCCAACGGAATGAGCGCGAAGACGGCCATCACCGCGGCCATCGCACCCAACGCGATCGCCAGGATCTGGAACAGGCTGCTGCGGAACCGCAGCGACTCGACGGCGCCGAGGCTCGCGTCCGAGCCATCGCGGATATCGATGGCTTCCTTGGGCACCAGCGACAGCACCTTGATCGGCAGCGCCGGCATCAGGTAGTTGAGATCGCGGCCTGCGAGTGCCGCGGCGGGACCCACGCGCGTGTGGACACGATAGGGAATCGCCAATGCCGGCACGTTCACGTCGCGGCCGATGGCATCGGCACTGATCAGCCGCAGCTGGTAGTGATACTGGAAGAATCGCCGCTGCAGGCGATGGGCGTCTTCCGGATGCGAGCCGCCAAGGATCTCAAACGGCGCCATCTGAATGGAGGCGACCCCCAGCCTCGACTCGTCGGGCACGACCTGCATCGACTCGGTCTCGATCACGGCGCAGGTCAGGACCACGTCGAAGGATTCGCCGATCGTGATCGCACCGGCACTCGACTGCCACCAGCAGCGAATCGGATCGATGCCGCCCGGCTGCTGGGCGGCGGCAGCAACGGCGGCACTGAAGTGCCGCCCTTCTGGCACCAGAATCGCTGCGGCCACGGCGACGGCGAAGACTGTTCTCATGGCACCGGCACCTGGTCGATGACATCACGAATCACGGCCTCGGCCGTCAATCCGTGGGCCGCGGCATGCGGGCCGAGCCAAATGCGATGACCGAGCACGAACGGCGCCAGTTCCTGGATGTCTTCCGGATAGACCTCGGCACGCCGATGTTGCAGCAGCGCCCACACCTTCGCGAGCCGGCTCCAGCAGATGATGGCGCGAGGGGAGGCGCCGAGATCGACGCCCCGCTCCACCAGCTCGGAAGCAGAGTGGTGCCGCCAGTCGGTATCTTCGTTGTAGGGTCGCGTTGCGGCCACCAGTCGCTGGATGTAGCGGCCGAGCCGATCGTGCAGGAACACGCCCTTGCTGATCACCGCTCGCAACTCGACAATCCGTTCCTTCGACAGCAACGGGTTGAGCCTGACCTGCTTGAAGTCAAAGTTGACCAGCTTCTCTTCTTCTTCGGGGGGCAAGTAGCCGATATTCACCATCGCGGCAAAGCGGTCGGTGGCGGCTTCCGACAGCGGAAACGTGCCCTGCCCCAGCTCCACCGGGTTCATGGTCGCAATCGCAAAACTGAACGTCGGCAGCTCGTAGGTCTTCTTGCCGACGGTGATGGTGCGGTCCTGCAACGCTTCGAGAAACGCGCTTTGCGACTTCAGGGGGATGCGGTTGATCTCGTCCAGCAGGATCACTTCCGCCGACGCCATGGGACCGAACTCGGTCACCAGCTCGCCGGTGGACGGGTTGATCATCTGGAAGCCGACCACTTCGGTCGGCTGCAGGTCGGCGCGACCCTGGATGCGGGCAAACTTAGCGTCGCTGATCGCCGACAGGATCACCCCGAAGAAGGTCTTGCCGACCCCTGGGACTCCCCGCAGCAGCAGGTTGCCGGCGTTCACCTGCCGCTCGCTGCGCTTGTCGTAGGTGGTGGGGATCTCGGACAGCAGGACGACGTTGGCCACCGCCTTGGCAGTGTCGTAGCCGACCAGCGCCTTGCTGCCCTCAGCGATAACGGCAACGTGAAAGTCGATCGCCTCCTGGAGCTCCGGCTGCACCTAGTGGCGCTCCGACTGGATCTGTCTGGCCACCTTCTCGACGTCGGCCATCACGCGGAGCAAGTTACCACTCCAGATCTTGCCGATCTGCTCTTCGGTGTAGCCGCGGCGCACCAACTCGAGCGTGACGTTGAAGGTTTCGTCCGCGCCGTTCCAGCCGGTGACACCACCACCGCCGTCGAAGTCCGACGAGATGCCGACGTGATCGATGCCGATCTTCTTGACGATGTAGTCGATGTGGTTGACGAAGTCGGCTACCGTCGCCCGCAGATCGCCGGGGGTCTTCTTGTCGATGTCGGCCATGCGCGCGATGTACTGCGTGCGCTGCTCCGCCGTGAGCCGGTTCATGGCGCCACCGCCACCGCCACCGCCACCACCGCCCTGGCCCTGCGCCGGCAGGCCAAACTCCTTGCGCAACGCGGCAATTGCCGCCGAGCGCTCGGGCGAGTCGGGCTTGTTGATCTTCACGTAGCTCGCAAACGCCACGGTCTGGATCACGCCACCGTTCTTCTTCAACGCCAGCAACTGCTCATCGTCCATGTTGCGGCTGTGATCGGCCAGGGCGCGCGCCGCGGAGTGCGAGGCAATGACGGGCGCCTTCGACAGGGCCATCGCCTGCAGGTTAGCGGCCTTCGAGGGGTGCGACAGGTCGACCATGATGCCCCACTTGTTCATCTCGGCAATCGCCTGCTGGCCCAGCTCGCTCAGGCCGTTGTGCAACCACTTGCCGTCACGTTCGCCGGTATTTGAATCGGCGTACTGGCTGTGGCCGTTGTGCGCCAGTGACATGTAGCGGCCGCCCCGATCGTAGAACTCCTTGACGCGCTTCAAGTCGGTACCGAGCGAGTAGGCGTTCTCGATCCCGATCAGCGCGACCTTCTTGCCCGACTTGGCGATCCGGGTGACATCGGCGGCGGTCAACGCCAGCTCGATCTGGCCAGGGGCAATTTCCCTGGTCAGGTGATGCACGGCGTCGAATTTCGCCACCGCCTCCTGATAGGCGGCGTCGTAGCCCTCCGGCGTCAGCGGTCCCTGGCCGACATAGGCGATGAAGAAGGACGCGTCGAGACCGCCTTCAACCATCTTCGGCAGGTTGACCTGCGTCTCCAGCCGCTGCGTGTAGTTCTTCTGCCGGGTGAAGTTGTCCGGATTGATGTCGTCGTGCGTGTCGAGCGTAATGACGCGCTCGTGAATGGCCTTCGCCTTGGCGACGAGTGCCGCGTCGGCGCCGGCCTGGGCCGAAGGCCGCGGATCGGCAAGGGAGACAAACAAGAAGAGGGCGGCAGCAAACGTCACAAGGCGGGTCATGGGCGATCTCCTGAAGCGGAGATCCTACCATCCCGGCCGAAACTGAGAGAGGATCAGCCCAGATGGATGAGGCACAGGCGGCGCGCCTGCATCGGGAGGCTCAGGCACCACGTTGGAACGTGCCTCAGGCGGCGCTCGCCGAGGCCCTCGATCGCAGTGCCGCCAAGGCGTTCGCGGGCCGGACGCCGACGCCTGCGCAACTTGACAGCTACTTCAGCGCCTTGCATCTGTCCGACCTCGCGCTGGCCTGCGCCTGCGCGCTTGGCCACGACGCCGCCTGGGATCATTTCGTCGCCGAGTTCCGGCCGGCGCTTTATCGCGCGGCCGATGCGGTAGATGCGAGCGGTGGCGCCCGAGAGGTCGCCGACGCGCTCTACGCCGAGCTGTTCGGCCTCAAGGAGCGCGACGGCGAGCGGCGGTCTCTGTTCCGCTACTTTCACGGCCGCAGCAGTCTCAGCACGTGGCTCCGCTCCCTGGTCGCACAACGGTATGTCGACCGGATCCGCGAGGTCAGGCGGCACGACCCCATCCCCGAAGAGACCTCACCCGCAGCCCTCGTCGCGCCGCCGGAGCCGGCCAATCCCGACCAGAGACGATTCGCGGCGGCCATGCGCGCCGCGCTTGGCCTGGCCATCGCCGCACTGGCGCCGCGCGACCGGCTGCGCCTCGGCTGCTACTATGCGCAGGAGATGACGCTGGCGCAGATCGGACGACTCACGGGCGAGCACGAAGCCACGGTATCGCGCCACCTGACGCGCACGCGACGCGAGGTTCGCGGCGCGGTCGAACGCCAGTTGCGGGATCAGCACCACTTCGGCGAGCAGGAAATCTCGGAGTGCTTCGCCGCCATCTCAGCCGATGCCGGCGCGATCAATCTCGGCGATTGGCTCGAGCGGTCTGACTCGCGCAAGAATTCCAGCGCCGATCGTTCTAATCCAGAGGACCCCTCGTGAACGCCAAACGCGATCGCGACCACCTGTTGGAAGAGGCGCTCACGCACGAGTTGCGCGCGACCGGCGCGCCGGCCGCCGACGCGTGCCTCGACGTCGAGACGATGGCGGCGTGGATGGATGGCGGGCTCGATTCGAATGCCATGGCCATGGCCGAGGCGCATGCGTCGACATGCGAACGCTGCCAGGCACAGCTGGCAACTGTTGCTCGCACGGTGCCGGTCGCGGCCATCGCTAGACCGCAGACGAGGGGCGTGTGGCGCTGGTGGTTGGCCCCACTCGCTGCGAGTGCGGCGGCGGCGACGCTCTGGATGGTGGTGCCGCAAGAACCATACGTCGCGCCGCCCAGCCCTGCGGTCAGTGCACCGGCCGCCGAATCGGCCGCGCCGATTCTAGAGGCCGCCAGGCCGGAGGCGCAGCCATCGGCTCCGGCAGTAGCGGTCCGTGAACAGAAGACCGAAGCGCCCGAGCTAGTCACGGCGCGAGCGACCCCCTCAGCCAATGTCATCTGGCGGGTGGGCCGGGCCGGCCTGGTCCAGCTCGCTACCGATGGCCGCACCTTCACGCGCCTGCCGTTTCCCGAGGCCGTGGACCTCACGGCCGTCACGGCAACCGACGAGTCCCATGCCGTCGTGACAGCCGCAGACGGGCGCACGTTTCAGACGGCCGATGGCGGCCGCACCTGGCAGCGGCCGTAGGGCTCGCGCCTTCGGCGCTTCGTGGGGCGAAGCCCAGAGCCGCAAGCGGCTGCAAGAATTCCCAGCCGCCCCGTTCTAAGGGAAAGGGGCCAATCACGGCCCGCTTTCCAAGGAGCGGTTCCCATGTCTGCACGCACGTATCTCGCGGCCCTCACGCTCATCGGCGGTGTCCTGTTGATGCGGCCCGGCGGCCAACCGACATTGCTGGCCGGCGAGCAGCCGGACCTCACCACGACCCTCGACGATCAGTCTGAGCTCGCGATCACCGTCTACAACTCCGACATCGCGCTCATCCGGGACGTCCGCAACCTGCAATTGGCGCGCGGCACCGGAAACCTGCGGTTCATGGACATTGCCGCCACGGTGAATCCGGCGACCGTGCACTTCCGCTCCCTCACCGACCCGTCGCGGGTGCGGGTGCTGGAGCAGAACTACGAATACGACCTGCTGGAACCCGACCAGCTGTTGCGCAAGTACGTGGGACGCGAGGTGACGCTGGTGCGGACGCGGCAGGATAGCGGCTCGACCCGCCAGGAAGAAGTGAAGGCGACGCTGCTGAGCTACAACGCCGCGCCGGTGTGGAAGATCGGCAGCGAGATCGTCACCGGCATCGGCGCCGATCACATCCGCTTCCCCGAGCTGCCCAGCACTCTGTACTCGCGGCCGACGCTGATCTGGACGGTGGCCAACGACGGCGCGGCCAGTCACAAGGTGGAGGCGTCGTACCTGGCCGGCAAGCTGGCGTGGAACGCCGACTACGTGCTGACCGTGGGCCGCGATGACACGGCGGCCGACCTCAACGGATGGGTGACCTTGACCAACGGTAGTGGCACGACGTTCCGCAATGCGAAACTGCAGTTAGTCGCCGGCGACCTCAATCGCGTGCGCCAGCAAATGAGCAAGATGGCCATGGAGATGTCCGCCCGTCGCGACGCGGCCGCGCCGGCCGCCAACATGGCCGAAGAGGCGTTCTCCGACTATCACCTCTACACGATGGGCCGCAAGACGACCATCAACAACAACCAGACCAAGCAGGTCAGCCTGCTCGAAGGCACGGATGTTCCCGTCGTGAAGCGCTACGTCGTCGACGGACAGGCCTACTACTACCGCAACCAGCAACACCCGGGCGCGCCGATCAAGGACCTGGTCCAGGTCTTCTACCAGTTCAAGAACGAGCAGAAGGGCGGGCTGGGCATTCCCATGCCGGCCGGCGTGCTGCGCGTCTATCAGCAGGATTCAAAGGGTGGCGTGCAGTTCGTCGGCGAAGACCGCATTCTGCACACGCCGAAGGACGAGACCCTCAACGTCAAGATCGGCAACGCCTTCGACGTGGTGTGCGAGCGCCGGCAGGTCGACTTCGAGAAAATCGCCAGCAACGTCTACGAACTCGAATATGAAGTGACGCTGCGCAACCACAAGGCGACAGCGATCAGCGTGGCGGCTAACGAACCGCTCGGCGGTACGTGGCGGATGCTGCGGTCGTCGCACGAGTGGAACAAGACCGACGCGTGGGCGGCGCAGTTCAAGGTGCCGGTGGCAGCCGACGGCACCGCGGTCCTGAAATACCGCGTCCGCGTTACTTACTAAAGCTGGCCAGCGCCTGTTCTTCCGATTCGAAGGTGTCGAACACGGTCAGCAGCTTGGTAATCGTCAGCAGGTCGGTGATGCGGCTCGTGAGGTTGGCAAGCTTCACGGCACCGTTCGCCTTCTGCGCCGCCATTGAGCAGCGGACCAGTTCGCCGAGGCCGCCGCTGTCCATGTAGCCGACGCCGGCCAGGTTCAGGATCACCTTGGTCTGGCCCTGGAACACGACACTGGCGACCTTGTCGCGCAACAGGGTCGCGCCGTCATCAATGGTGAGCTTGCCCTGAAGGTCGAGGACAGTGATATCGCCGACGGTGCGTTCGTTGATGGTCATGCAGAATCCCTGTCGGCCCGGACGCACCCGGGCAATGGCGAGACGATTCCGCGACGTGGGGGCGGCGCCTCGCACGGGGAGTTTACCTCATCCCATGCCCCTCGGGGCCGCTACTCGTGCCCTCCTGATACGGGACGTCGATCAGGCGATCGCGACCACTGCGCATGTCTTCTTCAAGCAGTGCCAGCAGCGCCCTGGCGATGCCACCGGGGCGGCCGTCGCCAATTTTCGCGCCATCCCACTCCACGATCGACGCCACTTTGATCGAACTGCCGATCAGCATCATCTCGCGCGCCGCCCGCGCGTCACCGGCGGGAATGTCGCACACCTCGACACCCGCGATCAGGCCCTGCGTGACCAGTACGGGCGCCAGCTCCAGCAGCCGCAGCGAGGTGCAGCCCGACAGGATGTGATCGAACTTCGGGTGCCGCCACACGCCGTCCGCGGTCACGAACGCCACGTTCATGTTCGAACTCTCACCGACGTTGCCCGAGGCATCCAGGAACACGCCGTTGTCGAGCCCGGCCTGCTTGGCTTCCATCTGCATCAACACGTTGGGCAGGTAGTTGGTGCTCTTGGTGATGGCGTAGAGCGGCGGCTTAATCGGCAGCGTGGTCGTCATCACCTTCAGGCCTTCGGTGTACCAGCGCTCGGGATACGCCAGGCCGGGGAAGATCATGACGAAGAAGCCCGGCTCGGCGCCGGCGGCCGGACTGAGCTCGAGGCTGCCCGGCCCAGACGACAACCAGTAGCGGATCGAGCCATCCCGCCTGCCACTGAGCGCCGTCGTCTTGATGATGGTGTCGCGCATCTGTTCGCGACTGGCGGGCAGCGGCAGGTTGGAGCGCTCGGCCGACCGGAGCAGGCGATCGAGGTGCGCATCGAGGTCGTAGATCTTGCCGTTGACGATCCCGGCGGTGTCGAAGATGCCGTGGCCGCGATGCACCATATGATCGTCAAACGGGATCACCATCAACGCGGGATCCGTGACGACGCCACCGAGCTGGCTTGAATAGAACGCCGAATACTTGACGGGCTGCTTCTCACGCAGCGCGCGGAGCGCGTCAAGGGCCTCGCCGGCGGCGAGCACGCGGGGAGTCGCTAGAGTGACGGGCATTGGCTGCCACTCTAGCATGAGGAAAAGGACGACAGCGGCTAGCGGCGCGTCACGGTGACAACCAGGGCGGATCTCACTGGCGGGTCCGCGTGGACGGCCCGTAGAGCACGCGCCCCGGACGCGCCGTCGTCATCTTGCCGCCTTCGAAGGCCACCTGGCCGTTGACAATCACCAGGCTCACGCCTTCGGCATAGCTGTGCGGCTTCTCGAACGTCGCGGTGTCGCGGACGGTGGCGGCGTCGAACACCGCGATGTCGGCCTTCAATCCCTGGCGGAGAACACCGCGATCGCTCATCCCAAGACGCTGCGCGGGAAACGCCGACATCTTCTGTACCGCCGTTTCGAGCGGCAGCAACTTCTTGTCGCGCACGTACAGGCCGAGGACCCGGGCGAACGTGCCGTAGCTGCGCGGGTGCGGCACGTTGCGGCCAAACACCGGCACCTCGCCATCGGAGCCGATCATCGTCGCCGGGTGCACGAGAATGCGCTGCAGATCCTCTTCGCCAATAGCGTGGAAAATGCCGCCACAGCCGCCCTGCTCGACAATCCACATCGCTGTCTCGGCCGCGTTCTCGAGCGTGACCGCGAGGCCGCGGCCCTGGGTGATCTGCGCCAGGTTCTGGCCCGCCAGCTTCGGATCGAACTGGCACGCCGACACCGACACGTTCTTCGGGTCGCCGCCGCCGCGTTCGTCGCGAATGATCGCAGTGCTCTCGGCCTTGATCTTGGCCCGGGTGGCCGGATCCTTCAACCGCTTGAGCGTTGATTCGCGTCCGCCTTCCTGCGCCCACGCCGGCAGTAGCGCCGCACCGATGCTCGTCGCGGACGCCGTGTAGGGGTACTGATCGATAGTTGCGTCAACGCCGCGCGCGCGGGCTTCATCAACCATCCGCAGCGTCTCGACCGAGCCGCCCCAATACTTCTTGCCCACGACCTTGTGATGCGTGATCTGCGTCGGCAGGCCGCCGCGCTCGCCGATCGCGATTGTTTCGCGCACGCTGTCGGCGAGGCCCTTGGCCTCATCGCGCATGTGGGAGATGTAGATGCCCCCCATGCGGCCGGCCACCCTCGCCAGGTCGATCACCTCTTCGGTCGGCGTGAAGTTGCCGGGCACGTAGAACAGCCCCGAGCTGAGGCCGAGCGCGCCCTCTTCCATCCCCTGGGTGACAAGCGCTCGCATCTTCTCAAGCTCGGCCCGCGTCGCCGGCCGATCGACTTCGCCCATGACCTCGCTGCGCACCGACCCCTGGCCGATGAACATCGCGAAGTTCGGCGTGATGCGCATCGCCTGCACCTTGGCGAGAAACGGCGCCAGCGGCAGCGGCGAGCTGCCGTCGGGGCCTTCGATCAGCGTCGTGACGCCCTGCCGGACGTAGTTGTCCGCAGTCGGGACCTCGAAGATGCCGCGGCGGGCATGCGTGTGGATGTCGATGAACCCGGGCGCGACCACGAGGCCAGTGACGTCGACGACGCGGCCGGCCGGTTCGGTGATGGCCGGGGCGATGCGGACGATCGTGTCGCCCTTGATCGCGAGGTCGGCCTTGTACCACGGGCTGGCGGTACCATCGACGATGCGGCCGTTGCGCAACACCAAGTCGTAGGCCGGCGCCTGGCCGGACGTGAGAACGGGAACCAGCAGGAGGAGCAGGAGCAGTCGGCGCATGGCGCGACTATAGCCTCACGGGGTTCCAGGTGCATAATGCCCTTATGACAGCCCCATGGCGTTGGTCGCTCGTGACGGCACTGGTCGTGGCCCTGCTCGGAACAACGTCGGCGCAGACGCCGTCGACCGGCCGGGTAATGCGCGACAAGCTGACCCATACCCAGAACATCCTTGAGGCCATCATGGTCAGTGACTACGACGCGCTCGAGCGCGAGAGTGCAGCGCTGGTCCGCGCCACCGAGTTGCCGGCCTGGTCGGTGCTGAAGAGCCCGGAATACATGCGGCAGAGCGCCGCTTTCGTGAGCGCGATCCAGGACCTGCGTGATGCGGCACGAGCGCGCGACCTCGACCGGGCGGCGCTCGAGTACATGTCGTTGACGCTGACCTGCTTCCAGTGCCATAAGCACCTGAAGGGCGCCCGCGTCGCGGGCCAGTGACCGGAACGAAAGGCCCCGATGTCTCGAATGCGCGGCTTCACCGGCGAGGCCGTCAAAGTGCTGAACCTGCCGAACCCGGTGTTCCAGGACTACACGCAGTTCCGCTCGGTGTCGCACACGCACACCAGCGCCGCGCATTCGTGGAGCCACAAGGGCACCAACGGCTTCACCTCGAAGTGGACCGCCGCCGGCAAATAGCGGCGTGCAGGCGCATTTGGCACGCAAAAAAAGAAGGGCCGCGGGGCGCCCCGCGGCCTAATACGTTCACGTTGGAGGATGAGCGAGTTCGTCGAGCCGTTGCGCGTTTAGTCTGTGCCTAATCGGTGTTAATCGGTGGCTAGTGTGCGCGCGCCACTCCGGGCACGCCAACCGTATCGAAGGCCCCTTCGGGCACGGCGTCCGGCGCCTCGACCAGGCACCACGCCTCTTGATCGTTGAGAATCTCGGCCGCCAGCTGCGTGTGCAGGGCATGTCCCGCGCGATGCGCGACCACGTGACCCACAATCGGCCGGCCCACGAGCGCGAGGTCGCCGACCACATCGAGAATCTTGTGGCGGACAAACTCGTCTTCAAATCGCAGCGCGTTCAGCACGCCAGTGTCACCGATGACGATGGCGTTCTCGAGCGAGCCGCCGAGCGCCAAACCGTTCTGCCGCAGCCATTCCACTTCCTTGAGGAAGCCGAAGGTGCGCGCGGCGGCGATGTTGTCGGCAAAGCTGGCTTCGGTAATTCGTTCCGTACGCGCCTGGTGCCGCAACAGCGGATGGTCGAAGCTGATGGTGTAGCTGACCTTGAAGTGATCCGACGGGTAGATGGCAATGTGCTTGTCGCCGCTCGTAATCTGCACCGGCTTGAGGATCTTCAGATACTTGCGCGCCGGACCGAGCGTCTTGACGCCCGCTTCCTGCAGCAGATACAGGAACGGCGCACTGCTGCCGTCCATGATCGGGACTTCTTTGTGATTGAGCTCGACGATGACATTGTCGATGCCAGCCGAGACGAGCGCGGCGAGCAGGTGCTCAACCGTTTCGACCGTGGCGCCGGCCTTGCCAAGCACCGTGGCGTGCTGGACGCTAGACACTTCAGAAACCGCGGCGGGAATGTCGACGCCCAGGTCCGTGCGGCGGAACCGGATGCCGGTGTCCGCGGCTGCGGGTTTCAGGGTCAGCGTGACCTTCTGGCCAGAGTGAAGCCCGATGCCAGCGCACGAAATCTGCCGTTTGAGCGTCCGTTGTGCGTCCATTCAGTTTACGGTTCCGGTCCCCAGAGAAGCAAAGTCGATGCCTGTTATGAGCAGACCGGACAGAGTGGGCTAAGCCTATTACCTACAACGTTTACACGGATATGCGCATTCAGGCACCGCCCCTGTCTGTGTTTCCGTAGCCACAGCGGCAAACGCCAGAAGTGTGGCTTTCTTGCCATTCGACTCATGGCAGGCCTCGTCAAGCCTTGAGCATTTCCGCCAAAAACTGGCCGGTCGCCGAGTTCTTGACCTTCGCCACTTGCTCTGGCGTGCCTTGCGCCACCACCCGGCCGCCAGCTTCGCCGCCTTCGGGTCCCAGATCAATCAGCCAGTCGGCGGACTTGATGACATCCAGATTGTGCTCGATCACGACGATCGTGTTGCCCTGATCGACCAGCCGCATCAGCACGTCGAGCAGCTTGCGCACGTCTTCGAAGTGCAGGCCGGTCGTCGGCTCATCCAGGATATAGAGGGTCCGGCCGGTGCCGCGCTTCGACAGCTCGCGTGACAGCTTGACCCGCTGCGCCTCTCCACCACTGAGTGTGGTCGCCGACTGGCCGAGCGTGATGTAGCCAAGGCCAACGCTTTGCAGCGTCCGCAACTTAACCGCCAACGGCGGGAAATTTTCCAGTAGCGGGAGCGCCTGGTCCACCGTCAGGTCAAGCACATCGGCGATCGACTTACCGCGGTACTTGATCTCCAGCGTCTCGCGATTGTAGCGGCGGCCCTTGCACTGCTCGCACGTCACGTAGACGTTGGGCAGGAAGTGCATCTCGATGGCCATCACGCCATCGCCTTGGCACGCCTCGCAGCGACCGCCCTTGACGTTGAACGAGAAGCGGCCCGGCTTGAAGCCGCGGGTGCGCGCTTCGGGCACCATCGCGAACAACTCGCGGATGAACGTGAACAGGCTGGTGTAGGTCGCCGGATTCGATCGCGGCGTGCGCCCGATCGGCGACTGGTCGATCTCGATGACCTTGTCGATCAGGTTGATGCCCTCGATCTGGTCGTGGGCGCCGGGTTCGTCGGCGGCGCGGTAGAACTCGCGCGCCAGCGACTTGTAGAGGATGTCGTTGACCAGCGTGCTCTTGCCAGACCCGCTCACGCCGGTCACCGCCACGAGGCGGCCGAGCGGGATCTTCACGTCCACGGACTTGAGATTGTTGGCGCGGGCGCCGCGAATCACGATCTCGCCCTTGGCCTCTTTCCGCCGGGCCGACGGCGTCACAATCCCGTTATGGCCGGCCAGGTACGCGCCGGTCAGCGAGCCGTTACCGTTACCAATCAGATCTGCCGGAGTGCCCTGGAAGATCACGTGCCCACCAAGGTCGCCGGCACCGGGACCGAGGTCGACCACGTAGTCGGCGGTGCGGATGGTTTCTTCGTCGTGCTCAACCACGACGACGGTGTTGCCCAGATCACGCAACCGTCCGAGCGTCGTCAGCAACTTCCGGTTGTCGCGCTGGTGCAGGCCGATCGACGGCTCGTCCAGGACGTACAGCACACCGGTCAGGTTCGACCCAATCTGCGTGGCGAGACGAATGCGCTGGCCTTCACCGCCCGACAACGTCGCCGCCGAACGCGCCAGGGTCAGGTAGCCGACGCCGACGTCGTTCAGGAACCGCAACCGATCCCGAATCTCCTTCAGGATGCGCGTCGCGATGATGGCCTCGCGATCGTGCAACTCGATGCCGTCGAACACGGCCAGGGCGCCAGCGACCGGCAGGTTCACGTATTCGGCGATCGATTTGCCCTTCAGCGTGACCGACTGACTCTCGGGCCTGAGGCGGTTGCCCTTGCAGACCGGGCACTCGCGCAACGCGCGATACGGGTCGAGCTCTTCCTGCACCGCCCACGAGCCTTCTTCGAAGCGGCGTCGCAGGTTGGGAATCACCCCTTCGAAGTCGCGGCCGAATGGATCGGGCGTCACGAGCTTCTTCTTCTTGGCGGATTGGGCGGATTGGGCGGATTGGGCGGATTGGGCGGCACTGAAGTGCCGCCCTTCTGGCACTGCTTGCGGGTTCCGCCCTTCTGGCA
>Ga0163144_10015723_pt1 | contig 15579 bp, 10 predicted proteins | sample OliLak19BULKMAT1_FD_123175 | JGI IMG/M metagenome (GOLD analysis project Ga0163144, IMG submission 123175) | Freshwater microbial mat bacterial communities from Lake Vanda, McMurdo Dry Valleys, Antarctica - Oligotrophic Lake LV.19.BULKMAT1 | ecosystem: Environmental > Aquatic > Freshwater >...
ACAGGTCTTGCACAGCGGATTTGCGCTGGATGAGTGCTGGCTGGAATGCGATGCTCTGGATGATCAGATTGAGACCACGGTGCCCTTTGCGTTTCATCCGCAACTGGGATACCTGACGGCCTGTCCCACGAATGTCGGCACTGGTATCCGGGTCAGCGTCATGGTGCATCTCCCGGCTCTGCGGATCACGCGTGAAATTCAGAAGGTGCATCAGGCGGCGCAAAAGATCAATCTCGCCGTGAGAGGACTGTATGGCGAGGGCAGCCAGGCGATGGGCGACTTTTATCAGATCTCCAATCAGGTCACGCTCGGGAAATCCGAACCTGAACTCATCGCCGGTGTGCAGGAAGTCGTTTCACATATCATCGGCTGGGAGCGGCGAGTGCGGGATCTGCTGGTGCGCGACAATCGCTCACAGCTTCACGATCAGGTGGCTCGGGCGTTCGGGACGCTGACGAGTGCCCGCTCAATCAGCTCGGAAGAAACCATGCACCTGCTGTCCAGCCTGCGAATGGGAGTGCATCTGGGACTGGTGGAAAATACGGACGTCGCGACGATCAATGAATTGTTCATTCACACTCAGCCGGCGCATCTGCAGAAGCTGCACGGTGAGGAACTGGAGACGGCCGACCGTAATCTTGCGCGTGCCAACTATCTGCGCAAGCGTCTGAGTTCGTCATCGTTGGGATGAGGCCCCGTGTTCATGTCGTCTTCGCCTGAATTCAATCTGTCCAGCGGTCCTGTTTCCGCGTTGCTTGTCGCGCCGAATGTGGATGCCGACAACGATCGACGTCCGATCGGGATGCCCGCGCCGGATCTCTGCCGACGAGCCCTGAGTACACCGCGGGGATTCCCGGAACTGGTGCGATGTGTCGTTCCGGGTGATAACGTGATCATCGCAGTCGATCCGGAAACTCCTTTTCTCGCTGATGTGCTCACGGCGGTTTGTGAGCATCTGCAGACCGTCCCGGACGGCGGAGTTTCGCTGACGCTGTTGCTTCCGGAAGACGAATCAGGCAACTCCTGGCAATGGCTGACAGACAGTCTGCCCCTGCATCTTCAGCAGCAGATGACAATCGTGAGTCATCTTCCCTCGGATCAGAATCAGCTCAGTTATCTCGCAAGTTCCGCGGCCGGCGAACGAATCTATCTCAACCGCCTTCTGACCGATGCAGACATGATCGTGTCGATCGGATTGTTAGCATTTGACGGACAGCTCGGCGTTCGTGGCACAACGAGCGTCCTGTTTCCCGCATTTTCTGATGAAGCCACGCTGCGGGCCGCAAGGAGTCATGGGCATTCAGAATTGACTCCCGAACAGCAGCGTCCATTCCGCGATCTGGTCGACGAAATCGGCTGGCTGCTGGGGACACAGTTTACCGTCCAGGTCATTCCCGGTGTCGGTGCCGCACCGACGGAGATCATCGCCGGCTTGCCGGATGACGTCCTCCAACACGGGAGGGAAGTACTGAACCGGGTCTTCCGTATCCTTGTGCGTGAAGAAGTGGATGCTGTCGTATTGTCAATTCCAGGCGGAGCCGCATTCGGCTGGCGTCAGCTGGGCCACGCGCTCGAACAGGCTTCGCATTTGATCAATCAGGGAGGCCGAATCATCGTCGTGGCCGATTTGCCCGTGCCCGAGGGTCCGGCCGCGACGATGCTTCGTCGTTGTCAGGAACCGGAGGATCTTCTGAAACCGCTGCGCCGGGAACCGACATCCGATGCCGTGGAGATTGCGCAGCTGATTGAAACACTTCGTCGGGCGAGGGTTTACCTCCTGAGTACGCTGCCGCCGGATGTGGTCGAGGAAATGGGCATGATCCCGATCGCAGATTCAGCAGAATTGCAGCGTCTTGTCGCGGCGGTTGAAAACCGAATCGTGATTCCAAATGCGAACTACGCATGGTGTGACGTCGGTGTGAGGGTTTAGCCATGAATCCGCTCAAAGAACTGCAGGAACTTGTCAGTCTGTTCCCCGAACCCGACGGACAGCCGCTGTATCAAAGCGCAGAACACGTGGCGAAGGAAGCGACGCCGGAACCCTACCACCGGATGTTGGTGCATGAGCACCACATGACGATCAGTATGGAGGCTTTTCACGACTGCACGGTCGAGGTGGACGTCCTGGCATCGCGGTTTGAAAACGGGCTGTATCTCCGGAAGATCGATCTCCGCAAGAGCGGCACGGCGGAGGTCATCCAGTTTGGTCTTGTCCGTTTCAATCTCGACTTTGTCACGGAGCATGTCCGCGCCGAGATTCTGGCTGAGAAGATTCCTCTGGGGCGTGTCCTGATCCAGCACAACGTGCTGCGCCATGTGGATCTCGGCGCAGTGATTCGACTAACCGCCGGCCCGGGGCTGGCAAAGTACCTGCAGATGGATGAAGGGCAGGTCACCTACGGCCGCATGGCAACGATCTTCTGCAACGGATCCCCGGCGATCGACCTGCTGGAGATCGCCGCGCCTCTGGAGTAGCGGTCCCCCATTGCCTGCTGCGCCAGGACGCAATCCACCACAATGCCCAAAACACCCGCACAGAAATCCAGGCGAGACATCGACGCACAACTCATCGCAGCCGGATGGCTTGTGCAAAGTCGGGACGAGATCGACCTGTCCGCAGGACGTGGCATTGCAGTCTGTGAGTTCCCTCTGAATCCGGGATTCGGTTTCGCTGACTACTTGCTCTATCTCGACCGCAAGGCTGTCGGAGCCATCGAAGCGAAAGCCGAAGGCACACTGACCGGGGTCGAAGCCCAGTCCGCGAAATACGCCGCAGGTTTGCCAGCCAATCTGCCGGCCGTCAAACGTCCGTTGCCGTTTCTGTTTGAGTCCAACGGATCGGTGACGTATTTCACGAACGGTCTGGACCCCAAACCACGCAGCCGGCAAGTCTTCAGCTTTCCGCGACCGGAAACGCTCATCGAATGGCTGGAACAGCCGCAACAATTGCGAGCTCGCCTGAAAGAACTGCCACCGCTCGACGAAACGGGACTATGGAAAATCCAGGCGCGAGCCATTCACAAACTCGAAGCGTCATTTGGCAAAGCCAGCTTGCGAGCCCTGATCCAGATGGCAACCGGGGCCGGAAAGACGTTTACGGCTGTCAACATTGCCTACCGACTGCTGAAGTTCGGCGGAGCAAAACGCATCCTGTTCCTGGTGGACCGTGCAAATCTCGGAAAGCAGACAGAGGACGAGTTTGCCAATTTCACGCCGACCGACGACGACCGCAAGTTCCCGGTGATTTACACCGTCCAGCGGCTCAAATCGAACGCCATCAATCCCGCCGCCAAGGTCGTCATCACGACCATTCAGCGTCTGTACTCGATGCTGAAGGGCGAAGTTGAGTTTGACGATGGCAATGAAGAAGGGTCCTCATTCGACACCGCCAAACCCTGGAAAGGCGAGCCCCCGGATGTCGTCTACAACGCTGGGATCCCGCCGGAGTTCTTCGACTTTGTCATCGTCGATGAGTGCCATCGCTCCATCTACGACCTCTGGAAACAAGTGCTGCTGTACTTCGACGCCTTTCTGACTGGCCTGACGGCGACGCCCGCCGGACAGACAATCGGCTTCTTCAATCAGAATCTTGTCGAGCAGTACGGTCACGACGAAGCAGTCGTCGACGGCGTCAACGTGGACTTCGACGTCTATCGCATCCGCACGCGGATCACCGAAAGCGGTGCCACGATTCGATCGCAGCCCGACGAAGCAGAGGCCGGCGTCTATGTCGACAAACGTGACAAACTCACGCGAGCCGAACGACTGGAACGGCTGCAGGCGGATCTGACGTACACAGCCAATCACCTGGACCGAGACGTCGTCTCTGAGAGCCAGATCCGCACGGTCATCCGTCAGTTTCGTGACAAGGTTCTTCCCGAAGCGTTTCCTGATCGCATCGAAAAAGACACCAACAAGCCGGAGCTTCCGAAGACGCTGATCTTCGCGAAAGACGATTCTCACGCTGACGACATTGTCCGCATGGTTCGTGAGGAGTTCGCGGAAGAAAACAAGTTCTGCGAAAAGATCACCTACCGCACGGGCTTTACGCGGGTCCCACGCAAAGTCAAAAACGACGATGGCACGGAATCCGAGGTCATCGACTGGGTCAAGACGTCCAGCCTGACGCCAGACGAGATCCTTGGCAACTTCCGCAACAGCTACAGTCCTCGCATTGCCGTCACTGTGGACATGATCTCCACAGGGACGGACGTCAAAGCCATCGAATGTGTTTTCTTCATGAGGAACGTCAAGTCTGCAGGATACTTTGAACAGATGAAAGGCCGCGGTGTCCGAGTCATCTCGCCGGATAAACTGCGAGTCGTCTCGCCCAGTGCCAAAGCCAAAGAACGATTCATCATCGTGGACGCCGTGGGAGTCTGTGAGCACGACAAAACCGATTCGCACACGCTGAACCGCAAGCCGTCTGCTCCGTTGAATGAACTGCTGGAATACGTCGCCCGTGGCGGCACCGATCCGGACGCCCTGACCACGCTGGCCGGGCGGCTGGCCCGCCTGCAGCGGCAGTTCAGTACGGATCAGCTCGCAGAACTGAAGGAACTCGCTGGCGGCAAGACCTTTCCGGAACTCGCTCACGATCTGCTGCAGGCCGTGGATCCGGATGCTCAGATCGCCGCGGCGAAAAAGCTGCCAGGTGTGTTTGGAAAACCGACAACGGAAAAGATTGAGAAAGCCGCCGAACAACTGGCTCAACAGGCCGTCACTCCGTTTCTGAAAGCCGCGTTCCGCCGCCGCATTCTGGAGATTCGAACGCAGAACGAACAAACAATCGATCGGCATACGATCGACACGGTCATCTCAGCGGGATTCGATGCGTCGGCACTTGAGAAAGCAAAATCGCACGTTCAGGACTTCCGTGCCTGGATCGTCGAGCACAAGGACGAACTCACGGCACTTCAAGTTTTGTACTCCGGCACTCGGCCTTTGAAACTGTCGCTGAAAGAACTTCGTCAGTTACAGGATGCGATTTCCAGGCCGCCGCTGGCTTTGACACCAACGCCGCTTTGGCGAGCCTTCGAGTTGGTGGAATCCATCAGCATTGCCGAAGATGTGGCCGCTGCCAGACTACGTCCTGGCGAGTCGCTGGCCGATCTGGTGAAACTCGTGCGTCATGCGATTCAGCCGCAAACACCTCTGGAACCCTACGCGGCCGCCGTGCGAGAACAGTACGTCGGCTGGCTGAAGGAGCAGAACATCGCGGGGACTATGTTTACGCCCGAGCAGCAGGAATGGCTCGACCGCATGGCCGAGCACATTGCGACGAGTCTTGCGATCGAGCCCGATGATTTCTCCGTCGGCTGGTTCAGCCAGCACGGCAGCCTAGGCCATGCCCATCAACTGTTCGGCGACAGACTCAAACCGCTGATCGCGGAACTGAATGATTGGCTGGCCGTATGAGTCAAGGACATGAGCCACAGCTACCGTCCGGCTGGTCGCACTGCAAACTTGACGACATCGCGGACCTGATTCGAGGGATTGCATTCCCAAAAGTAGCGAAGGCGCAGGGATATGAAAAGGGGCTAATCGCTTGCTTGCGTACAACAAACGTTCAGCAAGCCGTGGAATGGGACGACTTGTGGTGGGTTCCGGAGAGATTCGTTCGGCGAGATGAGCAAATAGTTCGGCCGGGTGACGTCTTGATCTCGGTTGCAAACAGTCACGATTTGGTGGGCAAAGTTGCGCTGATTGTTGAGCCGCCAGTGCGATCCACGTTGGGAGCCTTTATTGCAGTCATCCGTGCAATAATGCCTGTGGAGTGTCGCTTCCTGTATTACCAGCTTGCGTCGCCATCCGTGCAGAGTGCTATCCGAAGCACCGCGTCAACAACGACCAACATCTCAAACGTGAACTCGACCAAAGTCCGGGCGACAACGTTGACCGTTGCCCCCTTACATGAGCAGCAACGAATTGCAGAATTCCTTGACGAACTCCTGTCCGATCTCGACGCGGGAGTGGCGGCGTTGGGGCGGGTGCAGGCGAAGTTGAAGCACTACCGCGCGGCGGTGCTCAAGGCCGCGGTTGAAGGCCAGTTAACCGCCGAATGGCGAGCCCGCAATCCGACCACCGAACCCGCCTCCGCTCTGCTCGCCCGCATCCTCACCGAACGCCGCCGCCGCTGGGAAGAAAGCCAACTCCAGAAGTTCAAAGACGCTGGCAAGGAACCACCGAAGAACTGGAAGGAGAAATACCAGGAACCAACGTCGCCTGATACGACCGGATTGCCTTCGCTGCCAGAAGGCTGGTGCTGGGCAACGTGTGAGCAAATGGGAGACGTGAATCTGGGTCGTCAACGTGCACCGCAGCATCATACTGGCGCATTCATGCGTCCGTATCTTCGGGTCGCAAATGTGTACGAAGACCGCATTGACTTGAACAGTGTCTATGAAATGAACTTTACGCCAGCAGAGTTTGCGTTGTATGAGGTTCTACCCGGTGACATCCTTCTCAACGAAGGGCAAAGTCTGGAGTTGGTTGGTCGCTCAGCAATTTATCGTGGCGAACTCCCAGGCACATGCTTCACGAATACGCTCATCCGATTCCGATTGTACGCTGGATTGATGCCTGCATTGGCTCAAACTTATTTCAGAGCCTGCCTGCGAAATCACCGGTTCCGAAAACTCGCACGATGGACAACGAATATTGCACACTTGGGAGGCGAGCGGTTTGCCGCGATGGAATTCCCTGTACCACCCATTGCCGAACAAGAAGCCATTGTCGAGGCCGTTGAAGCGCAGCTTTCGGTGATCGATCACCTCGAAGCGGATCTTGAAGCCAAGCAGAAAAGTGCTCAGGCATTGCGGCAGTCGATTCTGCGACATGCGTTCACCGGGCAACTGGTCCCGCAGGACCCGAACGATGAACCTGCGTCCGAACTGCTGAAACGCATCGCCGCCGAACGTGAAGAACGATCACGGCTGGCGAAGGCCGCGAAGTCGCCGAAATCTGCAGCGACCTCGAAACGCGGTAGGAGGAAGAAGTCTGCACCATGAAAAAGAAAGCACCATCAAAATCTGTCAAAGCCACTCCGCGTTTGCCCGCCAGGCAGGCCCGCGGCTACACGCAGCTCGTGAAGGCTATTTCCAGTCTCAATACCCGGATGGTCAGCCATGTGGCAACGGCTGCCAATCAGGCTCTGGTGCTGCGAAACTGGATGGTCGGAGCGTGGATCGTGGAATTCGAACAGCATGGTGCCGATCGGGCGAAGTACGGTGAACGGCTGTTGGAGACGCTGGCGGGAGATCTGGCCATGAAAGGAGTACACGGGCTTGGCCTCCGGATGCTGAGAAACTGCCGCATGTTTTACATGCTCTATCCCCAGATTCGGCAACCGGTGGTTGCCGAATTGGATGAGGCGTTTTCTTTGCTCTCAATTGGTCAACCCGTGGTTGACCAATTCACCGGGCACAATCCATCGGATTCGGCAACCACTGGTTGCCGAATTCGCGGTGCACAGTCGCCGGAACTACCATCTCCCTTAGAACCACAGCAACTCATCCGACTTTCGTGGACACATCTCATTGAGCTGATCCGAATAGACGATCCGTGGCAACGAGCGTTCTACGAGAACGAATGCCTTTCCGGCCATTGGTCTAAACGTCAGCTCCAGCGGCAGATCGAAAGCCTGCTTTACGAACGCACGGGGCTGTCCCGGAACAAGAAGGCCGTCATTGAACGGGCGCGAAAACAAGAGCCGCAGGAGTCCATCGCCGACATGCTGCGTGATCCGTATGTGCTTGAATTCACTGGACTCGCGGAACGCTCCGAGTACTCTGAGGATCAACTGGAGTCTGCTTTGCTGGATCATCTGCAGCGATTCCTGCTCGAACTCGGACGGGGATTCTGCTTTGAAGCACGTCAGTTTCGGATGACCGAGGGCCGCAAACACCACCGTGTTGATCTCGTCTTCTATCACCGACTGTTGCGATGTCATGTACTGATTGATCTCAAGATCCGCGCTTTCCGACCGACGGACGCAGGACAGATGAATTTCTACGTGAACTGGTTCAAAGCCAACATGATGTCCAAAGGTGACAATCCTCCCGTCGGAATTCTGCTTTGCAGTGACAAAGACGGTGCGGAAGTTGAGTTCGCCACGGCGGGAATGGATCAGAAACTCTTCGTGTCGCGCTATCTCACTGTCCTGCCAAGTGTTGAGCAACTCAAGGCACGGCTTGAACACGACCGGGCTGAATTCACATCTGTCATACAAGGCAGGAAGTAGTTCTTCATGGACACATCTCAGATCGGAAAGCGGGCATGGAGCTACGCAGGCGTTCTGCAGCAGGCGGGACTCAGCTGTGTGGAATACGTCGAACAACTCACGATGCTGCTCTTCCTGAAAATGGCCGATCAGCTCACCGAGCCGCCTCACAACAAGCCTCCCATCGTCCCGCCGAAGCTGGGATGGAAACCGCTGCTGAAACTGGATGGTGCTGCGCTCGAAACGCAGTACAGCGAGTCTATCGAAGCGCTGGCACTGAAACCCGGAATGCTGGGCGTCATTTTAAGGGGGCGCGCTGTGACATTCACAACCCGGCACTGCTTAAACAGCTCATCGTCAACCTGATTGACAAGGAGGATTGGCTAAGTCTGCCCGTCGACGTCAAGGGCACGATTTATGAGGAGTTGCTGCAGCGTTCGGCTTCAGAATCAACAAAAGGAGCTGGCCAGTACTTCACGACTCGTGCCGTCATTCGGGCGATGGTCGATGTCATGCAGCCGACTCCGCAGGACACGATTTGCGACCCGGCTGCCGGCACGGGCGGCTTTCTGTTCACGGCGTACAACTCTGTGCTCGACAAGTTCGGGAAGGATCTGAATCGCGACGAAAAGCGGACGATTCAGGAAAAACTGGTCGAGGGCATGGAGCTGTCTCCCAAGGTGGCTCGTATGTGTGCGATGAACCTGCATCTGCACGGCATCGGCGGTGACAAAGTTGTGGTTCACTCCGGACACGACAGCCTCTCGGCCCCCTGGAGCCGAGAGTACTCGATGATCCTGGCCAATCCACCCTTTGGAAAGAGCCAGAGTCTGTTGTTCGTGAATGAAGAAGGCGACACGGAGAAGGACGATCAGGTGATTGTGCGTGAGGACTTCTGGACCTCAACCAGCAACAAGCAGCTCAACTTCGTGCAGCACATGTTCTCGTTGCTGAAGATCAATGGACGAGCGGCCGTCGTACTGCCGGACAACGTCCTGTTCGAAGGCGGTGCCGGTGAGAAAGTCCGCCGGAACCTGCTGGAGAAATGCAATGTCCATACGCTGCTGCGTTTGCCGACCGGCATCTGGTACTCGCCCGGTGTGAAGGCCAATGTCCTGTTCTTCGACAAGAAGGAGGGCCGGCCCAGACCGTGGACGGAAAAGCTCTGGGTCTACGATCTGCGGACGAACAAACACTTCACTCAGAAGCAGTCGCCGATCACGCGAGGCGATTTCGATGAATTCGTCGCCTGTTATCGACCGGGTGCGATCCACAAACGCAAGCCGACGTGGACTGAAGAGAAGCCAGACGGCAGGTGGCTCTGCTTTGGCTACGACGAGTTGATCAAGCGTGACAAACTGAGTCTGGATCTCTTCTGGATTAAGGATCAGAGCCTGACCGATACGGATTCGCTGCCTGCTCCGGATATCCTTGCCATTGAAATCGCTGATGAACTGCAAACCGTGGTGGATCTGTTCAGCCGGATCGCAGCGAAGTTGCCGAAATCACAGGCGTAAGATCATCTTGCCGCATGAAGTGCACTTTCTCACGACCGTCCCCCGATCCTAATACCGGCAGTGCTGCGGACATCCTGCAATGGATGCAGTCGTGATTGATTGTCAATTTATGTCCTTTCTGCCGGAAAGGACTTTCGCCGCAAGGCGAACCCGAGCGACGTGGGATTTCCAATGCAGGCCGATTTTGGCGGATCGCACCCAATCAGTTCGCGGCAAGCCACGGATTCCCGCTCGGCAAGCGGGACCTGCTTGAGACTGCACCTTCCTGCAATCCGGAGTGTGCCTTTGAATTGTCGTAGGGGCGAGGCTGCGATACCTTCCCGTTTCGCGCGGCGGTGGTCGGCGGGAGGCCCGGCTCCTATAGTCCTTCGCCGAGAACAGGAACCGCGTCTGCGACAAGGATCGCGCGGACCGAGTTGATCCGCTGCAGTCAGGAATTTTGTCCGAATGAGTGAACCTTCAGGAAATGCAACTCCGAAGCCGCCGGAGAATAAACCAACCCGATCGTCGGGTGGTGAACCTCGACGAATGAATTTCGGCACCATGACGATGATCCTGCTCGTCGTGGCGGTTATTTTGGCGGTGATGGCCTGGCGAAGCTCGCCGTCCAATCACGGCTCCACGATCCCGTACTCCTACTTTTTTCAGCAGCTGGAGAAGGACAGGGTCGCTTCGGTCACTTTTCACAGTGATATTCTGACCGGCACATGGAAGGTCATTCCGACCGAAACACCGGAAGGATTCACCGGTAAGCTCGTCAAAGAATTCAATACGGTCCTGCCTCCTGAATCAGCGCGTGATGATCAGCTCGTGCCGCAGTTGAAGCGATTGGGAGTCAAGATCGAGGCGACACCGCTGTCAGTCGTCAACGGTTCTGATCTGTTTCTGTGGGTGTTGATGCCACTGGCATTCGTGCTGCTGATGTGGACGGTCATGCGACGATCGTCCGATCCGTTCTCCAGCGGCGGGATGATGGGAGGCTTTATCCGCAGCCCGGCCCGGCGTTTTGAGAAGAGCGACAAGTCCATCACGTTTGAGGAAGTCGCGGGCCTGAAGAATGCCAAACAGGACCTCCAGGAGGTCGTTGAGTTCCTGAAGAATCCGAAACGATTCACGAAGCTCGGTGCGAAGATACCGAAAGGGGTCCTGCTCGTTGGACCTCCCGGAACGGGCAAGACGCTGCTGGCTCGCGCGACTGCCGGAGAAGCCGGTGTTCCGTTCTTTTCGATCAACGGATCAGAGTTTATTCAGATGTTCGTCGGCGTCGGGGCGACTCGAGTGCGCGATCTGTTCAAGACCGCCCGAGAAGCTGCGCCGTGCATCATTTTTATCGACGAAATTGATGCCGTGGGTCGTGTCCGCGGGGCAGGGGTCGGCGGTGGGCACGATGAACGAGAGCAGACTTTGAATCAGATCCTGTCCGAAATGGACGGGTTCCAGCAGGGCGACACGGTGATCGTGCTGGGCGCCACCAATCGCAATGATGTGCTGGATCCGGCGTTGCTGCGACCTGGGCGATTCGATCGGATTGTGACGGTCGACCGTCCGGCGAAGGAAGGTCGTCTGGGAATCCTGAAAGTCCATGCCCGGAAAGTTCCGCTGGCTGACGATGTGGACCTTGAAGCACTCGCGAAAACGACGATGGGGTACAGTGGTGCGGAACTCGAGAAGTTGGTCAACGAAGCGGCTCTGAAGGCAGCTCGTGAAGACAAGCGTTCCGTGGAAATGGTCGACTTCAGATATGCACAGGACCTGATCACGATGGGGGCTCCCCGGGATGAGAAGCCCGATGAGAAGGAAAAGAAGCTCACGGCATGGCATGAAGCCGGGCATGCAGTTCTGGCCTGGGCTCAGGACGGCATGGACCCGGTTCATAAAGTGTCCATTGTTCCTCGAGGCCGCATGCTGGGTGTGACTCAGCTGATGCCGGAGACGGAATCGTATAACCTCGGCGAACGCCTGCTGAAGGCGCGAATCGTGATGACGATGGGCGGACGGGCTGCTGAGAAAATGGTGTTCAACGAATATTCCGCAGGCGCACAGGGAGACATCGATCAGGCCACGCAGATCGCGCGCCGGATGGTGGCGAGCTGGGGCATGTCCGAAGTCATCGGGCCAGTGGCGTTTCGGCAGTCAGAAGAGCATCCGTTCCTTGGCAAAGAAATGCATTCGTACCGTGAGTTCAGTGAAGAGACAACTCGTCTGATTGACATGGAAGTCCAGCGGATCATCAAGGAAGCGAACGCTACGGCCACGCGGCTGTTGACTGTCCATCGTCAGAAACTGGATGTTTTGGCGGAGGCTCTGCTGGAGGCAGAGAATCTGGAACGTGAAGATGTGGAAAGAATTCTGGGCGAACGACCCGGGGCGACGGCGGCGGGATCGTCGCTTGAGGCGTTACACAGATGACTGCCGTGTCCATCATCTGAGATCAATCATGTCCGACTATTCTTCCATGACCGCCACTGAGTTCGCAGCCACCAAACAGAATCTGCCGGAGGCCGGTCGCTGGCATGAGCTGCATGACGGTCAGACTGCGATGTTATCGGCACCAGATGATGCCCATGGTACGATCGTGCTGAATCTGACCAAAGCATTGGCGGAATGGTTCAAAAATCAACCGCTGCAGACTCGGGGTTATGCGTGTCACGAATCCGGACTGCATGTGAAGAGTCAACCGGATACTGTTTACGTCCCGGCGATCAGCATCTTTCAGGGCGGTCGAGCCTTTTCTCAGTTTGAACAGTTCATCGCGACGGAAGTGCCGCGGCTGGTTGTCGATATTGCGTCGTCGAACGATCGCCGACAGGACATGCGGCTGCGAACCACAGCTTACATGAAACATGGTGTTGAGTCCGTCTGGATTCCAGATCCGTTCAAGAAGGAAATTCAGCTCATTCAACGCAGGGGTCACACTCTTGCATTGGGACACTGGCAATACCTTGAGGGCGGTGACCTGTTGCCTGGATTCAGGATCGAGGTCGAAAGAGTGTTCGCTCAGCCGAAGTGGTGGAACGGACAACTTCCGGAATTTTCTGTGGTGCGTGATGAGAATGGGCAGACAAGATCGTGAACCGCGCGCATCTTGATTTGTGCCTTCGTTTCAACACAAGCACGCCGCGCCAGCGAGTGGTCGTCATGCACACCACTCGTCGGCACATCGTGTTTGTATAAGGAACAGGCTGACCACTCGCTGGCGCGTCGTGCTTGTAGAGTTGGACAGCGCCACTTTTCCAGAAATAGTAACCCGAAGCGTAAGCGAGGGAACGAGTTAGGTACAATCCCTGGCTCACGCTTCGCGTTGCAAAAATGCTCGGTTTCCGACAAAACTGGCGCTGTCCAAATGGAACGGAAAAGACTCAGGAGCAGTGACATGGCGATTCGCTGTCATACGCAGGTGAAGCACGCGGTGCTCGTCAGCCTTGCGTTCGGAGTGGCATGCCATCGCGATGCGAATGCGCAGCGTTCAACGCCGTCCACTCCCGTTGCCGCCGATCGGGCCACGCTGGTCATCATGGCTCCGCTCGGGCCTGTCTTTGCAGACCTGCAGATTTCGGTAGCGAAGATGCCGTATCGAACGTGGGTGGGGAGGTATCTGGCGACTCAGATGGATGTCGACAGAGATGACCGGCTCACCGAGAGCGAACTCGAACTGCTCACCGAAAACATCCGGCGGCTGACAGGCATTTCCGGACCGGAGAAGATTCTTGATGCGCTGAGTCTTGAGCAGCCGGCCGCGGACGTGACCGTGGCAGATTTTGCAAAATGGCTGAGTGAAAAACTGCCGAAGGCCTTTGATCTGATCGCTCAGCCGCAGTCGGCGGATGATGCGGTGAGACTGACATCGCTGATTGACGCAGATCAGAATGGGATGGTCTCGGACGCAGAACTGCAGGCAGCAACACGGACATTGCGGTTTCGGGATCTCGACAATGATGAAACATTCAGCGTATCGGAACTGATTCCCTACCGCGATCCCCGCAGTCAGAACGCGGCTGTCACGCCGGATGTCGTCAGCCTGCCGTTCTTCCATGTGACTGGTCCGGATTCACAGTCGCTGGCGGCGGACCGCATCCTGAAACGGTACGGTCATGACGGAGTGCTTGAAGCTGCAGTGCTTCGGCAGACTCGTCCGGCTAAAGAAGGACAGGCGCTTCGAGTTGATCCTGAGTCATTACAGGAAATCCTGGCGGCTCCCGAGTATCACTTGACTCTTGACATCCGCTTGTCGGACAACGCAAACACCAGTGACGTCAACGTGACAGTGTCTCCGGCAGCAACGGAGTTCTGCGAGGTCCAGGATGATTCGTTCGGGCAGACTGCCATTTCCATCGACGGTCTGCCCCTGAAGATTGTCGCGCGCGGCGGCGGGAAGAACAATCGGACAGCCACTCGCGGATTTCTCGGCCAGACATTTGTCATGATTGACAGCGATCGCAACCAGTACCTGGACGAGACCGAATTTGGCGGTATTGTGTCAGCGCTGCAGCAGTCCGGGGCGACGGGAGACTTTGCAGCAGTCGATCACAACAGTGACAAGATGGTCACGCGCGATGAGTTGTTTTCGTTTGCGGAACGGGATCAGATGGCGTCGGCAAGCCGCATCGAAGTGACAGTGATGCAGGATGGCAAGACGCTCTTCGGTCTGCTCGATACGAATCAGGATCGTCGACTGTCCGCTCGCGAAGTTCGCTCAGGAAGCGATGTGCTGAAGCAGTTTGACATGAATCAGGATGGCGGATTCGCTGAAACGGAACTCGGTACCGAGTATGTGCTGACGCTTGGGCTGGGCCGATCAGAGCTGCGGCGAAGTACGGGCTCGATGCAGATGATGAACCCGATGCAGATGAACAGCGGCGATGCGATCCTGCCCGGCACTGCAGCGCTGTCTGGTCCCGAGTGGTTCAAACGCATGGACCGCAATCAGGACGGAGATGTCTCTGCGCGGGAGTTTCCGGGATCGGCTGAGCATTTCCGACAGCTCGATACTGACGCGGATCAGCTCATCACGGCCGTCGAGGCGGAAGCGATCGAACCGCGTCTGCCGACATCGAACTAGCGCGCCAACTCCTGCTGTTTCCCGGCCCGCCGGGACTCCGTCGGCTGGAATTGCTCGGGGCGGATGACCCCCAAGCTGCAGAATTCCCGCCGACGGAGCGGCGGGCCAACAGTAGTGGATTTGACAGCGGTACTGCATCGGGACGCTGAAAAGAGCCAGATCAGCAGAACTTCGGGTCAGACGCGTCAAACGTCAATCCCCGGCCGTTGCGGGTGTCGATTAACGAATCCGGGGGAAACCGGACGCTGGCGCGTGGCGGCTGGGTCGGCAGTAATCTCTCGCACGATGCTTGGCGGTGGTTCATGTCATGCGTGGTCAACGGCATTGAAGAGACTTCTCCGGCGAATGCACTTGCGGGCGAATTCGCCGTTGCGGCGGAACGAGATAGTCTCCGGCGGCTTTTGGCGGGACTGATTGCGGTCTTGCTGTGTGTCGGAGTGCAGATGGTTCACAGCGCGAGCCTGACATCACGGCCGGGGGCTCAGGATGCGATGTTTACGGGCAAGCATCTGGGCTATCTGATGTTTTCGCTGATCTGTGCATGGCTGGCCTCACGGTTGAGTTCTGCCTGGCTCCGGCAACATTCCGGACGACTGTTCTGGATCGTGGTTGTGCTGCTTGTGGCGCTGTTGGTTCCGGGCATTGGCAGTCGCATCAACGGAGCGCAGCGCTGGCTGCGGCTGGGCAGTCTGTCTGTGCAACCGTCGGAACTGGGACGCATCGTTCTGCCGCTGGTCGCAGTGACGCTGCTGACAAAACTGCGGGCAACTACCGGATTTCTG
>Ga0163144_10015724_pt1 | contig 15578 bp, 14 predicted proteins | sample OliLak19BULKMAT1_FD_123175 | JGI IMG/M metagenome (GOLD analysis project Ga0163144, IMG submission 123175) | Freshwater microbial mat bacterial communities from Lake Vanda, McMurdo Dry Valleys, Antarctica - Oligotrophic Lake LV.19.BULKMAT1 | ecosystem: Environmental > Aquatic > Freshwater >...
CTGAAGGGGGAAGAAGCGCGGCGGAGCGCGGAGTGACGCTGAAGTAGCGGCGCCTTCCAGCCGCCGCAGTGATCAGATATTCGCCAACTTTGGCGCAGACTCACCATCGCCCGGAGGGCGCACGTTCATAGCCGGGGAATTCATTCCCCGGATCCGCGATCGCGCCAACGCAAATCCGGCCGGCGGCGGCCGTGACATAGTCACGTCCGCCGCCGGCCGGAGCGGGACGAGATGGAGCCGCGCGTCCGGCGGATAAATCCGCCGGCTACGGACGTGCGCCCTCCGGGCGGATTATCTCTGCCGCGGCCGCACTGCGCCGCACCTAGCTGGTCGTAAACCGGATCTCGTTGCAGCCGTAGGTCGAGCACTTGCCGTTGTAGCTCCAGCAATCGCGGTGGTGAGGGGTGCGGCAGCTGGCGCAGTACACAATGTTCTGCTTCAGCTCTTGCCCGCAGATCTGGCAATTCGTCGCGACCGGCTGATCGGTGATCGGAGTATCGAGATGGAGGATGCCGGAGTCGGGCTGGCCATAGTGGGGAGGTTGCCCATAAGTGGGCTGCGGCTGACCATAAGCAGGCTGTTGACCGAAAGGAGGTTGTTGTGGGTAGCCTTGCGTAGGGGCGCCTGGTTGAGGAAAGCCGGGCTGCTGAGGGAAGCCCTGCGGAGGATAGCCTCCTTGCTGCGAGGATGCCGGCTGCGCACCAATCAGCTGCATGGCGAGCTGGGTGTAGCCATTCAGGGCATTGAAATCGACGACATAGCCGCCGAGATCGATCACCATCACTCCCCCTTGGATCGACACATGCAGCTCGCCGGTTGTGCTCAAGCCGTGCATCTGCTTGAGAGCTCCCATGATCGGCTGCGTGAGCCAAGGGATGGCGATTTGAGGATAGCCTGTTTGCACGAGGAAAGTCTGGTCAAACCACGGCACTCCGGTCTCGATGTCCTGTGTCATGCCGAGGGCTTTTCCCATGCCCGACATCAGCCCCTCTTCGTAGAGCTCGAGCTGAATCCGCGGATCGGGAAATCCGCAGCTAATGCGCGTGTAATAACGGGCGTGTTTTCCGCCGGTCGACCAGGTGTTGAGCTGCATCATCGTTGTCCCGCAAGGGAATTGCAGGCTCCCCCAGTCAAACCAGCCGGGCGGTTGGTAGCTCCCGCCATACATGGCCGCCAATTGCTTGTAGGCCGCTTCTTTGGCGGCCGCATTCTGCTGATTGAAGACGATCACGACCACGATGACGATCGCGATGATGCCGAAGATCCCAAGTGGGCAAAGCGCTTCCATGGTGTTTTCGAATCCAACTAGAAAGAGACAAGCACGGGACCAAATCAGTTTGACGAACGTTGCGTCGCACGGCAAGTCGGCGACATGCTTGATTTCGTTTACGCACCGGGCGGAGCGAGGAGTCGGGTCGTCAGCTCCACATACCGCTGCAAATCATTGAATTCGACGACATCGATGCCGATGATTACCCCGCCGACAAGCCAGGCCATGGTGTGAATCCGAATGATGTTGGTGCGGCACCAATACCAAGCGCGACGCGTTAGCGAGGTGAGTTGGCGATGTGGCGAGTACGAGGTATTTTCATCGCTCCGCTCCAATCTCGCGCGTCATTTTCGCAAGCGACTCGCGTCGTCGCAGGTGGTAAACCCTAACCGTTGGATCGGGGCCAACCGTCCTCGCTAACGCGTCGCGCAAGGTGTTTGCATCAGCTCGAATAGGGCACGCACCGGGTTTCTTTGCAGCCGAAGATCGAGCAGCCGCCATTGTAGGTCCAGCATTCGCCGTGGTGGGGAGTGCGGCAGCGGCTGCAATACACGATGTCGTCTTCGCAAGGATCTTTGCAAACACCGCAAATCGAGTCGCCGGTCATCTGGGCTTCGCCCCCCCCTTCAAACTCGATGCCTGCCTCGCGGGTGAGCAAGGCTTGCTCATAGAGATCGAGCGCGCAGAGGACATAAGATTCGAGCTGCTCGTATTTCTCGCCGGAGTAATACTTGCGAATCGCCAGCAGCCCGCCACCGAAATAGACATACACCTCATTGCTGGCGAAGAAATGCCGCAGCTTCTCGATCTGCACCTGCACTCCGGCGCTGAAGAGCCGCGACACCGCGTGTCCTTCACGACCGGTGATGGTGTAGTCGGAGTCGAACTGGACGTGGCCGATCTGCAGATCGACGAGTCCCTGCCGCGCTTGCCCATAGGTGCGGCCGGGGAAAATCTCGCAGTAGAGATCGACGTCGGGATAGGTGATCTGGAGATCGAGATACCGCCCGCCGAAGGTGGAGCCTCCCATCTCCAGCACCGCATAGCCGGCGCCATAGCGAAAGCGGGCGCTGGGATAGGTGGTCCAGCCGCCGGAGCGCGAGGTTCCATTGAACCGCCGGGCGAGCTGAAAGAACGCCCGATTGAGCCGCTCCGAAACCCCGCTCGACTGCATCATCACCCCGACGATGATGCCGACGACCAGGAGCAGCACAATGAAGACGACCAGGCACTCCATGGATTTCGTTCGCCGATTCAATTAGCCCGTAGGTACAATCAGCACTTCGTAGCTTGGGTCTCCAGACCCGAGCAGTTCTTCATCGCCGAAGGCGATTGTGCTCGGGTCTGGAGACCCAAGCTACGGTCGTTACGGACCGGAAGTCACTCATCCCCGATATACAGCACATCATCGCCCGATGCCTTGCGCCGCGGCGGAGGAGTGGGAGGCAGGGGAGGCGAAGGCGTTTCGGGTCCGATGAACAGGACTTCGTCGCTGCCGACGGTCGTCGGGCGGGGCTGCCCGGGGCGAGTGTAGCGAATCACATTCGGCCGCTCGCCGGCCGCGCGGTCGCGCAAGGTTCGCGCATCGACCGGGCGCGGCAAATCGCGCTGCGATTCGAGCCAGGTGCGCGCCGGGAAATTCGAGGCGTGATCCAAATCGAGGTAGGCCAGACGGGCCAGATCCCACAACCGCTCGACGACGATATCCAGCGAAGGACACGCGCCGGCCGGCATGCCCAATTCCGCGGCGCTCACATAGCCGCTGAACGACACATTCGGATGGGTGATCGGCGAGGTCCAGCGGACTTCCGGCGGGCGATCGGGATACGAATAAGGAAGCCGCAGATCGATCTCGTGCCGATCCACGAGGGTCGCCCCGCCGAGTGCGCCCGCTTCACGCGTGGCACCGCGTCCGAGAAACACGATCTTGTATTGATCGGGGGGAGAACCGCTGGGAGTGAATTCGAGAATCGAGCTCTGGGCGCGCAGCGCCTCCAAGGCCGCTAGATCGGCTTGCAAGCGCAGCTCTCGGAGGTTGGCATTCATAGGGTCTGGTCCAGGTAACCTGCGAAATCGGTTCTGGATTTCGAGCGAAATAGCACGCGACAAACTTGTCGCGCCGCGGGGTTCTCTGCCAAATCGTGCCGTTTCTCGTGCGACGGCGAACGCGAATCGATGTTTCGGAGCGATCCGGTATGGAGCGCGGCGGCGCGACAAGTTTGTCGCGTGCTATTGTTCTCGGTTATCCTTCCTGATCTCGGTTATATCTTCGTTACATAATCTTCGACGGGTCGATCTCCGTTGGATCATCGATCACAGTCGGAGTCTCGCGGTCTTTGTCGCGAGGCGAGTCCTTGGTAGGGCTATTCGTCGAGCTATTCGTTGGCCGCTCGATTCCATTGGGGCGATACGAAAGAAAGGCCATTGCGATGCCGGCGATCAAGATGCCGCCGGCCGCGATCCCGGCCACGACATAGGGATTCTGAATTAAGGAAGCGACATCGCTCGTGGCGCCGGACTTGAGCTTGTCCAGCTCTTCTGTGGCGGCTTTCAGATCGCTCGCCACTCGATCGGCATTGGTCTTTTTGGTTTTGGCGTCGGCATTGGCCGTTTTCAGCTCTTCCTTCTTCACATCCAGCTCGCCTTTGAATTTATCGCGCGCCTCGGTGATTTCGCGCACTCCCTCAATCGTGGCTTCGAGCCGGGCGGCCTTTTCTTCGGCTTTGGTCACTCGTTCGGTGGCGTCTTTCGGCCCATCCTTGAGGCCGCCAAGGAGCTCGTCGATCGCCTTGGCTTTGGCGGTGACCACCGCGTCGCGTGTTTCGAGCTCCTTCACTTTCTTTTCGATATCGGCCAGCCGCGTATTCCCGCCACCGCCGAATCCGCCACCGGCCATCAGGAAGAAGCCGAAGAGGAGCATGCAGAATTGGATGGCGAGGATGCCGACCACCGCGCTGCCGATCCAGCCCGGCTTGTCTTCGTGAATATTGACGATCGGCGCCGCGGAGCCGCCGCCGGTGCCAGGAGAGACGCTCGGAGTGATGCGCATGGGAGCCTGTCCTTCCAGTTGGGCAACGAACAGCGCCAGCTCTTCTTGCCGATACCGGGAAGTGAAAATGTAAAACCCGCCGGTTCGCCGCAGGCTTTTGCCCCCGCCAGCGATCCATTGGAACCATCCTCGATCCTGGCGGCAAGGGTCGATCACGAGCGCCACATCGAGCTTCCGATTGAAAAAATGATCGCAGATGAAGGTATCCATCCCGGAGAGAAACACACCCCAATCGGGATGGGTGTGATACCAGCCGACCATCTGCAGCTCGGTGGGGAATTCGTCGCGCTCGCGGCTGATTTGCTGCCAGGTGTCGTGGGTGAACTTGAAGCTCCCCTTGGTCGCCTCGTAATGCGCGGCGCGGAGGTTGTCGGTCACCACGACAAAGGGATGTCCCTCGTCGTCTTCAAATTGACCGCCGAGCATCACGCCGCCGAGCTCAACACTGGTGTCAGTCAGCGCATGGACCTCCATATCGAGGAGGGCGTCCATATCGACGAAGATGGCCAGTTCTCCCTCCACAGGCCCCTGGCACCCCGCCACCGCGAACCGCCGATTCAGATCGGGCCGGCGCTCGCGCTTGAGCGGGGTTTCTTCGACGTCGCCAAAGGTGATATCGGAGGACATGGGGAAGGAAAGTCAAAAGTTAAATGGCAATTGGAAAGAGAAAGGATGAACGACGCGCCAGCAGAAATGTGACGGGAGGAAGTTATATCACTGAAAACCGAACACTGAAAACTGAAAACTAAACCACGTCGTAAAGCCCGCGATCGCCGGCGAGTAAACAGAAGTATTCGCCTTCCTCGGACTCCACGCGCACAATGTCGTAAGCCGGGATGCTGAGATCAGAGAGTTTTTCGCCGGCCAGCGGACTATCTTCGCGAATTTCGTGGACCAATTCGGGCCGCATCACTTCGCCGGTCTCTTCGATCTTGGCCTCTTTCATGCTGACCAGCGCCAGCGGCCGCATTACTCGCTTGCGCCCCGCGCCATTCACACCGGCGAGCGCCACCACCAGGTCGCGATCCAAGGCCAGGGTGAGCGTGCCGGTCGCGCCGGTTGCGCTCCGCACCGCGTCGAAAAGATCCTTGGCGGTATTCCCAGCGGCGGTGAGGGGAAGCTCGATCGGCTCGTCGTATGTGTCGTGACTGAGGCAGTCTTCCTTGCGCTGGAGCTGCGTCGTGTAAAATTGGTTCGTCATCCCGCTGAAAACGAGCGCCGCGCCGGCTTGGACCGGCAGCCCGTGAATCACCTTGAGGGCTTCTTGCGTCTGCAGCGCGCCGACGAAGGAGGCGATGGTGGGAGCGGTCGGCACCTTGCCGGCGAGCAAGTCTTCCTGGCGGAGCAGGGGGCAGGAATAGCGGAGATTGATCAGGCGATAATCGTTTTCGGTCATCGCGCATTCGTAGCAAGCGTTTCCCGGCGGGACGAAAATCTTCACCACCCCGCTGATCTCCTGGATGCCCCCGTCGATCCAGGGGGTCGACACCTTCCAGCAACTGCGATTCACCCAGAGCCGCGCCTCGCGATTATCGAGGCAGCCGATCACCACATCGACATCGCGGAAGATGCCCAGCCCCAGATCGGTGAGCACATTCGCATCGAGCGGCAGCACATGGGTATCGGGGTTGATTTGGCGGAGCATCGCCGCGGCGGCTGCGGATTTCGATTTGCCCCGATCGCTGGAGCGAAACAGCACACTGCGGGTGAGATTCGATTCTTCGATGGTGTCGAAATCGATGACGATCAATCGGCCGACGCCGAGCAGCGCGAGATTTTTGAGGACCTCGTTCCCCAGCGCGCCCGCTCCAACCACCAGCACGCGCGCGGCCTTGAGCTTCTCCTGGTTCCACCAGGAAATGAGGCGGAGCCGCGAGTAGCGGTCTTGGTCGTCAATAAAAATCGGTTCGTCAGACATATTGGTTACTCGAGGACCACGATCCCGCAATCCACCACCTCGCCGCCCCGCCACTGAAAAAAGCCGAGCTCTTGCTTCACGGGGTCGACCACCAAGGCGATTTGCCATGGCTGCGAGAAGAAGTGGCGATGAATGAAGAGGTCTTTTTCGGAAAGGAAAATGCCCATGTTGGGATGGGTGTGCTGCCAGCCGACGACGACATCGTCCGGATAAAGCCGCTCCGCATCGCGGGTCAGTGCCGACCAGGTGTCGTGAGTGAAGGTGAGCGACGCGGATTGGCTGCGAACATCGACCGCCGGTATGAAATGGCGCAGCTCCACATATTCCCCTTCGTGCTCGAAAAGTCCTCCCAAGAGAAACCCGCCGATCTCCCGGCTGCGATCGCGCTCCGAGAATTCGACGATCTCCGCCAGCAGCGATTCCCACACCACCACCAGCACCGCGTCGGGATGCAGGCTGCCGAGCGTTCGCCAGGGACGACCGACGCCGAAGGCTTGCAGCGGCTTGGGAGTGGGAAGGAGCATCCGATTACCGCCGCGGCCATTTATTCAATGAACATCACATCGTCCGCCCGCGGCCGCGCCGGGCTAGGCTCCGGGATCGGCTCGGCATCGACCACTTCATCTAGGAAGAGGACATCGCCCGATTTTTTCTTCGCGCGATCTTCAGGCGCGACCAGCCCGCTGCCGATCAGATTTCGCAAGCTTCGCGGATCGATCGGGAGGAGATACTCGGCCTGCGACCGCACCCACATCGCCGCCTCGCGATTGTAGGGGCTGCCCGGATCGAAGTTCTTGTAGCGAACCATGTCCCACAGCATTTCGCACAGCTCATCGAGGCTCAGGCTCGGCACCCAGTGAGTGCCATAGCCGCCGAGGCAAACGATCCCGCTCGCCGAAACATTCGGATGGAAGATCGGAGATTGCCAATGCAGCTCCGGCATCATTCGCGGATAGCCGGCGCCGAGAATGATCCGCACCTCATGCACATGGCGGATCTCCACCCGGCTCGCCGCCTCGGATCGCCAGATCCCCATGCCGTGAAACTTCACGAGGTAGTGATCGGGTGGATCGACGGTGGTGACAAACTGCAAGATCGAGCTTTCGCCTTGCAAGCGCTGCATCGCCTTATGATCGGAGCGCAGGCGACGGGTACGAGGAGATTCACGCATAGGAAGAGACGAGGAAAAGTAGCAGCGTCTTGCTGAAGTGACCAGATCCTGCCATTGAACTCAATTCGCTTGTGAGCGGCAGGGCGCTAGCCCCCGGCGATTTGCCTGAGAAGCTCCATCGCCTTGCCGCTCTCTATTTGATCCGAACTCACGAAGAGAGTGCTCTCGTGGTTCGGCCGGCGGCTAGCGCCGTACCGCTCATTTTGAGCTACGCACCCGCCACGATTTCGGGATACACGATCAAGTGGTCGCCATCTTTCACGCCGGCTTCGAGGAGGGTTTGCCCTTCGTGCAGTCGGCGGCCTCCTTCCTTGTGGTCGAGGCTGTAGCTCATCGGCTGGCCGTCGGGCCCCATCACGGGGAGGTTCATCTTGGTGATGATATTTGGCAGGATGCGTTTCACGGTCACGGTGTCGGAAATCACCGCGGCGACGCTCTTCGCGCCGGTTTGATCGAGAAACGTGACCTTCGTTCCTTTTCGTTCGTCTATCGACATCGCTTCTATCTCCCGGATCAGTGACCCGCTGCCAAAAATGGGGCGCGGTTCCGCTGCTGTACTTCCCAATGATTCGTCCGCTACCCGCTAATCTTAGCCGACCCCCCGAAGGAAGCCAAGGAATCGCGGAGTCATAAACGCAGGATTGCCAAGCAGTAGCGGAAGTGTGGCCACTTCCGCTACGGGAGAATCACCTTGCAATTCTCGCGGAGTCATAACCGCAAAGAGTGGCAAAAGTTAATCGCGGTTCGCATTGGCCATTTATTTAATCACCACCACCTCCACCTCCATCTGCCCGATCACCTGGATTACCGGCAGAAAGGCGCTGGCGGCGCTGGCGCCGTCGAGATTCGAATCGGTGATCTTGAGATGCGCGGCGCCGATGCCGCCGCGCGCGAGAGTGGCATCGAGCGGCACCCAGCGATCGCCGATCCAGGCTTCCGTCCAAAGATGGTAGGCGAAACCTGCGGAAGGGGCATGGTAAACCAGCCCGATGGCGACGCGCGAGGGGATCTTCCTCGCTCGCAAGAGCGCGGCGAGGAGGACTCCATGCTCGGTGCAATCCCCGTGAAACGACCGGGCCACCTCGGCAGCGGTGGCAAAGGCCTGCGCCTCCGCCGTGTATTGCATCTTCGAGCGGACCAAACGTTCGAGGGCGCCGGCGATTTTCCACGGATCGGTTTCACCATGTGCGACATTCTCCGCGAGCTCGACGACGCGCGGATCGTCGCTCTCAATCATCTGATTCGGCAGCAGGTCTTTCTCACCTGGCCGGTGGTCGCTTCCGGCATCGATCCGCGCCGGCTCGCCGGGACGGATCGCGGTGATGGTGAGCTCCGCTCGATGGGCATCGAGCGATTTGACCGCTTGCGATGCGCAGTGGCGAAAGACTTTTGCCGGGTCGGACTCGGAGAGGCGAACTCGGTAAACGGCTCGCTTCGTCGCATGCGGATCATCCACTCCGAGTTTCACGCGGACTGTGGTCGCCGCGGCGACATCGAAGGTCGGCGTCTTTCCTTCGCCGGCCAGCGCTCGCTCGCGGCTGGTGCGATAGCTGTATTGCTGCATGGCCGGATGATAGGTCTTTTGCGTTTCGCCGCGGCGATTCATCCAGACGGTCTGCTTGATGGATTGTCCGGAGGTCGTCAATTCAAATTCGATCCGCAAGAGCTCCTGCGGGCCTTCCAGCAGCGGAGTCGTTTCATAGGCCTTCGCCCGCAGCACGACTTCGGCCTTTTCGATCGTTCCCGGCCCGGCAAATAGGAAGGCCAGCTTGCGCTCCTCGCCCGGCTCGAGAGGTTTGGCAAGGAGCGATTCTTCGGCGGCGAAGAAGCCCTGCAGATTCGCAGGCATTTCGACCTGCGAGCGGCTGGAGCGTCCGGCGCTGGTGGTTTCGACGAGCAGACGATCGCCTTCGCGTTTTGCATAGACCAGCAGCGGGATCTCGCCGAGTGCCAGTTTCATGTCGCAGCCTAAGACGCGTCCCTTGCTATCTTCCTCGCAGCCAAACTCGATCCGCTGCGACAGGGTTTGCTCGTTGCGCTTCATCGACACCACCATCTCGGAGCGCCACTTCGTTCGGGCCGCATCCTTCTCGCCCCAGGTGAGCCGCTGGAGATGGACGAAGCCGACATGGTGCTTCTGAATGAACACCGCGTCCCAAGATTCGTTGGTGATCCGCGCATCCTCCGGCACGGCGGTGGGGCTCAAATCTATCTTAGTTTCGTTCGGCGGGACGACGACGACCTCGGGCGAGCAGCCAGCGAGAAAGAGGAGCGCGATCAAGAACCCTGCGAGCCGGCTCGCGTAGAGATAGCAGTGTGCTTTCGATCGCTGCGCCAAGCTGCTGCCACTGCTCAAGTCTCCTCTTCCGCCTTTTCGTTTCATCGCGAGCGATCCTATCGATTATGACGTGCGTAGCTAAGAAATGGTCTGCGGAAGGGAGACCACAGCGGCCGGGCGTTCCGCGGGTCGCACGTCTCCCCCATTTTTCCTGGTTCCCGCTGGCTGTGGAAGCCGCGCAGGAGGCAGTTTTCCCCCGAACGTTACTTTGGGCAGGCGACTTGGCCTGAGTGTGGGCCGTTTTGCCCCATCTCGATTCGCGGCGCAGGGGAGGGTGCTAGAGTTAGTCGGTTCCCAAAAAAGCGAGCGAAAACCGTGCTGGCGAACTCCGCGACTGCGGCCGGCCGAAATTGGCCAGAAGCCCCGTCCGAATCGCCAGCCGTAACCTAGGGTTGAGTCACTCCTGCCCGGCAGCTTCGGCTACTGGACCTGCCCCCGCCGCATACACTTCCCAAGTCGTTTCGAGGTCGATCATGGGCTTTCTCAAGAAGTTCTTCAAGAGCGTGTTCCACGAAGGAGCGCCGACCGTCAAGGCCAGCAGCTTCGAGGAACTCAGCGATGAGCAGTTGGAGGCCCATCTCGGAGTCTCGAAATACGGCGACTTCGTGCTCACCGATGCGGTCCGCCCGGCCTTCGATTTGAAGGTCGTTCCTGCGCAAGGCTATCGCCACGATAGCTATCGCGATCCGGAAGCGAAGACGAGCGTGCCCGTTTTGATGGGTGCGGTTTCCAAAGAAAAAATCTTCGAAGCCTTCCTCGATCTCCTCGATCCGCTGGGCAACGAGGTGGATGTTGTGCTGGAGACCAGCCACCACAAGAGCGGCGGCGGTCATACCGATCTCTACCGCGAGCAAATCGATTTACCGGTGCTCAAGAGCATCCTCTGGGAATTCGAAGACTTGCTCACCAACGATGGCTGCACCGGAATCGCGGTGCTCAATCCTGGCATTCCCCAAGAGGTTCAGTTCGACGAACACAAGCTGCTGATCGTCTATGGCCAGCCGCTCGATGTTTACGAAGAGATCTTCCAATCGCACCGAGTGCAGGGGAAGAACGGGCTGAAGTTCCTCACCGAAGCTGAGCACGTTCATTCTTCGAGCGATCAATACCATCAGCAGTTTGAAGAGCTGAAGTTCCGCCTCGGGATGGATGGAACGTAAGAAGCCACAAGTCAAAGTGCAAAAGGCAGAAGGGAAAGTTCCTTCTGCCTTTTGGTGTTTCTTGGGGAAGTACCAAGTGCGACGCGCGGGCGGGCGCTAATCTTGAGAGAGCGCCGATTTTTGTCCGCACCGAAGGTGCGTTCCATATCAGCCTGGGGCGGCAGCCCCAGGATTCGTTGCATCCCGAATCGCTAGGGCTGATAGCCCGTCCCATGATTTGCGTTATGCGCGGATTCTGGCGGGACTGACGAATGGTCTGCCTGTCTCCGCGTGAGTAACGAACGGCCCAGCGACGGAGGTATGGAACGGGCTTTCAGCCCTACCAAATGTTCTTGCGTCGCGATTCCTGGGGCTTCCGCCCCAGGCTGATATAGTTCGGGCCTTCGGCCCGCCGTTGTGCCGCGCAAATAGACAGATCCGCGCGAGTTCACCTCGCTAACGCTTCGGGCTAAGATTCCTTCGCCTCCACCATCGTCGGATGCGACGCGCTCAGCGCATCGCTGCGAGGCAAGACGACGATAAACTTCGAGCCGCGGCCGGGCTTGCTTTCCACTCGGATCTGACCGCCATGGGCTTGCACCACCATCTGGCAGATGCTGAGCCCGAGGCCGGTGCCACGGGTATCGAGATCGCGGCGGCGAGACTTCTCGCCGCGGAAGAATCGCTCGAAAACATGAGGCAGGTCTTCGGCGGAGATGCCGATCCCGGTATCGCTGATTTGCAGCTCTATCACGTCTTCGTCGCCGGTTAACAGGACTTCCACTCGGCCGCCGTCGGGCGTGTATTTGATCGCGTTGTCGAGCAGGTTGCTGACCAATTGGCGGAGGTGAATTCGCTGCCCGTGAACGGAAGTGGAGGGGAGCGGGTGAACTCTGAGCTCGATGCCGCGGACTTCGGCGACCGCCTGAAACATGTCGGCCGCCGCGGCGATGATCTTATCGAGGGCCACCGCTTCTCCGGTCGGCATCAATCGCCCGGCATCGGCTTCGGAAAGGAGGAGGAGCTGATTGACGAGCACTTCGAGGAACGAACATTCCTGGAGGATCACGGCCAGCAGCTCCTGGTATTCCTCGCGCGTGCGGTGCGTTCCGAGCGCGACTTCCACGGTGCTATGAATCGCGGCGAGCGGAGTGCGCAGCTCATGGGCGGCATTCGCCAGGAGAGTTCGGCTCTCGCCGATGTAGGTGCCGATCCGCTCGAGCAGGCTATTGATGGTTTGGGAGAGCTGGTCGAGCTCATCGCCGGTGCCGCGGAGGGGAAGACGGCCGAGCGGCGCTTCGTCCGTCTTGTCTCCTTGCAGTGCCGCCACTTGCAATTGGCGCGGATGGATGTCGTCGGTTTGAGCGATGATCTCCGAAAGGGGCGCGATGGCGCGATCGGCAAGCCAGAAGCCGCCGAGCGGGGCGATGATCAGCGCGATCAAGGCGGCGAAATAGAGGATTCGCTCGATACGCGCCAACTCCGCATCGACGAAATCATAGTTGCTGCCGACTTGCAAGACGAGCTTGCGGCCCACCTTGGATGTGGCATGTTGATGGACTACGCGCAAACTGCCGACGCTCGCCGGGGTGATGTCGTCAACCTTTTGCAGCGGAGGGCGCTCGGCCGGCGCGGTTTCGCTCGCCCAGACTTCACGCCCTTCGGCATCGGAGACGATCAGAAACCAGGAGTGATGCTTGTGGGTGATGGCTTTGAGGTGGAAGTGCTCGCGCAGCGTCGCGTCATTGACCGGTAAGGTCTCGACGGTGAGGGCCACTTCGCCGAGATCGTCGACGAGGTTGTCGTCCATCTCATGCGTCAGAGCGAAGCGGCTGCCTTCGCGGACTCCAAGCAGGATCGCCAGCGCCGTGATCAGCACCACGCCGGCGTTCCACAGTCCCAAGCGAAATCGCCACGACGAGGCCAGACTACTCAGGCGCTCGAAGAGCATAGCCGCGTCCCCGGATGGTGTGGATCAGCGGGGTCGCGAAGTTCTTATCGATCTTGTTGCGCAAGCGATTGATGTGGACTTCGATCACGTTCGTGACCCCTTCCCAGTCGACTTCCCATAAGTGCTCGCAGAGCATCTTACGGGTGACGACCTGTCCCGCATAGCGCATCAGGAACTCCAGGATGCTGAATTCCGTCGGGGTGAGCTCGATCTCCTGCTGATCGCGGGCCACGCGCCGCGTGGTCAGGTCGAGCGCCAAGGGGCCGACCTCGATCCGAGTGGCCGGCCTCACCGCCGCGCGGCGGCAGATCGCCTGCAAGCGGGCCAAGAGCTCGGCGAAGTCGAAAGGCTTCACCAAGTAGTCGTCGGCGCCGATATGTAATCCTCTCACTCGCTGATCGACGGTGCCGAGCGCGGTGAGCACGAGCACCGGGGTCTGAATTCCTTTGCCGCGCAGTTGCGAGAGAACATCCAAGCCCGGCAAATCCGGCAGGAGCAAATCGAGCACGATCGCGTCGTACTGCTGGCTCAGTGCGTGTTCGAGTCCTGAAGACCCTTGGCGGCACCAGTGACATAAATTGCCAGCCTCGTCGAGCCCCTTTTGGAGGGCTTTGCCGAGCACCTGGTCGTCTTCGATGATCAGTAGATTCATTCAGAAATCAACGTCCGGTTAGCGGCATGTGTTCGCTAGCGCCGCTGCGACGAACACGAGTCGATTCTTCCAGGAAACCCTGCTCCACCGCAAGGCGTTGGTCATCTGCGGGGCCTACTTAACAAAGTTGTAACGAATCCATGGATAGCCGCTGCCGATCATCGAAGTTATATAAAACTCTACGCCCCTCCCACCAAGATCGTCGAAGGCACTACGTACCGCCGGACGATCTCCCACCCCCAGTTTTCGCGGCACCCTTGGAATTGGGAACAGCATGCAGTTACGCCTCCACGATGTGGCGACGCTTTTTTCAGTCAGCGAAAACACGGTTCACGATTGGGTGCGTGACGCCAGTCTACCGGCTCGTTGGGTGAATAATACGTACCGCTTCAATCGAAGTGAATTGATCGAATGGGCCACTTTGCGGCGCATGCCTCTCCCTTCGCTGCTTCTGAAGGGGGGGAACGGCGACTCCGGGCCCTCGCTGGCCGCCGCTTTGGCCGCCGGCGGGATTCATCGCAATATCGAAGCTGACGGCAGTCTGGCAGCGATTCGCGTCGCGCTGGGCTGTATTTCGCAGATCAGCGAAGTCGACCGCCAGCAAGTGCTGGAGCTGCTGGAAGCCAGGGAAGCGGCTGCGACAACGGCGCTCGGCGATGGGATCGCGATTCCTCATCCCAGCCAGCCTTTGGTGCTGGCGGCAGAAGAGCCTTTGATTGCGCTGTGCTTCCTGAAGACTGGGGTCGACTTTCAGGCCGACGACAAGCAGCCCGTGAAAGCCCTGTTTTTGATGATCGCTCCCAGCTCGCGCGTCCACCTATTGTTGCTGGCCCAATTGGCTTCCGCCCTGCGCGACGACGGTTTTCGCCAGACGATCGCCTCGCAAGCCTCCGCGGAGGAAATCCTGCGGCGCGCCGGGGAATGTTCCGCCGCGGCGAAGGGAAGCTGAAACCCCAGCTTGCAGGCGATTTCTCTCGACTCATTGGCTCACCCCTGATACGACATCCCGACAACCGCGACCACGAAAGACAACCCTATGGAACCGCTGCTGACGGCCATCGGTGTGATGCTGGCCGGTGGTGTTTTGGCATTGATCGCCGGCAGGCAGTCGACCCTCGCTTCGTTGTTTGGAGCGGGCGGGGTCGTCGTCGGGTCGATCATCGGATTGATTCCGGTCGTGCAATTGCTGGCAGGCGGGGATATTCCTGGTTCCAAAGAATTCGGATGGGAGCATGTGCTGGGGCATCTGATCTTCGCCATCGATCCCCTCTCCGCGATCTTCGCCATGCCGATTCTCGTGCTCTGCCCTTTGGCCGCCATTTATGGCGTGGAATATCTCCGCGAAGCGGGCGAGAAGAAGTCGCTGGGGCCAATCTGGTTTTTCTATTCGGTGCTCTCGGCCAGCATGCTGGCGCTAGTCCTCGCGCGAAATGGATTTCTGTTCCTAATCTGTTGGGAGGCGATGTCGATCTCCTCCTATTTCCTCGTCACCTTCGACGACGAAGATGATGCGGTGCGCAAGGCCGGCTGGATCTACCTGGTGGCAACCCACCTCGGCACCTCCTTTCTGCTCGTTCTCTTCCTGCTGTGGGGGAATGTTACCGGTTCGCTCGACTTCCTCCCCCCCGGTGATTCCACTTTGCCGATGCCATGGGCCGACAAGGTGACGCCAGCTTGGGCCAGCGTTTTCCTGATTCTTGGGCTCATCGGCTTCGGCACCAAGGCCGGCTTGATGCCGCTCCATGTGTGGTTGCCGGAAGCCCATCCCGCGGCGCCGAGCCATGTGTCGGCGGTGATGTCGGGGGTGATGATCAAGATGGGCATTTATGGCATCGTGCGCACCATGGCCCTGGTCGGGCATCCGCAGGATTGGTGGGCCTGGCTCTTGATCGGTGTCGGCTGCGTGTCAGGCATTGTCGGCGTGATCTTCGCGCTCGCGCAGCACGACCTGAAGCGGCTCCTCGCATATAGCAGCGTCGAAAATATTGGGATCATCACCGTCGGCCTCGGGATCGGAGTCCTCGGATTGCGGCTCGACAATCGGCTGATCGAAGCGGTCGGCTTCGGCGGAGCGTTTCTACATGTTTGGA
>Ga0163144_10015726_pt1 | contig 15577 bp, 13 predicted proteins | sample OliLak19BULKMAT1_FD_123175 | JGI IMG/M metagenome (GOLD analysis project Ga0163144, IMG submission 123175) | Freshwater microbial mat bacterial communities from Lake Vanda, McMurdo Dry Valleys, Antarctica - Oligotrophic Lake LV.19.BULKMAT1 | ecosystem: Environmental > Aquatic > Freshwater >...
ACCGGATAGGCCTTTTGGCTGGCTTGCTTGGCCGCGGCGTGCAGGGAAAAGAGCGCCTGACCACCAAGCGCCTTTGCGCGCTCGGCCAGTTCGTCGCTACCGCCAGTGATACTGCCGGCCATGCGGCCAAACAGCTCGTGCAGGGCAATAAAATGCGCCCCTCGGATGTTCCAGTGCGCCTGCTTAAAGGCCAGCGCAAGGTCAATGGTATCCGCCAATCGGGCATTAAGCAGGTCAACCAGCGCCCGGCGCGCTTTCTCAGGAAGATCGTGGCGCGTTGTACGCAGTTTACTCATGGCGGCTTTATCAGTCGAAAAAGGAGGCGCTGAGCATGGGAGGTGAGGCCGACAAATTCAACCCAGAATTTCCACTCGCCGCCGCGCCCTCGCTTGTTCTTTGTACCCACCAGAAACTTTCTGCACTCGACAAGACGCCGGGTCTATTGCCCTTTTTCGGAAAATGTCGTGTCAATCCAAAGCCCTGCGCGATCATCGCGGCTGCTAACGGAAAGTCTGGGCGCAACCTCGCACCGGCGAAACTTCAGCGCAGTTCATTCACCCGGCACAGTACTTTCAGCCGGTTGCGGGGACAGCGCTCGCTTGGCGGCCCGCTGTCGGCGAATGTAGTAGGCCAGGCTAACAAAGTAGGCGCAGCTCAGGAGTACTACCGCCAGCGCCGGGACGCGCTGGTCCGGGCTGGCATAGGCTTCCATGACGCCATAGCAAAAGTAGCCCAGTGCGGTAAGGCCGCCAAGCGTCAACCAACCGGTGTGTGCGCGCCAAATCATTGATGCGCCGCTGATGCACAGCACCACCATGTGCGCCACCAGAACGCTGCCGCGTGGGAACCACAAGCCATACCAAAGCACCAGCACCGTGGCCATCGCCAAATAGCTGAGCAGGCAGCCGAGCTCATCGGCGCGTACCGATTCAAAGCGTGCCATCGTCACCTCGCAATCTTGCGGCAGTTTGTGCCACACGCATGCCGAGCGCACGCGCCAGAGTTTTTTCGCTCTCGCTAAGCTGAGGATCGTCATGTGCACCCGCGACGTGACTTGCGCCGTAGGGCGCGCCGCCAGCATCCGGTCGCATCAGCTCAGGTTCGCTGTACGGCAAGCCGACGATCAGCATGCCGTGATGAAGCAAGGGCACGATCATCGACAGCAGCGTGGCTTCGTTGCCTCCGTGCAGGGAGCCGGTGGAACAAAACACGCCCGCGGGCTTGCCGATCAAAGTGCCACTCAGCCATTCGCTGCTGAGCGTTTCGATAAATGCTTTCATGGCTGCGGCAAGGGTGCCAAAGCGGGTCGGGCTACCCAGCAAAAGCCCATGGCAGTCGCGCAGATCCTGGCTAGTTGCCAGAGGCGCATCTTGCGCCGCTGTGGCGTCCAAATTGGGCACCGTCCGGAGCACCGCCAGCGCGCCAGATTGTTCCACGCCGCGCGCGCACATGCGCGCCAGTGCTCGGGTGGAGCCCCCGCGCGAGTAATACAAAATCAATATTCGGGTCTGCATAAACACTCGGCCTAGAAAACACGATCCGCCTGACGCACGGCATCCGCACGACGGATCCGCTTGAGCACTTCGGTAAGGTGCTCGGCGTGGCGGACTTCAATGGTGAATACCAGACCGGCAATTTCCAGATCGCGTTCCAGGTATTCGACGTTCTCAATGTTGCTGCGCGCGTCCGCAATCGACGCGGCCACCGTCGCCAACACGCCCGGGCGGTTATTGACGATCACGCGCACCGCGACTCGGAAGTCGCCTTCCACCTGGGCATCCCAGGCGCAACGCACCAAGCGGTCCGGCGCTTTCCTCATTTCCGGCATGTTGGGGCATTCTTGGCGGTGCACCATCAATCCCTTGCCGGCACTCAGGAAGCCAACGATCGGGTCGCCCGGGATGGGATGGCAGCAGTTGGCGAAACCTATCACGCCGCGCTCAACCCCTGAAATTCGCAGCACTTCCTGGGCTGCCGCGGCGAGATTGACCTGATCTCCCAACAGCTGTCGCGCCACCAAGCTGGGTACACGATTACCGAGTGCCACATCGGCCAGCAGCTCTTCGAGGCGCGGATAGCGGGTCTCTGCGAGCAGCGCCTCAATGGACTCTTCGGTCAGTGCTTCCCATGAGCTACCCAGATCGTCAATAGCGCGCGCCAGCATGCGCTGCCCAAGCTCAACCGCGTCTTCATGCTGCAAATGGCGCAGCCAGTGACGGATTGCTGCGCGCGCTTTGTTAGTGACCACCCATTCCAGCCATTCCGGCTTAGGTTTTGCGCTTGGCGCGGTAATGATTTCGATCTTCTGGCCGCTCTGAATGCGGGTTCGCAGGGGCCGGGCATGACCATCCAGGCGCGCCATCACCGCGTGATCACCCACTTCGCTGTGCACGGCGTAGGCGAAATCGACACAGCTGGCATTCTTTGGCAGCTGCAAGATTTTGCCCTTCGGGGTAAACACGTAAACTTCGTCCGGGAACAGATCGACCTTGACGTTCTCAAGAAACTCCAGCGAGCTGCCCGTGCTGCGCTGCGCCTCAAGCAAGCCACTCACCCATTCACGGGCGCGGTGGGTGGCGTTGGAAACCTGCGATGGCTGCGTCTTGTAGACCCAGTGCGCAGCCACGCCGCGCTCCGCCACCATGTCCATTTCCTCGGTTCGGATCTGCACTTCAATTGGTGCACCCGTCGGTCCATAGAGCAGCGTGTGCAGCGACTGATAGCCATTGGCCTTGGGAATGGCGATCAGATCCTTGAAGCGAGCATCGATCGGCTTGAACACGTTGTGCACGGCGCCAAGCGCCTGGTAGCACTGCATCACATCGCGGGTGACGATCCGGATGCCGCAGACGTCGAGCACATCGGCCAGCCGCTTGCGTTCAGCGCGCATTTTTTTATAGATGCTGTACGGCGTTTTGACCCGGCTCACTAAGCGGTGTGGAATTTCGAACTGCTTCAACTTGAGTTCGAACTGGGTCTGGATTTTGCCGAGGAACTCGCGGCGATTGCCTGAAAGCAAGCGGGCGCGATGCTCAAGCACCGCGTGACGAAACGGGTAAAGCGCCTTGAAGCCCAGGTCCTGGAGTTCATTCTTGATCCGATTCATGCCCAAACGCTGCGCGATCGGGGCAAAAATCTCCAGCGTCTCGCGCGCGATGCGACGCCGTGAATCCGACGCCTTTGCGCCCAGCGTGCGCATGTTGTGCAGCCGGTCCGCCAGCTTGATCAGAATCACGCGCAGATCATTGGCCATGGCCAACACCATCTTGCGGAAACTTTCCGCGTTCTGCTGTTCTTTGGTCTCGAACTCAACCGCATCAAGCTTGGTCACGCCATCCACCAGCATCGCCACCACTTCGCCAAACTGGGCGGCGATATCGCTGCGGGTGAGAGCGGTGTCTTCCAGCGTGTCGTGCAGGATGGCAGCGCAAATGGTGTCGGCATCCAGCCCCATGTCAGCCAAAATCCGCGCCACCTCAACCGGGTGCGTGATGTATGGCTCGCCGCTTTTACGCAGTTGGCCGCGATGCGCCGCTTCGCCGACTAAAAATGCGCGCTCGACCAGCGCGATTTGCGCCTGCGGCAAGTAGGTGCCGAGCTGGCGCCGCAGTTCGAGCATAAAGTGAGTTAGAAGCTCGTCTGTGGCCTCGGCGTTCATCGGCTCGCAGAACTCTTGTTTGGCTCAAGCCCAGTGTGCAAGTGGCACAGGAACGCGTAACGCACTCCAGCTCCGAGCGCGCGCTGGAATGCTGTTCGAGATCGAGCATTGGGCTTGGGCCTCGGCATGAATGCGTTGATCCTGTGCTGATGCTAGGGTTCGCTCAACGATGGCGTGATCAATCGTCGTCGTTGCCGCGCATATCCACTTCAGCAACCGCCATTTCCATGGCTTCGCGTTCGGCGCGTTCACGCTCAACGCGGTCAAAGTCAGCCATCAGCTGCTCGGTGACGCGCCCCTGAGCGATTTCACGCAGCGCTACCACGGTTGGTTTGTCATCATCGACGGTGACCTGAGGATCGGCACCACGCGCAATCTGGCGCGCGCGGCGCGCGGCAGTCAGCACCAGTTCGAATCGATTTGGAATTTGCGCGAGGCAGTCTTGAACAGTAATGCGGGCCATAAGAACCTCCTAAAGCAGGGAAAACATGTTAGTGCTGCGCCGTGGAGCGCGCAAACACCGAAATCGTGAAGCGCAGCGCAGCCTTCAGTTGGCTCGATGTATCGCCCGTTTGTCGACCGCCAAGGCAGCTTCGTGCACCGCTTCTGACATGGTCGGATGCGCGTGCACGATGCGCGCCAGATCTTCGGCCGAGCCATGAAACTCCATTGCCACGACACACTCTCCAATCAGCTCGGAGACGCTTGCGCCCACCATGTGCACGCCAAGCAGTCGGTCAGTTTCCGCATGCGCAAGCACTTTGACCATGCCGGCCGTTTCGCCCATCGCGTGTGCGCGTCCGATCGCAGCAAAGGGAAACGTGCCCACCTTGAAAGGAATCCCGAGCGCAGTTAGCTCCTTCTCGTTTTTGCCTACCCACGCCACTTCGGGTTCGGTGTAGATCACCCACGGCACCGTATCAAAATTGATATGGCCAGGAACTCCGGCAATGGTTTCCGCGACCGCGACGCCTTCTTCCGAGCCCTTGTGCGCGAGCATCGGCCCGCGCACGCAGTCACCAATGGCCCAAACGCCAGGGACACGGCTTTGGCACTGCTCATCAACTTCGATCATGCCGCGCTGCGTCAAGGTCACGCCGCAATCTTCGCTCAGCAAGCCTGCGGTAAAGGCGCGCCGACCGACCGCGCACAGCAGGCGATCCACTACCAGTGTTTGAGTACCGCCTTGGGGGTCGACGTACGTGACGTGTACCGCGCTGTCCTGGACTTCGGCCGAGCTCACTTTGCATCCGAGCCGGATGTCGAGGCCCTGTTTCTTAAACTCACGCTGCGCGGCTCGCGCCACATCGGCATCCACTGCGGCAAGAAATTCCGGCATGGCTTCAAGCACCGTCACTTCCGCACCAAGGCGCCGCCAGACGCTGCCCATTTCCAGGCCGATGACGCCCGCGCCGATCACGCCAAAGCGCTTTGGCGTAGCGTTCAGGTCCAGCGCGCCAGCGTTATCAAGGATGTATGTGCCGTCAAACTTCACGCCCGGAATGTCGATTGGCTTGGAACCGGTGGCAAGAATCACGTGCTTGCCTTGCAGCATTCGCTTGCTTCCATCGTGGCTGGTGAGCTCAACCTGCCGATCCTTCAACAGGCGTCCGCGACCCGGAAAGAAGCTGACCTTATTGGCTTTGAACAACAGCTGGATGCCGCCGGTCATTTGCTTCACGATCTTGTCTTTGCGCCCGATCATGGCCGGCACATCCATGCTTGCGCCGGTGGTTGTGATGCCATGGTCCTTGAAGTGATGGGTGACGTTGTAAAACTGCTTTGAGCTGTCGAGCAAGGCCTTTGATGGTATGCAGCCAACGTTCAAACAGGTTCCGCCAAGTGCAGGTTTGCCGTCCTTACCTATAAAATCATCAATGCATGCCGCACTCAAGCCCAATTGGGCGGCGCGGATTGCTGCCACGTAACCTGCGGGGCCGCCGCCGATCACAATCACATCAAAACTGGCATTGGTAGTGTCGCTCATGAGGTTTCCATAGATTCACTGGGTGCGAGTTCCGCTCGGGCACATAGATAGCGCAAACGCCTGTAGGCAGGCGAACGGAAGCGATAGCAGAGCACGGCATTCTAGCAACAGGCAATGCGATCATTGCGCGCCGCCTTGCCGCATTGCGGCATGCGCCAACTCTGTGTTCATGTATTGCAGTTGAGTCGCAAGAAACCTGCTGCGCGGTCCGTTTGCTGCGTTGTACGGTGCTCGGAATCCGCATGGTCTGCCCAGTACACTGCGGTTCCGGCGCTCTCTTCGCTTTGCACTCGAAGCGTTCGCCGCGGTCTCCCCAAGATTCCCTGAGGGTCTAAGCTAAGTATGTCAAAACCTCTTTCCACGCCAGTCGTCATTGCCACGCGTCAGAGCCAATTGGCGCTTTGGCAAGCTGAGCATGTTGCGGCGCAGTTACGTGCGCTGTACCCAGGCTTGCAGGTGGATTTGCTGCCAATGACCACGCGCGGGGATCAGGTGCTTGATCAGCCCTTGGCGGCAATTGGCGGTAAGGGCCTGTTTCTGAAGGAGCTGGAGGTGGCGATGCTGGAAGGACGCGCGCATCTGGCAGTGCATTCCTTGAAAGACGTGCCGATGCAGCTTGAGCCAGAGTTTGAGCTGGCTGCGATCATGTCGCGGGCCGATGCTGCGGACGCGTTCGTCTCGAATCACTACCAGAATCTGGCCGCATTGCCACCGGCAGCAGTGGTCGGCACGTCATCATTGCGCCGCCAACTGCTGCTCAGGGAGCAGCGTCCCGATTTACGGTTAATGGATCTGCGCGGCAACGTCAACACGCGCTTGGCCAAGCTCGATTCCGGCGCTTATCACGCCATCGTGCTGGCCAGCGCCGGTCTGCAGCGGCTCGGGCTGGGCGCGCGCATTCGTAGCCAGCTGCCGCTACCGGCTTTCGTTCCTGCGGCCGGTCAGGCGTCGCTTGCAATCGAGATCAGAAGCGGAGATTTGGCGCTCAAAGCGCTGCTGGCGCCGCTGCATGATCCTGAGAGCGCCGCCTACGCGAGTGCGGAACGCAGCTTCACGGCGGCGCTCGGCGGCAGCTGCCAAATGCCGATCGGAGCCTATGCAGAGCCGGTCGCGGATGGCGGCATACGCCTGCATGGCTTGATCGGGACCGCGGATTTGACGCGCCATTGGCGCGCATCGATTGAAGGCCAGCGGGAGCAGGCGGAAGCCCTGGGGCGTGCACTGGCGGATCGGATCCGCGCGCTGGGAGCTTCGGATTGGCTGTGAATGGTGGCAGCGGTCGGATGCTCAGCTGGCATCCGATCCGCATTGACCTGGCGCCGCTTGGGCGCGCTCTTTCCTGGTCGAACTTTTTCCTGGCCGAACTCTTTGCTACCCGAACTCGTAGTCCATGATTGGCTGCGGCGCTTGCAGAAAGTTGCCTTGGACAAAACTGACTCCGGCGCCAAACAGCACGGCCATGGTTTGCGAATCCTCGACAAACTCGCAAATGGTTTGCTTGCCCAGATCATGCGCCTGCTGCGCAATTTCCTTCAGCTTGTGTTGCAGCTCTGCGCTCTTGCCCAAGTCCAACATGTAGCTGCGATCAATTTTTAGAATGTTCGCCGGCACATGCTTGAGCAGCTGAAAGGATTGCAGCCCAGAACCAAACTGCTCAAGAGCAAAGCCACAGCGCAGCTGTTCCAGGCCTTTCTGAAAGAAACGGACTGGCTTCAAATTCGTCACGACCTTGCTTTCAGGCATTTCAAACACCAGGCGGTCCCCGGGCACTTTGGCGCTCTTCAGCTGCTGTGCCAGCCAGGGCAGTATCGATCCGTCAGCGACGGTTTCCGGCATAATCTTCACGAAAAACGTGGTCTGGCGTCCCATGCGTTCGCGCTCCGCAATGGTCTGAATGACGCGCGCAATCACCCAGCGGTCGATATGCGGCAAAACGCCAATGCGCTCGGCCACGGGGAAAAACACGTTCGGCATCACCATGCCCTTCGGACCGGCCAGCCGCAATAGCACTTCGTAGCGTTCCCCCGGCTCGCCACCAAGACTCACAATCGGCTGGTAGAGCAAGGAGAAGCCATCTTTGGTCAAGGCACTCTTAAGCACCGATACCCATTGTTGGGCTTCGGCCTCAATGGCCTTTTCCCTAGCCGCTGGGTCGTAAACCTCGACCCTATTGCCGCCGTCAGCCTGCGCCTTGCGGCACGCTTCTGCGCCGCGCTGCAGCACGTCATGGGAGGTGCTCTTTTCGGAAAACAGACACAGGCCTGCTGAGCACGCCAAGCTGATCGAAATACTGCCAACCTCAAAAATATGGCCGTCGATGACCTTGAGGAGCGCTGCCGTCTCCTTGTTGGATGCGTCATGCGAGCGCCCGCCCCAAATCACGGTGAAGATGTGATCGGCAAATCGGCCGGCCTGATCTCCTGGCTTAAGGTGCTGCTTGATCAGGGTTCCGATCTGACCCATCAGCACGTCCGAGCCATTGATGCCGACGGCGTCCAAATGCCGCTTGTACTCGTCGATATCAATGTAGGCCAGGGCTTGGTCAATCTTTCCGCCTACCGCCAGCGCTATCGACTTCTGTAGCTCATCGGCAAAGGTCTGTCGATTCAGCAGTCCAGACAGCGGGTCTTCGCGACGATACTTCTCAAGCTCTTCGGCGATCTCGGCCGCGACGGTTTGCTGGCGGAACACGATCTGCGTGCATCCCTCGCCGTCGATGCTGGCCTCCGAGAGATCCATGGTCGCGTCAAAGGTGCTGCCGTCCGAGCGCTGCGCCTTAAGGTTGATGCGTTCGGGCGGCTTTTCGCCCTTGCTGATATGACGCAGGATGCTTTTGAGTTGGTCCGCGTCCTTGCCCGCAATCATGTCCAGGATCGCCATGCCCTCAATTTCGCTGAAGTCCTCAAACTGGAACATGTCGAGATAGGCCTTGTTGGCGCGCACATGCATGCCCTCATGCACGTAGGCGATCGGCTCCCGCGAGGTTTCCATCAGCATCTCGGCGCGGCGTTCGCTGTCGCGCAGCGCCGATTCAAACCGGCGCACATTTCGGCGCGCAAAGACGTCTGTCACCTCGCGTTTGACGATCAGCTGAATGTGCTCAGAGGCGCCGCGAAAGGCAAAATTACGCACGCCGTCCTTGGTCCACTTCGACATTTGCTCAACTTGAGGCTGGTCAATCAGCTGCACCACGGGCGCGTCGCGACCGGTTTTTTTGAGCAGTTGCAGCACGACGCCAGCGCTAAGCTTTTTCGGCCGCACCCCAATCAGAATCACATCCGGGGCGGATTCCAGGCCTGCTTCAAGCGCGGAAGGATCATCAATGCGCGTCGCCCTGACCGCCATTCCGGCGTTCCTCAGCACGCTGATGATCTGCTCGGCTTCTTCCACAGAGTCTTCCACCAAAACGAGTCGAACGATGTTGTCGATCTTGCTGACCATGCTTGCACCCAGCAGCGCGATAAGCGGTAGATTCTCGCCGAAAAACGGTCGCGTGTCTCACCCCAATCGGTGAATCTGAGGAATTGATGGTGATTTTTGTAAACGTGGTCGACTTGGCGGCGGGTAAATGACCACAAGTCAGGGGGATTTGGGTCGAACCCGTATCGTGACTGAACGCATGCGTTGACCCTGCGCCCCGCCGCATCCTATGATTGCCGGCTTCGTGAGAACGATTGATTCAGGGAAGAGCACATGTACGCGGTATTTGTCACCGGTGGCAAGCAATACAGAGCCGAACCCGGTACGGTTTTGAAAGTTGAAAAGTTGCAGGGCGAACCCGGTGCCACCTTGTCTTTCGACCAGGTGCTGTTGGTGGCTAACGGTGAAGCGATCCAAGTGGGTGCGCCAGTGGTCAGTGGTGCCACGGTGGAAGCGAAGATCGTCAGTCAGGGCCGCGCTCCAAAGGTGTTGATCGTGAAGTTCCGTCGCCGCAAGCATCATCGCAAGCAGATGGGTCACCGTCAGTTTTACACCGAAATCGAAATCACTGGCGTTAGCGCTTAAGGCACGGAGTTAGGTCATGGCACATAAAAAGGCTGGCGGGTCAACCCGCAACGGACGCGATTCAAACCCGAAGTATCTCGGCGTAAAACTCTATGGTGGGCAGGCTGTTTCAGCCGGCAACATCATTGTGCGGCAACGCGGCACCCAGTTCCATGCTGGAAGGCATGTTGGCCTGGGCCGCGATTACACGCTGTTCGCCTTGGTCGATGGCACCGTCAAGTTTCATGCCGGCGGCGAGCACAATCGGCGCTTCGTGAGCATCGTTCCAGCGAGCTGACCGCTTGCGCTAACGAAGCCACGTTCACTTTGATCCCCGCTGATGCGGGGATCGTTGTTTCTAGCGTCAGCGCATATCGGGGTGAATATCGCGCTGCGGCCAAGTAACCATCTACGAAGAGAGCGGTCTGCAATTTTCGTTTGTCATCTCGACCGATGGGAGAGATCTCAACCGGCTCAGAACAAGATTTCTCCCTTCGGTCGAGATGACAGCTGCGACGGTGATGGCCTAGTTAGGCCAGTCGCCAACCGTCATTTTGCGCGCAGCCCTCAGATGCACTCGCAGAATCCATCTCCCAGCCTAACCCAAGCCGAACGCGCTTCGCGCCGGCTACGCCGATGGCTATTGCACGAAGTGGCGCGCTCCGGATTGGCCGCGTGCCATCACCCTAACGGCTGTTCTGGCGCTGCCAGTTGCTGCTCAATCCAGGTCGTCATGTCTTCCAGTACCGGTGCGCGATGCGCAATCCCGCGTGCAAATGCCAGCAGCGCGCCGATGTGACCTAGCCCCGAATAGATGTGGACTTCCGCCTTGCCACCGGCGTCTTGCACCTTGGCTGCCAGCCTTTCGCTGTTGCGTTTCAGCACCAGCCGATCGGCATCGCCATGCAGCAGAAGCAGCGGCGGAGTTTCTCGACCGGCAAATTGAATCGGCTGTGAGGCCGCGAGCCAGCGATCACCACCGAACGCGGCAATGATTTTCGGATCCGTCATCGGCAAAAAATCGTAGGGGCCGGCGATGCCGATGACGCCCTTGATCTGCGCCAGCTGAACGCCTTCGGCGGCAAGATAGCGCGCATCAGTGGCGAGCAACAGGGCAATATGAGCGCCTGCCGAGTGTCCGGAGAGAAAGAGCGGCGGGCTGCCCCAGCGCTGGCGCATCGAGATGGTCCAGCGCACCGCCAGCGCGGAATCCGTAATGAAAACTGGAAAAGTGACTTCCGGCGCTTTGCGATAGTCGGGAATCACCACCACATATCCGTGCTCCGCGAGGCTGCGACCCACAAAACCATACCAGCGCCGCTTGCCGCTTTGCCAGCTTCCGCCGTAATAGAAAATAATCACTGCGCGCGGTACGCCGGACGGAAGGTAGACGTCAGCCCGAAGCAGGGGCTGGTCTTGAATGGTCATTGTCTCCAGGGTCGCCTGCTGACCAATCGTGGTCATGCGTAGGCCTTGAAACATGATCGACTGGCACGCGGTGAGGGACGTGAAAGCCGCCACGCAAAGGGCCAGTGAGCGCCAGATAGAGTTTGGCAAACGGGATGCAGTCATGGCTCAACTTGGTGCTCAATGGGATGGTCAGCATGGCACGCCGAACCTCGCGTGCAAACTAGCCGGCCATCGCGCCGTTGCCGCTGATGCGAATGGGCGACCGATTGACCGAGCTCTGAAAGCACAGCGCAGCCAGAAATCGCCAAGTGCTCGGTGGAATCCTGCGCCGCGCGAGGCGTTACAATAGTGGACTTCTGACCAACTCGGGGATCGACATGAAACGCACTTTGATGATTTTGGCTTTGGCTGCATCCGTTTTGCTCCCTTCATTGACGCTTGCCGCAGGCAAGCCCACGGTAGGAGTGATCGAGTTTCGAAATGAGTCCGGCGCTGGCTGGTGGCGCGGCGGGGTGGGCTGGGAGCTGTCCGGCATGCTCAGCAATGAGATGGGCGCCACGCGCGCTTTCACTATGGTCGAGCGAGCCAAGATCGAGAACGTTCTGGCCGAACAGAACATGGGCGCTTCCGGGCGCGTGCAGGCCGGGACAGCCGCAAAAATGGGCAAGGTCATCGGTGCTCAGTACATTGTTGCGGGTACCGTCACTTCGTATGAAGAGGACGTTGCTGACAGCGGCGGCGGGATCAGCTTTGGTGGCGTCAGCGTGGGCGGCAACTCAAGCAAGGCATACATCGCGGTTGACCTGCGGGTGATCAATACAACCACTGGCGCAATCGAGTTCACGCGCACCATCGAAGGCACCAGCAAGGGCGGTGGACTCAGTTTGGGCCTGTATCGCGGTGGCTTCGGCGGCAATCTGTCAAGCCAGAACAAGACGCCCGCGGGCAAAGCCATTCGTGCCGCATTGGTCGAAGCTAGCGACTATCTCGAGTGCGCGATGGTCACGAAAACCAGTCGCTGCTTGGCGGATTTCGACCGTAAGGACGATCGCCGACGTGAAAACACAAAGGGTGCGCTCGATCTTGACTGATCGGCCGACAAGCGCTGCCTGGAGCCCGCGGCAGCGGGCTTTTTTATGCCCGACCCACAAGTTCAAGCGGCCAAACCAACCCGCCTTCGTTGCAAAAATTCACGATCAATACGGGGAGGTATGGTTTTCGCGCCAAATTGACGATTGCAGCGCAAACTTCCACAAGTTTCTCTTGCCAAGGTTTGACCGCTCTACATATGATCGCTCCTTAACCAACCCTGTTACTTCCGACTTAACAAAAGGGGAACGCGAATGCAGATTCGTCGACTTTCGGCCCTGTCACTGGCTTGCGTCATGCTTGGCGCTTGCAGTTCAGGATCCAACACACCGGCCGGGGTCACCCCAGTCGTACCGATCAATAACACCAACGGAACGCCGGTCACGGGCATTTCGACCGCCCGTTTTGATCCGACCAACGGCGTGATCCCGTTCCCGAACAACCTGCTGCTGCAGGGGTCGACGGATCTCACGCTCAATCCCCCAGTGGTGAACCCCAACAACATTGGTGATCCCGCGGTTGCGCTGAGTGCGTTGGACGGCTTCTCCACCATCACCCCCTGGACCACGGGCTTTTCGACCAGCATTCGTGCCGATACGGTGATCGGCGGTACTACGGTGCGCTTCTTCGAGGTCAATCGCAGTAATACTGGAGCCGTCACAGGCGTTGTGCGCGAACTCGTTGCAGGGCGCGAATACGTCGCCACCGTGGCAGCCGATCAGCGCACCTTGGCCATCGTGCCAACCGCGCCGCTGAAGCAGCTGACCACGTATATGGCAGTGCTGACCACCGGCATCACCGATTTGGTCGGTAACAATGCCACCCCAGATACCACCTATTTCCTGACTCAGCGTACGGCGCCTTTGGCGACCTTCACCGGCACCACCTGCACCGGCTCAACAGATCCGCTGCTTCCTATCGCCAACGCCTGCGGCTTGGAACCTTTGCGTCAACTGACCAATGCGCAGGAAGGCTCGGCCGCCGCGGCTGGCGTGACGCGCGGAAACATCATCCTGTCATGGGCTGCGACCACTCAGGGCATCACCCCTGTGCTTTCCGCAGTGCGCTCCACAGTGGCACCGACCGCTACCACCGTGGCCAACAGCGGACAAACCATCGCAGCCGCCGGTCTGCCGCCCATTGCTGACATCTTCATTGGCGTAACCTCACTGCGTTACTTCCTCACCGCGCCAGGAAGCGGCACCCCTGCGGCACCACCAAGTGCGGTGCTTACCAGCGTCTGGCGTGCCAATCCCGGCGCCTACGTCGCACCGTTCAACGCGCTCGGCCTGAGCCCAACGTCGACCAACACCACGTTTGCAAATCCACTCCCGGTTGCAACTTCGGACCAGAACGTGCCGCTTCTGATCACCGTGCCGAATGCGGCGTCGGGCCAAACCCGTCCAGCGGCTGGCTGGCCAGTAGTCATTTACCAGCACGGCATCACGCGTAATCGCACCGATGCCATCGGCATTTCGGCGACCTTTGCGCAGCGGGGCTTCGTGGTGGTGGCTATCGATCAGCCGCTGCATGGCTTGTCCTCGGGTCCGTTCTATATTGAAGGCACGCCGTTTGGACCGATCTCCAGCGAGCGCACTTTCGATGTCGACTTGATCAATAACGTCACAGGCGCCTCAGGCCCCGACGGGCGAATCGATGATTCGGGCGCCCACTTCATCAATCTGGGAAGCCTGCTGACGTCACGTGATAACAACCGTCAGGCAATCGCCGATTTGTTTCAGCTTGCACGCAACGTCCCAACCATTGATCTTGATAGGAACGGTACGCCGGATCTGGACGGCTCGCGCATCTCCTTTGTCGGCCAGTCACTCGGCGGCATGGTTGGTACTGGTTTCCTCGCACTGGAGCCCACGGTCAATGTCGGAGTACTTAACGTTCCTGGCGGTGGCATCGCGCAATTGCTGAACGGCTCGGTTACCTTTGGTCCACGTATCCGCGCCGGCCTAGCAGCTGTTGGCGTTGTGGCAGGCACACCGAACTTCGATCAGTTCCTGTTGATCACGCAAACCGTGGTGGACTCCGCTGACCCGATCAACTACGCGGCGCAGTTGACCCGCACCGACAACATCCTCATGCAGCTTGTGGTGGGTGGTGGTGGTACACCGCCAAGCCTGCCGGATCAGGTGGTTCCGATTTCCGTAGCCGGGGCACCGCTTTCCGGTGGTGAGCCTTTGGCCCAAGCCATGGGGCTGCGCAGCATCACCGAAACCACGGTCGATCTGGCGGGAATCAAAGGCGTAGTCCGCTTCCTGTTTGGTGACCACGGCTCATTGCTTAGCCCAGTAGCCAACGCGCAAGTAACCGGCGAAATGCAGAGCCAGATGGCCGTTTTCGTCGCCGGTTCCGTGTCCCCGGCGCTGCCTAACAATGGCCGTGCTGTGCTTGTGCTTGCTCCGACTTTGATCCGCCGCTAACCCATGGCAACGACTAGGGGAATATCCAATATGACTACCAAGACCCTTGCATTAAAAGCGTTGCCAATTGCGTTGACGCTTGCGCTGGCAAACCCGGCTTCTGCCATCGAGTATTCGAATGGCGACTTCTCGATGAATGTGCAGTCGACGCTCAGTTACGGCGTGTCGGCCCGCGTTGAACAGCGTGCCGACTCGCTGGTTGGTAAGTGCAATTTGAATCCATGTTTGCCAATACCACTCTCCGTGCGGCCCAACTCGGCGCAGCGCGCCGCGCCTGGACGCTTCTCCGTGAATGGAGACGACGGCAACCTGAACTATGACCGAGGCGACTTCTTCAGCAATAACGTCAAGCTGACCACCGAGTTGGCCTGGCAGTACGGCGAGAATTTTGGCGGACTGCTGCGCGGAACCACTTTCTATGACTTTGAAAACGCCGATCGCGCTGATCTGACGGACATCGCCAAGGAACGTGTTGGCAAGAACACGCAGCTGCTTGACGCTTTCGTCTACTACAACTTTGAAGTTGGCGAGGGCTCAGGCAACCTTCGTGCGGGTCGACAAGTGGTGAGCTGGGGTGAAAGCACCTTCATTCAGGGCGGAATCAACGTCATTAACCCGTTCGATGTCGCAAAACTGCGTATCGCTGGCGCTGAGCTGAAAGAAGCCTTCCTGCCGATCGACATGCTTTACGGCAGCTTCAGCTTCAATGAGAACATTTCGGTAGAAGCCCTGTACATGCTCGAGTTCGAGCAAACCGAACCCGAACCGCGCGGCACGTATTTCAGCACCAACGATTTCGGATCGCTGGGTTCTGAGTTCGTCATGCTCAACTTTGGTCTGATCGACGAGCCCACCAACTTTGCGGCCTGCTTTACCAGTGCCGCCGCCGCCGCGACGCCTGGTTGCCAGGCTGCGGTACCGAGGCTGCGTGACCGCTTTGCCGACGATCGTGGTCAATACGGCATGGCGATGCGTTACTTTGCGCCCGATCTAAACAACACCGAGTTTGGTTTC
>Ga0163144_10015727_pt1 | contig 15577 bp, 14 predicted proteins | sample OliLak19BULKMAT1_FD_123175 | JGI IMG/M metagenome (GOLD analysis project Ga0163144, IMG submission 123175) | Freshwater microbial mat bacterial communities from Lake Vanda, McMurdo Dry Valleys, Antarctica - Oligotrophic Lake LV.19.BULKMAT1 | ecosystem: Environmental > Aquatic > Freshwater >...
TGGCAGAACTTCACATAAATTATGAGACTGTTCCGGCTTACCTCATCCCAACCCTCTCCAAAGGAGAGGGCGAAAAGCCAGAGGACTATTACCGTGTGGAAAAAATGCGTTTCCCCAAGAAAGGCCAGAAAGACACCATTCTTTTCAATAGCAAAATCACAATCTCAAACATTCCTGTTAAAGCTTATGAGTATGTTGTAAATGGCAAGAGTGCCATCGAATGGATCATGGAACGTTACCAAATCACAACCCACAAAGAAAGCGGCATCAAAAACGATCCCAACGACTGGGCAAAAGAGGTAGGTAATCCAAAATACATTTTAGATTTATTGTTGAGTGTAATTAATGTAAGTGTGCAGACGGTGGAGATTGTGGAGGGGTTGCCAAAAGTAAAATTTGAATAAAAAAAATCGCCTTTAATTATCCAAGACGCCCATGAAAATTCAATCCGTACAAATTAAGAACTACAGAAGCATAGAGGATTTAACACTGAATTTCCTTTCTCTAAAGGACGGCAGCCTCACATACGGATTAATTGGCTTGAACGAAGCCGGTAAGTCTAGCATACTAAAAGCATTGGCTTTGAAAGACGCGCTAATTGAAGTGAATACAAGAGATTTTAGAGGCAATAAACCCATTGAGATTATTTACATTTTGTGTCCCAATGAAAATGAAATAGAGAATTACGGAAAAATTGCTTCAGGCGAAGAACTCTCCACCGAAGTAAAGGGTGTCAGCTTCGAGCAGATTACATGCAAGGTTTCATTCGACAAGTCTAGTCCTGGCACAAGGAATTTTGCCATTGACATTAGCGATCAAAAAACTGAAGTTATAGAAAAACTCGAAGAAAAACTTAAGTTTAAAATTGTTGAGGAAATTCCAAATTCAATATTCTGGACGGCACAAGATAGGTACCTCATTGATAAACCAATTAATCAGTCAGAATTCGCTGCTTCACCAGATTCGGTTTCAATTCCACTAAAAAACTGTTTTCTCCTTGCAGGGATACAAAATATTAGTCAGCATATAACTAGTTTAACGGAAACAACGGAAGTTGAAGAATTGCAGAATCTGCTCAGCGAAAAGGTTACGGAACACATAAAAACAGCGTGGCCAAATCATCCAATACAAATAACATTTTACATATCTAATAACTTAATTAATTTCCACGTTAAGGATTTAGAAACAAAAGGAAAAGCCAAGACTGCTGATCAGAGAAGTGACGGCTTCAAACAATTTGTCTCCTTTTTACTTACGATTTCCGCACAAAGTAAAAATCAAGAACTAACAAATTCAGTCTTACTATTGGATGAACCAGAAACTCATCTACATCCCCAGGCTCAAGAATATTTATTAAGTGAGCTAATAAAGATCACCGCAAATGATAAGAATAACATTTGTCTATTCGCAACTCATTCTTTATTTATGATTGATAAAGCGGACTTAGGTAGAAATCTTAAGGTATCCAAATCCTCGGATAAAACAGCCGCTGAGTCATTTGCCAACAAGGTATCTTCATACTCTAAGGTTGCTTTTGAGGTTTACGATATTTCCACCACGGATCTTCATAATGAATTGTATGGAATGTTGCAAGCGCGTGAGGATATCTACACTGAAAAGGAGTTCGACAATTATCTTGGCTCAAAAGGTTTAAAAGGAGATCTTCCTTATATCAAGATCAAGAAGGATCAAACGACAGAGACTTATAATGTTACTCTACCAGTTAAGATTAGAAATATAATACATCATCCCGAAAATAAAAATAATTCCTTCAGTCAGCAAGAATTAAGAAATTCAATTATTGATTTGTTAAAGTTATGTGTAATCTGATTTCACAAAATGATTGGGCAAAAGAAGTAGGCAATCCAAAATACATTTTGGATTTGTTGTTAAGCATCATCAATGTAAGTGTGCAGACGGTGGAGATTGTGGAGGGGTTGCCAAAGGTGAAATTTGAATGAGATATGAAGAACTTGCTAAGACTACATGAAGCAGTTGCTATTGTCTTACTTAGTAAGCCTGATAGAACAGACACGTTTGAAGAGATAGCAAAGAAAATAGTGAGGAGAGATTTGTTCCCCAATCGAAAAGGTGGAATTGCATTGTCAGAGCAGATTCGATTAAGAACTTCAATTTCATCAAGTAAATATAAATCTTGGTTTCGTTTTACAAAACCGGATATAATAAAGCTGAGATAATTGCAATAAGTTTAGGGATGCTGAGCTATATCCTAAACTTGTTACTCATTATTGTTAATTTGAGTGTGCAGAAGGTGGATATTGTGGCGAGGTTGCCAAAGGTTTGAGTTTAGTTAGTACAATTAATTTACAGCATGCAATTCTCAAAGTCTACTGTGTACGGCTTTTTTGATGGATCGAAAAAGTCATTTATTATCCCTGTTTACCAAAGGGCATATTCTTGGAAAGAAGAAGAATGGCAAGTATTTCTCGATGACCTTAAGGAACAAATTCAAGGAAATAGCAATTACTTCTTTGGTAACATCCTACTTGAGACCATGGAACCGGATAGATTGTTCGAAGTCATTGATGGGCAGCAGAGACTTACAACGCTAACAATCTTTATTCGATCAGTTATCAATGTACTCAAAGAAAGAATCGACAAAGGCGAGACCATTAAGGTGACTCTTACCGAAAAGGAAACTACGTTCTTGAAGAACGGTGGTGTAACCAAGATAAGACCAGTTGAATATGATAGAGCTTGCTACGATAGTCTGATTATCGAAAACAATGGAAGCTTTGAGACAGCGTCTCCTTCGCAAGAAAACATTCGAGATGCGAAAGCATGGTTCATCAAAGAATTAAAAAAAATACCCACGTCAGACATCACTAAAATTCTTGACAAAATTGAAACAACGGCCATAACAAGAATTGAATTTGAAGGTAAAAAGGATGCAGCTCTCATGTTTGAATTGCAAAATAATAGAGGCAAGGATTTGACAAACATGGAGCGGCTAAAATCATATTTCATGTACCAGTTGTTTGTCTATAGTGAGCCTAATGAAGCAGATTCCAATATTGATCGTATCGCGAATCTGTTTAAGGCGATCTACTCAATAATAGCTGACATCAAAGAACTGGGCGAAGATAGCATTCTAATATACCACTGCAATTGTTACGTAAATGGTTACGATTATCGAAAAATAGATGATATAAAGAATGCTTTCAAAAAAGCATCAAACAAAATAAACTGGATTAATGCGTTTGTTGGAGAACTGCATACTACTTTTTCAAATATAAAAAGACTGGAAAGATGTAATGACGCTTATTACCTCTTGCTTAAACGTTTAAAGATTCCGGCCTTTGTTTATCCATTTTTAATTAAGGGCTACAAGACCTTTGGCGATGATTCAATTCATCTTTCTGAGTTGTTCAAGATCATGGAAACTCTTGTATTCCGTCACGCTGTGATAAGGTGTGGGGCATCCATTGAAAGTAGGATAAACCAAATACTACTTACCTACCAGGGAGATAATGAAACGTTAAGGGATAGTCTCAAAATTAAAGTGAACGCAGAACGTCATTGGAGCGATGACCGATTCAAAACTACCTTAGGTGGATATATGTATACAACACCAATAGTAAATTACCTTCTATGGCGTTATGAAGCAAGTATCCAAGGAAAGGGATATGTCATAGGAAGTGTAGTTCTCGATACAGAGGATATAGAACACATTTCCCCTCAAACCCCACCCAATCAAACAACGATTGCTCTGGGGTATGAAGTTGATGAGAATGGAGTATATTCAGAAGCCTTTTTAAAAGAGCACCTTAATAGTATAGGTAATCTAATGCTGATCTCAAGCAATCATAATAGATCAATTGGGAACATAGAATTTATTGAAAAACTGAACTCCTATAATAAGAATCCCATCCTCAATCAGCAGGCTGAAATTAAAAACTTTACATCGGCAATAGATGGTGAAGTAAAATGGGATGTAAATGCAATATCAAATAGGCGCAAGACCATAATAGACTTTGCGGAAGGAGCATGGAATTTTAACACAATTTTAAATTAGAATGCTATGCCTTACACTAAGCTATCCGCAGATGATTTCATAAAAAAATTCAATAATCCAGGTAAACCAGTTGAAATTGAAGGCGAATATGAAGTAGATGGGGAGGTTAGTTTCAATGCTACGAACTACGATTGTGAATCCGTTGTAATAGGAAAAATAAAATTCAACGCATCGGTCTCCTTTATCGACTTGAATGTCAATAAAGGTATTACGTTAAAGAATTGTCTTTTTCAGACTGGACTAAGTCTAACAAGAGTAAAATTTAAAGGCTATGATCCAAAAATTATGGACTTTTATAGCCTCGTGATCAAGAAATGTAAAATGCGATTTGTTAAGATATCTGGTAGTGATTTCGAAAGAGGGATTAAGATACAGGGTAGTCATATTGTTAAGAGTCTATCGATTGAACATACATATGTTTCTTCGAACAGTATCAATATTGAAAAATCGGAAATTGCAACAATTGATTTTGCGCATATAAAACTTGTGGGTACTGGTCTTAGCATAGTCAATTCTAGCATTAGCAATCGTTTAAGGTTTACTTCTATCAATACAGACAGTAGTTTATCTTTTATTAAAAGTAAATTTCTTAAGGATGTTTACATCTGGGGTGGTAACGCAAAAGGAATAACCTTCAACGATGGGGAATATGAAGATTATGTAAGAATAGAAGCTGTTAAAAATAATGGCACCCTTACAGTATTTGGGGATAACTTTAAGAAGTCTCTACAAGTAGATTATGAGGATAAAGCCAGTGCCGTTTCAGGTGGTCACGAAGGGATTTACCTAAATGGATCAAAATTTTCCGGAGGGCTTATCGTAAATGGATCAGATCACTTAACGCAAAGATTGGAGGTTAAATGTTCGCTTGAATTAAGTGGAACTTTATATTTTAATAGTTGTCTATTTAATCATGTTGAATTAAACTCCGATAACCACAAAGCAAATTTCATTTTCAACTATGCGAGCTTTGGGAAGATTACGTTTTACCATTTTAGTAATTATGGAAATCTGATCTTATCCTCATGCAAATCATTATTATCAGTGCCAGATTCTGAAATTATAGTTTACAATTCAAATCTTGGAAAAGCTCAATTTCAAAATTTCTTTTTTAATTCTTTCAAAAAGGTTTCAATAATTGATTCCTTAGTTTCAAATATAGAGTTCTCAGGAATGCATTGGTTTAAGCCAGATGTGCTTGATGTGGGGGATACGTCTTCACCACACAGGAGAAGTAGAGAAATATATAGGCAATTAAAACACGCGAGCGAGAAGCAAAATGACAAATTTCAGGCATTGGAATTTCAAGCACAAGAACTATCATCTTTCAGAAAGCAAGTTTTAAGTACTGGGAAGTTGTTGAGCAACGATGGCCTGATCTTATGGTTAGGCCAAACAAATGACTATGGACTTAATTGGGGAAAACCAATTTGGTTATTGCTCTTTGTGTCCACACTACTATATTTTCCATTCATAATTTCCGCATCAAACAAACTCACATGGGCTCCAGCATGCAACTACAACGACCTGAAGGTTACTATAGATGAATTTTTGAATTATAGTTACATGTGGCCTCAACTGTTTAATCCAGCAAGAACATTGAGGCATGCCTTTCATGAAGGAGTTTATCTCGGATTAGGTGTTTACTTCTGGGATATGATTCAGAGAATAGTTTTGGCTTTTTTTATTGTGCAAATAGTTTCAGCGTTTAGAAAGTACTTCAAATCATAACTGTGAGTCCTGATATTTTTAAAATCAACTTGAACCAAAACCTATGGTTCTTAATTGTTACGCTAGCTTGCCTGGGTACTGCAGAGTATTACCACTTGTGCACACTATACTGGTTTGGCTTAGTTCTTACGTCGGTGGCGTCGATATCGTTTTGTATTACCATAACTGCATACACAATAAATTACTGGAAGTCTAAGAACAATAAGTAGGTTCAATACAATAATTCCATTTAGTGAGAGAGTATTGTGGGGATAATTCCTCTGTATTCTTTTCAAGAATGAAATTTATCCCCACTCTAATAGTCTGACAGCTATCCTCTATGGCATTGCGGTGAACATGTCTTGCAGCCATTGGCATCCGAGTAGTGATTCTTTGCCTGTGCTACGGCCGTAGCACAGTTGCTGTGTTCACCTAAATCGATGTAATTGTCAGTAGGCCACCACTGGCATCCTTGTTTGTGAACCTCATGATCATAATTAGGTGAGCGAGTGTTTTTGTTAAGTCGATACTTTTCCATTGTAGTTTTTTTACAGTGTTTGATTGTTTTTCTTACCAATTTCGCCGTCCACATTGACAACGGCTGTCAAAGCTTAGCTCTAGTAGGGACAAGGTGTATTTAATATGAAAATTGACAGTAGTTGGCAATTCTTCGAATGATTCTGGCACGATTCGACCCGACAGTTCATTAACTTAGCATGATGAGCAACCCCAGATACCTTACAAAATCCCGTTTCAAACAAGCGTTGGAATGCCCGGACAAACTTTACTATACGGGCAAGCGAAAAAAATATGCAGACAATCGTGATGACAATGAATTTCTTCGCCAGCTAGCGAAAGGAGGTATGCAGGTAGGAGAGCTTGTAAAATGTTATTTCCCTGATGGAATTGATGTAGAAACGCTGGACATAGAAACCGCCATAAAATTAACCCGCGACCTATTGCAACAAGAAGATGTCATCATCTTTGAGGCTGCCATTGCCTTTGAGAATCTGTTGGTGCGCGTGGATGTATTGGAGAAAAAAGGAAAGGTTATAAATCTTTACGAGGCGAAGTCAAAGTCATACTTTTTAGAGGATGAAATTTTTACTAAGAAGGGGCGAGGCATTATGGCGAAGTGGAAACCGTATGTCTACGATATTGCCTTTCAGGTTTTTGTAACGAGGAAGTCGCTCCCTGATTGCAGCATCAATGGCTCACTGTTTCTAATCAATAAAAACAATATCTGCTCAGTAGATGGGCTTTATCAAAAATTCTTGGTGCGAAAGGTCGATGGGCGCTACAGAGTCATTTCAGACCCCAAGATTAAAATTGGCGATCCTATATTGACTAAAGTGGATTTGGGTGATAGAATTGATGGAATACTATCGGGTTCGTTGGACTTGCTTGGGAATCCAATGTCCTTTGAAGAATGTGTAAAATCCCTTGCGATCGCTTACCAAGATCAAAAAAAACTGAAAATACCTGTCTCGACAACTTGCAAAAGCTGCGAGTACAATGCATCTGCGGATAATAAGTTAGCGGGACTGAAATCAGGATTTGAAGAATGCTGGATGGAAAAAGCTGGTCTGAAGCAAGCTGACTTTGAGAAGCCGCATATTTTTGAAATCTGGAATTTAAGGAAAGGGAAAGATCTAATTAATCAGCAAAGATATTTTATTGAAGATATGAATAGAGAGGATTTCGCAGTAGACAAGACTTCAAGTAAGAGGTTGATTTCCCCCGGTGAACGTCAATGGCTTCAAGTGGAGCGCGTTCAAAATCCAGCGTTGGGATCGTACCATGATAAAAGTGGGTTAGACAGTGAATTCAAAAAACTTCAATACCCAATTCATTTTATCGATTTTGAGGCTACCAGAAATGCAATTCCCTACATTAAAGGATTGCGGCCGTACGCGCAATTAGCTTTTCTATTTTCTCGACATACAATAGATAGTGGGGCAGAAGTAACACATGGCGAATGGATCGATACACAACGAGGACATTATCCCAATTTTGATTTTATCCGAAATCTGAAAAGTCAACTGGATAAGGATAATGGCAGCATCTTAATTTATTCATCTTATGAAAATACAGTGCTGCTTGAAATTTATGATTTTTTAAACGCCTCCAACCAGCATGATAAAACCGAGTTGATGGAATTCATACAAACGATCACGTGGTCAACTGTTCCGGAAAGAGGTATATGGGCGGGTGATAGAAAAATGATTGACATGAGAGAATGGGTGACGGATTTTTATTACTCATCGGTGATGAAAGGATCGAATTCAATCAAAGTTGTTTTACCTGCTATCATGAGCGATAGCAAGTACGTCCGGGAGAAATATCCCGAATGGGTAAAAGTTGATGCACAACGGACCATTATAAATCCCTATAAATTACTCCCCCCCGTGTTTGACAACTTCGATAGAATGGCCTTCGAGCCGCTCATGGACGAAGATGAACTAGCCGATGGAGGCGCAGCGATGTGCGCCTACAACCTAATGCAGTTTTCGGAAATGAGTGATGCTGAACGAACAAAAATAGTTACTGCATTACTGACCTACTGTAAATTGGATACCCTCGCCATGGTTATGTTATTTGAAGGGCTATCAAATTTTGGTAACTAGCTTAGTGAAATCTTTTGCGTTGAAACTTTTAAGTGACTTTGCTAAAAACGTTAATTATAAAAAAGAAAAAAGACTTTAGTCCATTTCTTAATCTTTCTCTCTGAGATTCATTTTTCAGTTGAATAGCAGGAGAGGTTGAGTTTTGGCTGAGCTTAACCATTTCGATCGTCTTGTCCATCACATTTTCATTATGTGCATTTTGTTGTTTTTGAAAGATGATAGCAAAAAAAAGAATCCCGAGGACAATTGCACAAACCCATCCTAAAGCTATTGTAAAATTTTTCATGTTGTTGAAATGGTTAATATTCTAATTTATTTAAAGACAAACTGTATTCGTGAATTATGAAATACTCAATGCTCCATAAGTGACTTGACCTCATCAATTTCAAGCGCCGCGATTTCTTTAATAGCAGTTCCTGCAATTCCCCTGACATCACCGTATAACGAGACCGTGTTTTCCATCACCTTAAAAATCTGCTTCTCCCGTTTAGCCCAATGACCCATCGTGTGTGCTTTCTCCTTATTCAAATCATCCTGCATTTGCTGGAACGCTTCTACGATTGCCTCAATCTTCTGACGAAATTCGACACTGGTTAGATATTCATAAATCAACTGCGTCTTATCGCCTCTGTTTTCCTGAGCTGTTCTGACTTCCCCAATCCGATTTAAAGAATCGCGAAAGAGAACTGCCAAGGCTTTAAACTCGGAAAACGTACAAACCCAGACTCCCTCGTATTGACCAAACCGCGTCATGTCATTTGGCAGTACTTCCGTTACCAGGACACCAATGTCCGCTTGCGTCAATCGCATATCGTCTTTAAGCTTCGCTGTCCAATCACTGCCAAAGTTTTTAGTGCGCTTACTTTCATAAAGAATTTTACCGCACAAATTTCCATATCCATCCATTACATGATGAATACAATCACCACCGCGTTTGCCTTTCGATATCTCTTCCACTTGGTCGCGGACAAAAGTATTTTTCAGGTAGTCTTCAATAGCCAGCTCCTGCACTTCGCCTTGCGCTTGAATACTGCCTTGCTCTACTTTTCTTTTCATCTCATCTAACAACTTAGCCTGAACATCCAGTTTCTTTTGAAGGTCTGATGTTTTCATTTGCTCTTCGTCACGGGTTTTCGCGGTTGCTTCCTGGACACGCTTCCTCATAATAAGGTCTAAGTCCTGTCGCTCCTGATCGAGGGCTTGTTGTTTCTCTTGAATTTCTACCTGCGCTTTTTCAGAAGCCGCTCGTTCAGCATGTTGTTTCAATAGTTTTTCTCTTTCTAACAACCGTTTTCTCAGTTCAAATTCAATCTGATCTTCTCGTTGGTTAAGCTGCTGCTCTCGTTCCTCAAATACCAACGACCTCTCTTCAAGCTCTGAAAGTCGGGTCGCTTTATCCTGCCGGTCTTTTTCAAGTGCCTTGATTTTTAATAGATATTTCTCTTCCTCTACTTTTTTAGCACGTTCCTCGATCACCTTTGAGTTTGCCTCCAATTTCTTCTCAAATTCCTTCTCTAAATGAAGACGAACATCATGTTCTAATGCCGCCTCTGGTGAAAACTTGTTTCCACAGTGTGGACATTTGATTTTCATGCCCGGATTTTTTGTTTCTGCCATATCCCAATCAATTTACGTTGGGTGAAATAACTACAGGCAATTGACAACGGCTGTCAAAGTGGGTTTTTGCCGAAAATTGATTACTTTGTAAGAACCATGGCCGCTAAAAAAGGAACTAAAAAGGTGGAGTCCATTATACCCCAGACGAAACTCCTTCGCCTTTTTCAAATTATCTCCGTGCTTAAAAATGGACGATGGTCTATTAAAAGTATTGCCCAAAGATTTGATGCCAGCGAACGGACGATTTATAGATACATTAAATTGCTGGAAGAGGTTGATTTTCCTATTGAGAAGGGTTTTGACAACATGTACTTCATTTCGACTTCTGAAGACGAGCCGACCCAGTCAGTATTTACGATTGAGGAGATGAAGCTTATCAAAAAATTAATTCAGACGGAAGTTGAAAATAATCCTTTGAAGGGTCTCCTTCTTAAGAAACTTTCTCTCAACTCAGAAATGGATAAAGTCCCACGCCTTATCGTAAAATCCAGAGTCGGAAAGTTGGTGGAGCAAATTGGGCATGCCATTAGAAATAAAAAACAAGTGATTCTTAAAAGTTATCATTCCGCCAATAGCAATGAGATCACAGATAGATTGATCGAGCCGATTGAATTTGGCGATAACTATCAGACCATAATGGCGTTGGATACGAAGGATAAAAAATGCAAACAATTCAAGCTAGATCGGATAGGTGAGGTGGTCGAAGTAGACAAACCATTTAAGTTCGAAACGTATCATATCCGATCAACGGCCGACATCTTCGGGATGACGGGAAAAAATGAAACTGTAATTACGCTTCATCTAAAAATGCGAGCGTACTTACTACTCCGGGAAGACCATCCACTTTCAGTCCCATATTGCGAGAAAAACGAAAATGGATATTACCAGTTTCACGGGCCAGTTAACAACTTCGATGGCATTGGCCGATTTGTGCTTGGTCTATTAGATGAGGTAAGGATCATTCAACCAATTGAATTCAAAAAATTTATTGCCGGTAAGATTGACTCAAGGACTGTAGCTTTAGGTGAGAGATAAAATTTATAATTGCTTGCATTGTGCGTTGATATCTAGTTTGTCTTAAAATTATGCGCGATGTTGGTTTCTCTGTGACAGGTTTCGTAAGTCTCATCCTGCCCCAAGTGACTAAATGTTGAACCATAAAAACTTATCCCTTACTCGCCAAACCATTGCAGAGGCATTTTCTCCTTCATTTGTTATTTTGGCAAACCTTACGCCTTTGTCTAGCATGTTGAATGAGCAGCACTCTTGCCAAAGCGTTGGTTGCGTGTTTGGTTTGGTGACGCTTTGATATGTGCGCAGTTGTGGCTTTGTTTTTCTAGATCAAGAAATATTGATTCCTGGTAATTTTAATAAGCAACTTACATTTCTTTGTACAACTTCTTTTCTATGATCTATCTGTGTCTTACTCGCTGAAAAATATACTTGCTTACGCGCTCTGGTGACTGCAACATAAAACACACTTAGTTCTTCAAGAAACTTGGTTTCAGTTTTTTTGGTCACCGATAGATTACAGTATCGTCCACAACCACAAACCCCACAAAGGCCAAAATAGTTTGGAAATGAAAAAGCTTCCATGTCTGGAATAATTACAAAATCCCATTCTAATCCTTTTGCACCATGAACTGTAGAGATTATTATTTTTGCATCAATGAACTCAACATACTGTTTTAAACCATTATGTTCAAAAGTATCTTTTATCAATGCAATCTTATCTTCATTAGATAAATAGGTGAAATCACTAAATATTTTTGATAGGAATATCTCCAATAATTTAAAGAGTGATAGAGTTAGTGCGTCTAAACTTGTTATTTTCTGCTTAACTCTACTAATAAGGATTGAAGTAAATTTCTTGGTTAACTGATCTTTTACTCTCAATAGTTCGATGAATTCATAAAGACATTCCCTATTAAATTTTACATAGTTAACGTCATCATCCGTAAATAGACCATAAAAGAATGGTATCTCCCTTTTGTTAAATTCCTCAATAATCGTGTTAATATTGTTACCTCTTTGTTTAACCAATATCGCAACTTTAGAATCTGGGTACTGCTTGATAAGTTTGAGAGATTGACTGATTAGATATTCAGCCTCTATTTCTTGACTATCAAAATGTGAGAACTCAATATTTGAAATTTCAGAAATATTTGGTGCGCTGGGATTCTCGGCATTTCTCCTGATATTATTGTCCAAGATTAGCATTTCCTTGTTATGCTGAAAACGATAATTTTTGTTCAGTTGGATCTTTTGTAAATTAAATTGTGACTCAGAACGTGAAAGTAAATTGGGGACAGCACCAATGAACCCATATATACGCTGTAACGAGTCACCCATCAAGATGATATTAGTACTTTCGGAAAACAAGTAATTAAGAAGCAAGTAGCTTAATATATTCGTGTCTTGATATTCATCTACAAGTACTGTGGTGTAAAGTCTCCGATAAAAATCTCGAATTACGGGAACATCATTCAATAATTTAATAGCTAATGATAAAATTGCATTGTATGGGATAACTTTTAAAGGTAATAGCTCTGTAATTACAACTCTATTATAATTTTCAATGTTTTCTTTGACATATTTAGAGTCAATATGTTTAACGGATACATTGAAATTTGATAGTACTTCAGCGTCTGTATAACTTAGGCTTGAAACTGATTGCATCATATTTTGGGTGCTACTGTCGTCAATTGATTGTAGCTTATCAATATCCATGAGATTACGACTAATTTTATAGCCGTATCGTTTCAATATTCTTCGAGCAAATCCATGATAGTTCGAAACCAACATCTTTTCAGATATTGTAAAATCGGATTTGGTTCCCTCTAGTATAGCTGGAATGTTTTCCGCTACATCTTTTTTTATTTTGTAAGCAGCATTGACACTAAATGTTAAAGCCAATAATCTCTTTGGATAAGGAATTTGATTCGAGGCCAACATGTAAGCAATTTTACTTACCATTGTTTTTGTTTTCCCATATCCAGCAGGAGCTTCAATTAACAGTCTTTTAGATTGTGAGAAGATTACCTTTAATTGCTGTGCATCATCGAAATGACTTTCACTAAGCTTTGCTTCTATGCTTGGATTGTTCATTAATTTGACAATTCAACAGCTTTAGATATTACAGTCTTATAAACCGATGGAATATCCTCGACTTTTAGTTTCTCGCCAATCAACTTCGCCAATGGATACGACTTTTTTACTGAGAGCCAAGTCAAATAAAATGCTTTTAAATTTGTAATATCTGTTTTAGGTATTTGTGATAACTTTAAATCAGTTGTATACTCTATTGCTGTAATTCTAAAAGCCTTAACAGCATACCTATTTAAAGCACCAGTTTGAACTGTTGCATCTTCCCCTTCGTAGTCTTTTACCAAGTCATTAAGAAATGTTTCATTAGAACTATCTATCAGCGAAACCAATTCCTCTTCAAAATCTTTCTTATTTGTTAAATATAGCGGTGCTGCAGTTGGTCCATTATTGTCTTTATCTGCAATACCAACCGAGGGAATGTCAAATTTTGCTGCTAATCTCATTAATATATCAATTGTTTTAACTGCGCCACCTCTGGATTGAATGACACAGATACCCAAATCATCAAAATCAATTGACATCTTCGTTGCGAAATGACCTAAGCTTCCTTCTTCTGATACGCCTTCAACGAAAATCGCACATCTTGAAAAGAATGCTTCTTTCATAAATGGGAACTGCATGTATAAATGCTTGGCATATTGTGGATGTAGATTTATTTCAGAACCTGATTTAATCTTAGTATGCCCGTTGCTTGGATAGAGTCTAATAATTTGCCTAAAATCATTCAGAAGAATATTAGGAGAATGTGTTGCTACTATTATCTGACCATAAAACCCATCGATATCAAATAGTTCTTTTACTAATTGTTGAAACTCACTATTCTCGTTTAAAATTATTTTATTCAAATACTTAATTAAGGATCGTTGCATATATGGATGCAAATGAATTTCAGGTTCATCTAATCCAATAATTAGCGATATGTGTTTAGTGTGATCAGTCTCATGCTCAAATATTCCCTTTTCTTTTCTTTGTTCTTTTATTGATTGAATTCGTTCCAATATTGACAGTGTAATAAGAATTAGAAACTGAACTCCGTACCCCGATTTTGCCAGACTTTCGCCTTTCGCATCTTTTAAAACGATTACTTTGGAAAGTAGGCTTTCAATATCTGTTTCAGAATTTGCCTTAATCTTGAAGTCATTGAATGTCTTTAGTTTTGAAATTTTGGAATTAATGTTTGCTAATAGTTCATTTATCTTTTCTTCATTTATAAAGTCCTTATCCGATAGTTGCTTTTCTGCTACATAGCTGGATACAATTTTAGATAAGAAGCGACCAACACCCTTTCCTTTATCAAAATTGATTTCGGATATTGGATTGCGTAAGGAGTCGTAGTAAACAAAATTAATAGCTCTTATAGTGGATGGTAGTATAAAAGTATTAGTCTCAGTATGGTGGAATTCAATATTATCATCGAGTGTCAGTTGACTACATGTTATATTAATTAGATGATAGTCATCTGTATCGAATAGATCTTCAAAATGACCAATCTCCAAATCAGCTAAACTAAGTTGAATTGTAATTTCTATTGGTTTTAAGATATCGGTAAAATCATTTAGCTTAAAAGATTTGTTTGTAAAAAGTGTTTGGAATGCATTAAGCAAATTTGTCTTACCCAAATTATTCTCACCGACTATAAAATTACAGTAGTCAGCAAATGAGACACTTTGACCATCTAGGTTGCGATAATTATGTATAGATATTTTTTTGATTTGCATTTGATAATAACTTTATTTCTGGCTTAGCAATTGCAAATTTATTTTGGTTTACTCGAATACATCCATAGGTTTTATACTGTAGCCCAGTTTGGTTCTTGCATAACTTTTGTTTTGCGCGGATTTGTGCGGTAATTTTCAGTAGGTCACCGCGTACATCCTTCTTTGTGAACCTCATGGTCATTGTGAGGTGAGTGGGTGTCGGATTACTTCGTAAATTTTTTTGTATTGGCCGAGTGTTCTTATGTCTGTACTTTCGATCTAGCCCTTTATCAATGGTTTTTTAGTTTTTGGATCAGTTATCAATGGCTTGTTAGGCTTGTCAGGAATAATTGGTTTATTCGGTTTGTCCCGAATAAGTTGTTTTGAGGCTTTGGGCAATATTACTTTTTTTGTCATGGTCAGATTGGGTTAGATCTTGCTAAAGTATAAGTGAGTATTGGGTTTAGCCATGCTACTATGTACGTTGTGTTGTTAAGGTAGACAAAACTATATTATTTTTAGTAGGTGATGGGAGTAACTCCCATGATTTGTATTGCTTCTTGCCGGAGTTTTGAAACTTTAACTGTTTCTCTGATTTCTAGAAAAAACAGTTTACTTAACATTTGTTAAGAATTGCATTCGTCAGTTAGATTCTTGTCTTAATCCTTCCTTTTTAAACGGGATTTCCAGTAAATTAAGAAATCAAAAAAAAATTGCTGTGATACCTGCCCCCGCACACACCCCTGCGTCATTCTATCAACAAGTCGGCAGCGGTAATATAA
>Ga0163144_10015728_pt1 | contig 15577 bp, 12 predicted proteins | sample OliLak19BULKMAT1_FD_123175 | JGI IMG/M metagenome (GOLD analysis project Ga0163144, IMG submission 123175) | Freshwater microbial mat bacterial communities from Lake Vanda, McMurdo Dry Valleys, Antarctica - Oligotrophic Lake LV.19.BULKMAT1 | ecosystem: Environmental > Aquatic > Freshwater >...
CGAAGATCAATGGAATAGTACCTTCCCATCGCTGTCCGCCTCCTGATCCAGAGCGGAAACTGAATCAGAGTTCGATACGAATGGGAATCCTTCCGATTCCTTCAAAGGCAGAAAGGCTCTAGAATCAGGTCGCTCATCTCCGGCATGTCGGCGAGCGTCGCAATCAGCATGGCTACTTCATTGTAATGGTTCAGATAGTCCGTCGCGAGGCCGGTCGCCGGGTTGATATTGGCCGCCCGCAGCCTTTCTGGATCTGGATAGGCGGCCGGTGGCATTGCGGGGCTCGAAGGTCGATTGCGAAGTCGTGCGTCGCCGCGACCCTGCGTCGGGAGGATTTACGGGCGCTTAAGCGGCAGCGTAAGCAGGGCCATGCGCGACTTGCTCTTTTTCCCCGTTTCGGCCGTTCTCGCCGCCGCCTTCGTCTTCGTGGCCCTCGAGCCGTTTGCCGAGCGCCTGCCGAGCGGGCCGGTGAGCGGCGGGGGGCGGGATGCGCGAGACCTAACCGTTGCAGGCAACGAACTGAACCGTTTCATCGTCGGCAAGACCAGCGGGGCAACGCTGGATCTGGTGCGGCCGGAGGGCGGCGAGGCATTCCTGCGCATCGACCGGCGGGTCGCCGAATACGAAGACCCGCGCCTCGGGCCCCATCTTATGCTGGCCGAGGACCTCGAATACGCACTCGAATCGCGGCCGATCGAGGTCGTGATCGAAGCGCGCTCAGTCGGCGACTTTTCCGCCAGCCAGTTCGAGGCCAACTATTTTGCCAAGATCGATGGCCAGAGCGGCTGGCGGCAGTTCGACCTTACGCGCGAGTTCCAGCCTTACACGCTGACCTTCCACACACCCCGGCGCGGCCGCGAGGAAGGCTATGACTATCTCGGCATCCGTCCGGTTACGCCAGACAAGCACCGCGTGATGGACATCCGCTCCGTGCGCGTGCACGCGACTGCCGACAAGAGCGACCCGCCCATCTCGCCTTCAACGGGGCCGATGCCGTAGAGCGTTCACGCCTCAGCGCGCTTCGAACAATCCGGCATACAGCTCCCGCAACACATTCTTCTGCACCTTGCCCATCGCGTTACGCGGCAGCTCGTCCACGAACACGATCCGCTTCGGTGCCTTGAACCCGGCGAGCCTCTCCTTGCACGCGGCGATCATCGTCTCCCCGTCACCTGAACCGATCACCACCGCCGCAACACCCTCGCCCAAATCCCGATGTGGCAGGCCGATGACAGCGCTCTCGACAACGCCTGGCATCTCATCGAGCACCAGCTCGATCTCCTTCGGGTAGACATTGTATCCGCCGGAGATGATCAGGTCCTTCGCGCGCCCCGAAATCCACACGCGCCCGTCCCCATCCTGCCGCCCGACATCGCCGGTGATGAAGAACCCGTCCCTGGTGAACTCCTCCGCCGTCTTCTCCGGCATGCGCCAGTAGGCGGAGAAAACGCTCGGACCCTTGATCTCGATGACGCCGGTCGCCTCGGGCTTGCCCTCGCATCCGCTGATCCGCAGCTCCACGCCAGGCAGCGGGTAGCCCACCGACCCCGCGAGGCGTTCGCCCTCAAGGGGATTGCTCGTGATGATCACCGCTTCGCTCATCCCGTAGCGCTCAAGAATGCGCTGCCCTGTTCGCTGCTCGAACTCCGCAAACGTCGTTGGCAGCAACGGCGCAGAGCCAGAGATGAACAGCCGAACATTGCGCGCTGTCTCGCGCGTGAAGCCGCCATTCGCGAGCAGGCGCGTGTAGAAGGTCGGCACGCCCATCATCACGGTCGCGCGCTTGAGCCCTGCCAGCACATCCGCGTCGACGAATTTCGGCAGCCACACCATCGTGCAGCCGGAGAGAAGCGCGCAATGCAGCGCCACGAACAGCCCATGTACATGAAACACCGGCAGCGCATGCAGGAGTACATCGTCCGGCGTGAACCCCCACGCGCGGTGCAAGGCCACCGCATTCGCCGCGAGATTGCCGTGGCTCAGCATCGCACCCTTCGAGCGCCCCGTCGTCCCGCTGGTGTAGATGATCGATGCCAGATCGTTCGGGCCACGCGGAACAGCGACCGTCAGGCTCGCGGCATGCATGCTTCTGGCAAGGAACGCCTTCGGGTCCGTGACGAAGACGCGCGGCTCGGCATCGTTCAGAAAGTATGCAACTTCGGCTGAGGTGTAAGCAGAATTGAGTGGAAGAAAGACCGCCCCGACCCGCAGCGCGGCAAGATACAGCATCACGCCCTCGACGCTCTTTTCCGCCTGCAGCGCAACGCGATCACCCGGCATCACCCCCTCGGCGACAAGCTGACCGGCTGCTGACGCAACCCCGCGCAAAAGCTCCGCGTACGTTACATCTCCTCCATCCTGCATCACAAAGCACGGCTTCGCCTGGTCGCCGGAAAACGCGGTAACCAAAAGATCATGCAGCAGATTGCTCATTGGGCTCGTCTGCCAACAATTAATCGGTTTGAGTACATCTTTCTGAGCGTGAGCGCACTGGACGCGCGCAAGGCACGCTGTAACTGAACGCTGCGAGAGTTGGGGGATCAAGCGAATGAGTCAGCCGATGGACCGTGCGTTGCGCACGCGTGCTGCTCGCGTGATTCCGGGTGGCATGTACGGACACCAGGCTGTCGGCGGCTTGCCGGAAGGCTACCCCCAGTTCTTCACCCGCGCGGAAGGCCCGTGGCTATGGGACACTGACGGCAATCTCCTGCTCGATCTGATGTGCGCCTACGGTCCGCAGCTGTTCGGCTATGGGTGCCATGAGATCGACCGCGCCTATGTCGAACAGATGTCCGTGGGCGATGCGATGACCGGGCCATCCCCTCTCATCGTGGATCTCGCCGAGGCGATGGTTGCGATGGTGGGCCACGCCGAATGGGCGATGTTCTGCAAGAACGGCTCTGACGCCACCACGATGGCGCTGATGGTCGCGCGCTCGCACACCGGCCGCAACGCAATCGTGCGCGCGGCAGGCGCCTATCATGGCTCAGCACCATGGAGCAATCCGAGACAACGCGGGATCGCCCCCAGCGACCAGGCCGGTCAGCACATCTGCACTTACAACGACGTCGCCAGCCTGGAAGCCGCAGTGAAAGCCGCTGGCGACGACCTCGCCGCCATCTTCGCCTCGCCCTTTCGCCACGACGTCTTCATCGACCAGGCCTCCCCCTCCTCAGACTATGCGCGGCGCGCGCGCGAACTCGCCGACGAGACCGGCGCACTGCTCATCGTCGATGAAGTCCGCGCCGGCTTCCGGATCGCGCGCGACTGCAGCTGGTCGCTGCTCGGCGTCGCGCCGGACCTTTCCTGCTGGGGGAAGGCGATCGCCAACGGCCACCCCATCTCCGCCCTCATGGGTTCTGAAAAGGCGCGTGGCGCCGCCGAAAAAATCTACGCCACCGGCTCCTACTGGTTCGCCGCCGCCGCCATGGCCGCCAGCCTCGCCACGCTGCAACTGATCCGCAGTTCTGACTATCTCGAACGCATCATCTTGCTCGGCGAGAACTTCCGCAGCGGTCTCGACAGCCGGGCCGCCGCCCATGGTTTTGTCCTGCGCCAGACCGGGCCCGTCCAGATGCCGCTCATCTTGTTCGACGATGACCCCGACATGCGCCTTGGCTATGCCTGGTCGGCCAGCATGGTCAGGAACGGCGTCTACATGCACCCGTGGCACAACATGTTCATCTCCGCAGCGATGACCGACGCCAACATCGCGTTCGCACTCGACGCCGCCGACCAGAGCTTCGCGGAACTTGCGAAAGTCGCGCCCACGCTGGGGCCAAACACGCGCTATCCGGGACCACGCCGCACCTGATTCATGCCTGTTGACCGAGCGTCGGGCGACACTAATCTCCGCGCGGTCGCCCTTCCAGGGTCAAGGTTTCCAACAGGACTGATTACATGAGACAGCTTCTGCTTTGCGGTGCCGCGATCGGCGCACTGATCCTTTCCAGCTGCACCGCCATGGTGCCCCCGACCGCGGACACCGCAACCACGGCCATGGCGGCCGCCGCCACACCCGGGCAGACCCCCGCCGAATTCCTCGCCGCCGCCGAGAAGGAGCTCTCGGACTTCTCCGACTATGCCGCCCGCGTCGCCTGGGTAAATTCCACCTACATCACCGACGATACCGACTGGCTCAATTCACGCGCCGGCTCCGAGGGCACGCTCCTCTCCGTCCGCCTCGCCAACGCCACCAAGCAGTTTGAAGGCGCCGCGATGACGCCCGAGCAAAAGCGCAAGATGGACATCCTGCGCGCCGGCATCGTCATGCCCGCCCCGTCCAAGGGCGCGCCGGACCAGCAGAAGCAGATTGCCGACGAACTGGCGACCATCACCACCGGCCTCCAGTCAACCTATGGCAAGGGCAAGGTCCCGCTCGACCCGGCGAAGTTCGACGTCGCTGCGGTCCTGAAAATCCTCAACGCCTCGCGCAGCAAGGAAGAGCCGCGCGATCCCAAGGCGCCGCTGACGCTCGAAGAAGCCTCCCTCCTCATCGCCGAATCCCGCGATCCGAAAATCCTCGCCGCTGCATGGGAAGGCTGGCACGCCATCTCGCCAGCAATGAAGCCAGACTACCAGCGCATGGTGGATATCGGCAATGAGGGCGCGCGCGAACTCGGCTTCAAGGACGTCGCCGACATGTGGCTCGCCAACTACGACATGCCCTCCGCCGACATGGAGAAGACGGTCGAGCGCCTGTGGACCCAGGTGAAGCCGCTGTACGACGACCTGCACTGCTATGCCCGCGGCAAGCTGAATGCGAAATACGGTGACGCTGTCCAGTCGAAAACCGGCCCGATCCGCGCCGACCTCCTCGGCAACATGTGGGCCCAGCAATGGGACAACATCTACGACATCGCCGCCCCGCCAGCCTCAGATCCCGGCTACGACCTCACCACGGTGCTGAACCAGAAAAACTATGACGCGATCAAGATGGTGAAGACGGGCGAGGCCTTCTTCACCTCGCTCGGTCTTGCGTCCCTGCCCGAGACGTTCTGGCAGCGCTCGCAGATCACCCGCCCGCGCGACCGCGAAGTCGTCTGCCACGCCTCGGCGTGGAACGTCGACAACGAGGAAGACCTGCGCATCAAGATGTGCACGCAGGTCAATGGCGAGGATTTCTCCACCGTCCATCACGAGCTGGGCCACAATTTCTACCAGCGCGCCTACAAGGATCAGGACCTGCTGTTCAGGAACGGCGCGAATGACGGCTTCCACGAAGCCATCGGCGACTTCGTCGCGCTCTCGATCACGCCGGAGTACCTCAAGCAGCTCGGCCTCATCGACAAGGTCCCATCCGCCTCTGCCGACATCGGCCTGCTGATGGATCGCGCTCTCGAGAAAGTCGCCTTCCTCCCCTTCGCCATCAAGGTCGACAAATGGCGCTGGCAGGTCTTCCGCGGCGAGACGACGCCTGCGCAATACAACCAGGCCTGGGTCGATCTTGGCCGCCAGTATCAGGGCATCACGCCGCCGGTCTCGCGCGCCGCTGATGCATTTGATCCCGGCGCCAAATTCCACATCCCGGGCAACACGCCCTACCTGCGCTACTTCCTGTCCTTCATCCTGCAGTTCCAGTTCCACAAGGCCGCCTGCGAACAGGCCGGCTGGACCGGCCCGCTGCATCGCTGCTCGATCTACGGCAACAAGGATGTCGGCGCGAAGTTCACGAAAATGCTCGAAATGGGTGCCAGCAAACCCTGGCCCGACGCCCTCGAAGCCTTCACCGGCACCCGCGACATCGACGGCTCGGCCCTCGTCTCCTACTTCGCCCCGCTGCAGAGCTGGATCAAGGAACAGAACAAGGGTCAGAGCTGCGGCTGGTAGTCCGCATCACACCCATTGTCGAGAACGCCGTCCGGCAAGGGCGGCGTTCCTGATTCAAGCGACCCGAATCTCGACAACCCTCCGGTTTCATCCGTCGCAATCCGCGTCTACGCTGATGCGCTCACGGAGGAACAATTGAAACGCATCGTCGTCGCGCTTGCGCTCAGCCTTGCCGCCTGCATGCAGCAGCCATCGCCCGCGCCCGATGCGCCGCCGCTGGTGCTGACAGGCGAGATCACGCGCGCCGATCACCAGACCTATCGCGAAATTCCCTTCACCGTTCCGCCGGGCACGAAGAACATCACCATCGACTTCGCCTACACCGGAAAGGAGAACCGCACTGTCATCGACATTGGCGTGCGTGATCCTCAAGGCCAGCGCGGCTGGAGCGGCGGCAACAAGAGCCACATTGAGATTTCGGAGTTCAGCTCCACCCCCTCTTACAGCGCGGCCGCAATCCAGCCCGGCGAATGGAAGCTCGTCCTCGGTATCCCCAACATCCGTGAGGGACAGACCGCAAGCTACACCGCAACCGTCAGCTTTGCGCGGAGCGATGGAAGCGCCGCAGCAGAAGTGGGCCATATCTTCGGCGCGGCGGCCAGATCGCCGACCGCCAGCTGGTATCGCGGCGACTTCCACACGCATACCTCCCATTCCGACGGCTCGTGCCCTGTCGATGGCGTGCGCGCGCCTTGTCCACCAGGAGAAACGGCGGAGGCTGCGCAAACCGCCGATCTCGATTTTGTCGCCGTAACGGACCATAACACAATCACCCAGGTGATCGATTTGGCCCTTCTTCAGGTCGGTTACCGGAAAACCCTCCTCATCCCCGGCACGGAGATCACCACCTTCAACGGCCACGCCAACGTCATCGGCAACACTGACTTCCTCGACTTCCAGCTCGGCTCACCGCGCCTGCCGACGCTCGCCAAACTCTTCGATCAGGTCGCCGCCGCCAGCGCCTTCATCTCCGTCAACCACCCGTCACTCCCATCGGGCGAAGCCTGCATGGGCTGCGGTTGGACCGTGAAGGACACTGACTGGTCGCGCGTCACAGCGATCGAGGTGATCAACGGTGCCAGCATGCGCACCTCCGGCCCCGAAGGCGCGTTCAACGGCATCGCCTTCTGGGAAGCGCTGCTCAGGCAAGGCCACCGCATCACCGCCATTGCCGGCAGCGACAATCACGACGCGACCGACACGACAGGCGCGAAGCAATCGCCCGTCGGCACGCCCGCGACCGTCGTCTACGCCAGCGAACTGTCGACACAGGCCATCATCGCCGGCGTGAAATCCGGGCGGGTGTTCGTCGACGCGGGCGCACCGGCAGGCGCCACCTTCGAGATGACCGCGCGCGCCGTCAGCGCGGAGGCCAGAATGGGCGGCGAGCTGAGGCTTGCCCCGCGCGAGCGCGCCGCCGTCCGCATCGACCTCGGAAACTTTCCGGCGGGCGCGCGCACCCAGCCGATTTCGCACAACCTGCTCGTAACGCCTGGCCTCGCTCCGGGCGACGCCTTCGCAATCAGCCTGCAGGACGACGCCTCCAGAGGCTGGTTCCGCCTCAACATCCGGGACGCTGACGGCAAGCTCCTGCTGCTCGGCAACCCGATCTACCTCGTCCGCGGTGGTTAACGCGGCGTCCCGGCCCAATATCCGAGCAGTCGAACCGGGTCCCGCCGCGGGTATTGCGCAGAAGTCATTCTGCTTCCGCTAGAATTCGTGGCCCCACAGCCGGGAAATACTGGTGAATGCCAATTGTGAGGCCCGGACAGGGAGGCTAGTCTGGCGCAGCCAACCGGGGTGGCGTGTCGCGTGGGGACTTATCGATGCTTGAGATCGCAGCCATCGTCGGCGCCGTCCTCTTCGGACTGCTGCTGATCTTCGTGGTCTACCGCGCGGCCCGCACCTACGATGCCGGAGCGCATGCCACCTTCATCACCACCAAGGGCGGCGATTTCTACGGTGCCCTGCGCGCGCCAATGACGATCTGGGACCCGCGCATCAAGGTCCTGCGCGAGAAAAACGCCCCGGCCATCAACATCATGACGACGGACGCGACCGGCACCTATTTCGAGAAATCCCTGGTGGCCAATCGTACCGGCGAGATCAGCCTGCGTGTCCACACCTGCGCGCCGCGCCCTTTCCACTCCACCACGACCGACAAGCGCCAGCTCGTCATCAAGCCGAAAGTCGCCTTCCAGCTCGACATCGACCGCATCCAGATCCCGACCCAGATGGAAAGTTTCGGCACGACGCTGGCCGCTCGCATAGAGAACCTGTTCGACAACGCCATCTCCGAATACGAAGACCAGGATGTCTTCAAGCACCAGCGCGAGATCGAGCAGCGCGTCCTTCGCGAACTGCAGGACATCGAATTCCCAGCCGACGAAACCCGTCCCTCCGGCATGCCGCTCGGCATCAAGGTCTACGAGGCGATGTTCTCGTTCGAGCGTCCGCAGAAGCCGATCAACAAGGATCTCGCCAACGGCCCGATGGCCTATGACAACGAGCATCTCGATGATCTGGTCGACATGCTCGAGAAGGCGAACCCCGCAACGGTCGAAACACTGATGCGCATGCTCGAGCTGCAGACGCGGCAGAACATCGTGCAGATGCTGTGCAAGTCCGGCGGCCTCGTCGCCTTCACGGCGCAGGAACTCGGCCTGTCCGAGCGCGTGGTTGAACGCGCCCGTTTCGGTGCCAATATCATGAAGCCCGCAGAAGCGCCGCAAGTCGCGATGGCGGCGCCAGCTGCGCCCACCGTGGTCGAAACCCCCGTCGCCCGGGCCGTCGATCCCGCCACGGCTTATTACGGTCTCGGCGCCCCGAAGGGCCAGCCAAGCGCCGCAGAGCCTTCGCCAGCCGACCCCTCGAAGGCCTAAAGCACCCGCCCCGGATTCATCCGCCCGTCAGGATCCAGCGCCCGCTTCACTGCGCGCATCATGTCCATCTCGACCGCCGACTTGCGCCACGCCAGCTCGTCGCGCTTCAACCGCCCGATGCCGTGCTCGGCCGAGATCGAACCGTTCAGGCTGGCGATGAGATCGTGCACCGCCTTCGACAGCGGCAGCCCGTCCTGCTCGACAAAACGCTCCTGATCCGCGCCCGGCGGCGGCGTTATGTTGAAATGGATATTGCCGTCCCCCACATGCCCGAACGCGATGACGTCCGCGCCCGGCGACATTGTGTGAGCCAGCGCCGCCCCCCGCTCCATGAACTCCGCAACTCGCGACACCGGCACCGACACGTCATGCTTCAGCGCCTTGCCGTGCGCGCGTTCGGCCACCGCGATGTTCTCGCGAATCTTCCACACCATCGCCTTCTGGGCTTCGGTGTCGCAGATCACGGCGTCGGCGACGATCTCCTTCTCGATCGCATCGGCAAGCAGACTCTCCATCATGTCGCGCGCGCCCTCCTCACGCGGCAGGGACAGCTCGACCAGAACGCGCCAGGGCAAGCCTGACGGCAGCGGATCGCGCGTGTCGGGAATGTGCCGGATCACCAGCTGCAGCCCCAGCTGCGGCACGATCTCGAACCCGGTCACCGCCCCGCCGCTTGCCGCCTTTGCCAGCTGCAGCAGCTCCACCGCATGTCCCGGCGACGCGACCGTCACCCACGCCGTCTCCTTCACGGCCGGACGCGGAAACAGCTTCAGCGTCGCCGCCGTCACCACCCCCAGCGTACCCTCCGCGCCGATGAAAAGATGCTTGAGATCGTAGCCGGTATTGTCTTTCCGCAAACCGCGCAGCCCGTTCCACACGCGGCCGTCCGGCAGCACTGCTTCGATGCCCAGCACCATGTCGCGCATCATGCCGTAGCGCAGCACCTGCACGCCGCCCGCATTGGTCGAGATCAGCCCGCCGATCATCGCCACGCCCTGCGCGCCAAGCGATAGCGGGAACAGCCGGTCATGCTGCTCGGCAGTCTCCTGCGCCCGCGTGAGCACAACGCCGGCCTCCAGCGTCATCGCATCATTGAGCACGTCCACCTCGCGCACCTTGTTCATGCGCTTCAGCGAGATCAGCACTTCCCCCTGGGGGACTGATCCGTTGACCATCCCGGAATTGCCACCCTGCGGATTCACCGCAAGCCCGTACTGCGCACACAGCGTCATCGCGGCCGAGACGTCCTCCGTCGACGCCGGCTTCACCAGCACAGGCGTCGATCCTTGCCAGCGACCGCGCCAGTCCTGCAGGTGAGGCTCGATCTCGTGCGCGTCCGTTGACACACCCTTCGGCCCCAGCGCGTCAGTGAGGCGCGCGATGAATGTGGAAATGCGATCGCCCTGATCGTCAGCCATGGAATGCTTCCTCGATACGGCACCGGATATAGCCCGGCCGGCCATGGACGCCAAACGGGCGAAAGCTTGACGAAAGCCAGCCACCGGCTTCCAACAGGAACAACCAGAAGAGCAATCAAGGTGGGAGAAGCCTATGCCCTATGCCCCGTTCGACCTGACTGGCAAAGTCGCGCTGATCACAGGCGGCAACCGCGGTATCGGTTACGGCTTCGCCGAAGCGCTTACGCAGGCCGGTGCCAGCGTCGCGATCTGGGGCTCGAACGAGGCCAACAATGCCGAGGCGGTCAGGAAACTCGGTAGCAACTCAAGGGCGTGGACCGTCAACGTCGCCGACGAACAGCAGGTCGCGACGGCGATGGCGGACGTCGCCAAGCACTTCGGCCGCATCGATTCGGTGTTTGCCAATGCAGGCATCGGCGGCGGCGGCAAGTCGTTCGCCGAATTCCCGACCGACGTCTATCGCCGCGTTCTGTCGGTGAATCTCGACGGGGTGTTCTTCACGCTGCGCGAGGCCGCCAAGCATATGGTGGAACGCGCCAAGGCAGGCGATCCCGGCGGATCGCTGGTCGGCCTGGCCTCGCTGGCGGCGATCGAAGGCGCCGCACGCAATGAAGCCTACGCCGCCACCAAGGGCGCCGTGGTCTCCATGATCAAATCCATCGCCGTCGAACACGCGCGTTACGGCATCCGCGCCAACTCCATCCTGCCCGGCTGGATCGCCACCGACATGACGCAGGGCGCGCAGGACAACCCCGCCTTCGCCGAGAAAGTCATCCCGCGCGTGCCCATGCGGCGCTGGGGCGAACCAAGGGATTTCGGCGGCGTCGCCGTCTATCTCACCTCCGAGGCGTCGTCCTATCACTCCGGTGACTCATTCGTCATCGACGGGGCCTACTCGATTTTCTAGCGCTCGGTCGCCGCCCTCACAGCCAAGGAACTGGAGTGTGCGCTGGTCCGTTACAGGGCCACAGCATCCCGGCTGCACGCGCCAGTTCACCTTGATCCGGCGACCCCTGACACATCTGAGGTTCCCATGTTCCGTCCCGCCTGGTTTTCCGGCGCCGCCTTCCTCGCCCTCTCCGCCTGCGGCGGCGCGGGTGGAACCGCGATGTCCGACGTTCCGGATACGGAAGCCGAGAAGGCAGCAGTAGCGACCGAAATCGCCACCATGATGAGCGATCCTGCGATGATGGATCAGATGTTCGCGCCGGAGGCCGTCGGCGGTATGATTCCGGACATGTCGGCGATGTGCGCCGCTGTCCCCGCCGACCAGGCTGCCGCCTGTACCCAGCGTATGGAGAGCAGCACGGCCACGATCCAGAGCGTGCAGACGGAGATGATGGGAAAGGCAAAGGCGATGCAGCCCGCGCTGATGCAGGACATGGGTGCGATCATGGCCCGGACCTACACCGGCGAAGAACTTGCAGCGATGCATGCCTTCTATCAATCGCCCGAGGGCCAGGCGATTCTGCAGAAGCAACCGCAGGTGATGGCCGAGTTCATGCCGGCGGTGATGGCGCGCATGCAACCATTGCAGCTCGAAATGGTGCAAAAGCTTTCGCAACGCATGACAGCCGCCGCTACAACGCCCACGACTGCCATACCCGGCGCAGTTGTTCCGCAGGCAGCGCCGCTGCCGCCCGGCTCCACCGTCACCACCACCGTGACGCCTCCTGCGCCGACGACGCCACCAGCGGCCCTCCCCCCTGCCCAGCCGCGTCCTAACTGACGCGAACGCAGGCATGGGCTCTGCGGTCTGCAGGTCAGCGGGAGGACGGTTACCCGCATCATGAAAGCTGCCGATCTCGACAATCGATAAAAATCGCTCGCCCGCGCCGGTCCGGATTGCTATCAGGTGACGTCGCTCACCTGCTCAGGTCATCCTCATGCTGAACGTCCGCCGTCCGGTTTCCACGGTCATCGCCACACTCGCAGCCGGGCTTGTGCTTGGCGCATGTGAGGCAAGGGAAGCAGCCAATGGCTTCGCAGCCTGCGACGCCACCGATGCCCCGGCAGCCGCTCAGACTGGTGGAGCGCTGTCGATCGCCCCGCTCCAGTTCACCTGCAAGAAGCTGGAAAACGGACTTCGCGTCTACGCCATGCCAGACAAGAACACGGCGAGCGTCTCCGTCGCCGTCTGGTACGATGTCGGCTCGAAGGACGACCCCGAGGGCCGCTCCGGCTTCGCGCACCTGTTCGAACACCTGATGTTCAAATCGAGTGTCAACCTTCCGGCAGAAGGCTTCGACCGCCTGACCGAAGACGCAGGCGGCTTCAACAACGCCTCCACCTGGAATGATTTCACGAACTACTACGAGACCGTCCCGGCAAATCACCTCGAGCGTGTGCTCTGGGGCGAGGCGGAGCGGATGGGCTCCCTCGTCATCGACGAGACCAACTTCAAGTCAGAGCGCGACGTGGTGAAGGAGGAGCTGCGCCAGTCCTACCTCTCCAACCCGTACGGCAAGCTGCTGGGCATGTATCTCTACCAGTCTGCATTCACGGTACATCCCTATGGCCGTCCCGGCATCGGCTCGCTGGAAAATCTCGACGCCGCCACGGTTGACGATGTTCGCGCCTTCCACGCCGCCTACTATCGTCCCGACAACGCCATCCTCGTCGTCTCCGGAAATTTCGACGAGGCGCAGCTCGACTCCTACGTGAGAACCTACTTCGCCGGCCTCACCACGCCGAAGCGCGAGATCCCGCGCGTCACCGCCGTCGAACCGGCCCGCCAGCAGGCGAAGACCTACACCGTCTACGAACCCAACGTCCCCTTCCCCGCCGCCGTCATCTCATGGCCGTCCCCGGATTCTGCGAACCCGGACAACGCCGCGCTGACGCTGATGGACGCGATCCTTCTGCGCGGCGAGTCATCGCGCCTCTATCAGTCTTTGATGTACCAGCAGCAAGTGGCCGCCGACGTCGGCTCCAGCTTCGACATCACCGCGCACCCCGGCATCTACGCGCTCTACGTGATCCTGTCGGACGGCAAGACCATCGACGAAGGCATCACAGCCCTGAAGGCCGAGATCGCCCGCATGCGCGACACGCCAGTCACCGCCGCCGAACTCGACGAGGCCCGCAACGAGCTGATCACCGCTGCGCTGCAGGGCCGTGAAAGCTCCGACGGCCGCGCCGACGATCTCGCCCGCAGCGTGATCCTCTACCGCAACGCCAAGGCGTCCGACGAAATGCTCGCCAAGCTGCAGACCGTCACCGCCGAGGACATCCAGCGTGTCGCGAAAGCGATCATGGACGACACCCGGTCCGTCACCATCAGGTATCTCCCCGAGGCGATGCAGAACGGCGCAACCGAAGATACGTTCGCCGACGCGGCCACGATCCAGACCTCGAAGATCGACATCGCCGCCGCCGACATCCCGGTCTACACGCTGGCCGCGGAAGCCGATCGCAAGCTGCCGCCGGAAGCCGGCCCGCCCGTCGCCGCCAGGGTGCCGCCCGCCACCGAGAAGACGCTGGCCAACGGCCTGCGCGTCATCGTGGCACCGAAACCCGGCCTGCCGCTGCTCAGCGCCAGCCTGCGCATCTCCGCAGGCAGCGCGTACGATCCCGCAGGAAAATCCGGCCTCGCCGCCATGACGGCGGACCTCACCACGCGCGGCACCACGACCCGCACAGCCACGCAGATCGCAAGCGAGATCGAAAGCCTCGGTGCCGCGATCGGTGCCGGCGCTGGGCCCGACGCCACCGACGTCTCGATCTCCACCCGATCGGACAAGGCCAAACAGGCATTCGCCATCATGGCCGACGTCGTGCAGAACCCTGCCTTCGCGCAGGAAGAGCTTGACCGCGCCCGTCAGGAATCGCTGGACAACATCAAGGTCTCGCTGACCCAGCCCCGCGCCGTCGGCGGCCTTGCCCTCAACCGCGCGCTGTTCGGCGCCGGCCCCTATGGCGGCACGCCTACCGCAAAATCGCTCACCAGCCTGACGCAAGCTGAACTCGCGGCCTTCCACGCCGCCAGCTGGCGGCCGGACAACGCCGTGCTCGTCATCGCAGGCGACCTGACCCCCGAAGCCGGTTTCGCCATCGCGGAAGAAGCGCTCGGCACCTGGGCGAAGCCCACGACGCCCGCACCGACAGCACCCGCGGCCGGAACAGCCAGCGCTCCCCGCGCCATCGCCCTCGACATGCCGCAGATCGGCCAGGCCGCCGTCTTCCTTGGGCGCCCCGGTCCCTCGCGCCTGTCGGAAGACTATTACGCGACAGCCGTGGCCAACAACGTCCTCGGTGGCGGCTACTCCGCACGCCTCAATGCCGAAATCCGCATCAAGCGCGGCCTGTCCTACGGGGCCAACTCGTCACTGTCAGCGCGCAAGCAAACCGCTCCGATCATCGCCGCCGCCCAGACGCGCAATGACGCCGTGCCCGAAGTCGTCGACCTGATGCTGTCGGAGTTTGCCCGTCTCGGCGCCGAGCCGATCCCGGAGAAAGAACTCGGCGCCCGCAAGGCCGTGATCATCGGCGGCTTCGGCCGCTCGGTCGAAACCACGGCGGGTCTGGCCGGGCAATATTCATCCCTTGCCCAGTTCGGCCTCCCGCTCGACAAGCTGCAGACCTATTCGGACGACATCAACGCCGTCACCGCCGACCAGGCCGCCACCGCCGCGAAGACTCACTTCGATCCCGCCAACGCCACGGTCGTGATCGTCGGCGACGCCGCGCAGTTCTGGGACAAGGTGAAAGACAAGCGCCCCGGCATGGAGCGGCTCGCGGTGTCAAAGCTGAACCTCGATTCGCCGACACTGAAGTAGAAAATGAAACGGGCCGGCGCGGTCACACGCACCGGCCCGTCTGTATCCATCCCACGCATTGAATCAGACCAGTGCGACCCCGCCGACCTTCACGGCCAGCGCCATCGCCAGCAGCATCGTCATCAGGATCGCCGCCGCAACGAGCGCCGCGACCACGCGAACGCGCGTCATCTCGAGATCGGCAACGGGGTCGAGGAAATAGCTGCGCACCGTTGGGGGCTCGCAACGTTCATTGAGAAACCACGGTGCCGTTCGCGTCCCGATCCACAGGGACAACGCAGTCGCCATGACGCTCGCAAAAAACATCGTGACGGCTGGAAACACAACCGCAAGTTCGCCGTTCATGTCGATTCAGCTCCAGCCAGCGCTCGCTGCCAGCAGTGAATCAATGCGCGCCTTACGTCAAACAGGCCGTGAGTCGCAGTGCGCGACCAGCGTTGCTATTTTTTGAGGTTCCCGCAGAATCGCTGGATGCGGCGGCACGCTTCTTCCAGCTTCTCGTTCGACGTGGCGTAGGAAATCCGGAACGCCGGGCTCAGGCCGAAGGCTGACCCGAACACCACCGCCACCTTCTCTTCCTCAAGCAGCGCCGCCGCGAAGTCCTCGTCATTCGTGAGCTTCCTGCCAGCCGCCGTCGTCTTGCCGATGGCTCGCGAGCAGTCCGGATAGA
>Ga0163144_10015729_pt1 | contig 15577 bp, 9 predicted proteins | sample OliLak19BULKMAT1_FD_123175 | JGI IMG/M metagenome (GOLD analysis project Ga0163144, IMG submission 123175) | Freshwater microbial mat bacterial communities from Lake Vanda, McMurdo Dry Valleys, Antarctica - Oligotrophic Lake LV.19.BULKMAT1 | ecosystem: Environmental > Aquatic > Freshwater > Lake...
AAGTCAGGCGCCTGTCTTGACCACGGACTACGGACCACGGACCACGCACCACGCACCCGTCAAGGGCCCACTTCCGGCCAATGCGCGTGCACCACGAAGCCGCGCGCGATCTCGCGCCACCAGCCCTGCTCGTCGCGGCGGACCTCGGCGACCAGGCGCGCGGCGTGTTCATCCCGGAAATGGCGGGCGAGCGCGGTGCGCAGTTCGTTGTGGGCAAGCGGCCGCAGGCCGGCGTCGTCGGGGCGATGCGCCGGAGCCAGCCAGTCTGGCCGCGCCAAAAGCAGGAAGCGGGACGAACGCGCGGCGCAGGGCACCTCGCTCTCGCCCTGCCGCAGCCACCAACCGCGACCGTGCGCGGGATTCACGCCGTGCGGGATGGTCACCGGGCTGGCCCAATCGCCCTCGGCAGGATAGAACAACCAGCCCTTGAGGAACGCCTCGCTGTGCAGCGCTTCATCGCCGATGGCGAGCGCAGCGCGCGTGCGCGCATCGCGGGTGAGTGGCAGTTGATGATCGATCACCCGGCGCAGCTTCTGTTCGAGACGATCGCGCGGGTTGGGGCCGATGAAGGCATCCCACGCCGTGGAATCCTCGCTGCGCAGGTAGTACTTCACCGCCGCCTCCCAATGGATCAGACCCCGGCGAGGGTCGCGGAAGACGACATCGAGTTCGCCCAGCACGCGGCCTTCGACCGCGATCTCGAGGCCGGCGGCGACCAGCGTGCAGCCCGGGCGGCGACCGAGCCAGAAGGCAAGCAGTCGTTCGGCCTGTCGCCCCAGGCGGAAGTGCGGCCCCTGGGCGAGGAAGGTGCCGGCGAGGTAGCGCTGGAGTTCGGCCGGGTTGTCGTCGAGGTCCGCCAGCCACGGTTCTGCCGCAGCGACCACGCCGCTCAGCCACGCATCCGGTGGCACGGCCAGCCCCGGCGTGCCGGCGCTCATCAGGGGCGGACTGGCGATGAGCCAGGCGAGGTCGCGCACGGCGGCGGACTGGTAGGGCACGTGGGCAGGGTGCCCGCCCGAACGCTGGCCGCCAGCCATCCTCAACCGGTCACAGTCACCTCGACGTGGGCGTGCGAATCGCGGTGCGCGGGCAGGGGGGTGGCGATCTGCGCCTTGACCGGCGCGCCGCCCTTCTTCGGCGTGGCGGTGACCACCAGCTCAAACACGAACGCGCTGACCTCGGCCGCCAGGCCCACTACCTCCAGCGGAATCTCGGCGTCGAGCGTCCAGCCGCCCGCATGCGGCGCGCTGGTCACGTGAAGTCCGGGTCGTTCGCTCAACACCTCTTTGCTGACCAGCTGGATCCTGGCCGGCAGGTCGGCGACAGCCGGGACCATGACCACCCGGATCGCAGGAGCGCCCAGCTGCGGCGCAACGAAGAGCTCGACGCACGAGGCGTCCCAGGGGTTGGCGCCGCGGCTCGGCGCGGCGTCGCTGGTATCGACGCGCAGCAGCAGACGCTCACCGGCGACGGCAAGTCGCGCGTTGGCCACCAGCGGAACGCCAGCTCCGTCCACCGGGTGGGCGGCGACGTGGGCCAAGGCCGACCATTCCGCCTCGGCGGGAAGTCGGGGGATGGTGATGGAAGTCGCGCGCACGGCGAGGCAGTGGATGACCGAGCTGGGCAGGTGGTCGCCGCTGGGGATCGCTTCGACGCGGAACCTGGTCGCCTTGCCCTTGGCGAGGACGGTGACGTCGAGGCTGCAGCGGGCGCCGGGCTTGAGCCGGATCGGCAGCTTGACCGGGCCGACGATGCGCGCCGCCGAGGCGGGTACCACGCGCAGGCGATACGCGCCGACGGCCGGCGCGTCGCCGCGGTTGTGCACGGTCAGCGAAACCGCCCGGGGCTTGCCGGCACGCATCAGGGCCACCTGGGGCAGCTGGCTCCACGGCCGCGTCGCATCGCTGGCAATGGGCCACGCCGCGGGCCAGGGCCATAACATGGTCTCGACGATCGGGCGGCGGATCTCGACTTCAGGCGGGATGCCATCGATGCTGGCGGGTAGGGCTCCGCGCAGGCGCGGCCCAGCTTCGGCAAGCACCTGCGCCACGGTGGCCGGCGCGATGCCCGCCCGGCGCAGGGTCGCTGGGGCGGCGCTGGCCACCCCGAGCGCGGTGGCGTCGAGCAGGCAGGCGTCGCCGAGCGCGCCGGCGCGATCATGGCCGCGGCGTTGCCAGGTCGCCCAGTCGCCGCCGGCGAACAGCGCCCGCTGCCCGGGGTCGCCGGCATACACGTTGCGGTCGATATCGGCGCCAGCCCAGCCTTCCCCCTGCCACAGTTTGCCATTACCCGCGCCCTGGACGAGGTTGCCGGTGAAGATCACCCCGCGCACGAGCTCATCGCGGGTGATCTGGATCTGGTTCTCGCTGGCGTCGAGGAAGAGGTTGCGCGTCACCAGATTGTCGCGGCCGTAGTGCTGGTGGAAGCCGCCGCACTTGGTGCCGCTGACCACGTTCTCGCTGATGGTCATCCAGCTGCTGCCCTCGTCGGGATAGATGCCCCAACCGCCGTACCCATAGCTGCGCACCTCGCTGATGACGTTGCGGCACACGGTGGTGCCGGCCTGGCGGCCCAGGGTGTAGATCGCGCCCATGTCGCTGAGCACGCCCTGGCCGATGGAGTTGATGCGGTTGGCTTCGATGCGGTTGTCGTGCGCATGGGCGGGGGCGAAACCCCACGTCCAGCCGCACGAGATACCGCTGTAATAGAAGTCGTGGATGTGGTTGTGGACCACGCGGTTGCGGCTGGCGTCGCCGATCCACACGCCGATCGCCGAGTGGAAGATCAAGCCGCCGTGGTGGATCGAGCAATCGCTGACCGTGGTCGCCGACGAGGCGCAGACATCCCGCCCGGGCAGCCCGCCGCCGGCATCTTCGCGCGCGGGGCCCCAGCCGAGGGCGACCGCATCGAGACCGCGGAAGGCATTGGTCTGCCACCCACGCGGTAACCCGCCATCGGGGCCGATCTTCACCCCGCCCCCGCCCAGATCGTGCAGGGCGCACCCGACCACGCGATTGCGTTCGCACCCGCGCAGCACCTCCACCGCCCAGCCGGCGACCTGACTGACCCGGCAGGCGTACAGCGCGCAGTCGGTGGCGCCCACGAAGCGCACCGCGGCGGGGACCTGGAAGTCGGATTGGAGGGTCCCCGCGTTCTCGCGCGGCAGTTCCCATTCGCAGTGGCGCAGATCAAGGAACTGGAATCGGAGGTGCTGGACGCGCTTGGTCGCGTCGAGGGCATCGCCGGCGACATCGATCAGCCGATCGAGGCGCGGCGCCTCGATCAGGGCGTCGACGAGCAGCTCGCCCGGCATGGGGATATAGGACAGGGTGCCGCTCGCGCGGTCGAGGTACCAGTCCCCGGGATCGCTGCAGGCCTCGCGCACGTGATCGAAGCGGTAGCGGGTGCCGCGGCCGGTCTCGTCGCGCGAGAAGCGGCTGTAGCCCTTGGTGGCGAAGTGGATGGTGCGCGTGCCGGCGTCGATGCTGGCGAGACGCAGATGGTTTTCATACCAGTGGTCGGGCACCACCACGTCGATGTCGTCGAGATTGGAGAACGTGGGCAGGTCGCCCGCCGCGTAATGGGCGCTCATCGCGCCGTGGAAGAAGCCGCCGGGATCGCGCTTGGCTTCTTCCTCAGGAACACCGGAAAAATGCAGGAAACCGCGCTTGGGCCAGCGCGAACGCAGGCGTCGCCGGCCATTGACGAACAGTTGGGTGAACCACCAGCCGCCTGCCGCCACCTCGGGCACCGTGGTCTGCCAGCAGGGCACACCGTTGAGGCTGGCCGTGGTCCAGCCGCCGAGTGCGCGTCCGCCGCTGAGCATCGCCCGACCGCCGACGCCCATCCAGGTCACTGGGCAGCGCGCGGTGCCGCCATCCTCGGGGGTGAACACCAGCGGCTTGTCCAGGCGATAGACCCCCGCGGCCACGTGCACCTCAACCGGGGCCGAAGGGGCTGACGTGCGACGTTTGCGGCGCAGGGCATCGCGCGCCGCCACCAAGGTGGGAAAGGGACGGCGCTCAGAGCCATCGCCCAGGCGCGTGCCGGTGGTGGCGACATGGACGACGATGGCACGGGGCATGGAGTCACTCCGGAGTGGCGTGCAGCCGGCGACGGCAGCCGAGCGACCAGAATGAGGCGGGTACGGGGGTCAGCTAGCGCCCTGTCCCACCCCTGGACGCGGCGCGGTCGACTGCGGACCATGCCCACCCCGATGGATCCCGCCGAAGCCAGCCAAGCGCTCGATGAGCTGATGGGCACCCTGCCGGTGAGCATGGCCGCCGACCAGTTGTGGGCTGAACCGCGCCTGTGCAGCGCTCGCGAGCGCCTGGCCGCCGGCCAGCCGGTGGGCCGCACCATCGCCGAATGCCGGGTCCGCCTTGGACCGAGCGTGGCCAACGCTATCCGCCGCGGCTTCCTGCCCTTCACCATTGCCTACCCCGAGCAGCTGCCGGTCTCGGCCGCCCACGACGAGATCATGGGCGTGCTTGCCCAGCACCGCACCTTCGTCCTCACCGGCGAGACCGGTTCGGGCAAGACCACCCAGCTGCCCAAGATGCTGCTCGAAGCCGGGTACGGCCGGCGCGGCATGATCGCCCTGACGCAACCGCGACGCGTCGCCGCCTACGCCATGGCCGCGCGCCTGCGCGAAGAGATGGAGGCGCCCGAGGGCATCGTCGCGCATAGCGTGCGCTTCGACGACCAGTCGGGCGCCGACACCCTGGTGCGGGTGGTCACCGACGGCCTGCTGCTCGCCGAGGCGGCGCGCGATCCGCTGCTTGGTCGTTACGATGCGATCCTGGTCGACGAGGCGCACGAGCGCAGCCTCAACATCGACCTCCTGCTCGGGCTCTTGCGTCAGCTGCGCGCGCGGCGACCCGACCTGGTCATCGGCATCGCCTCGGCGTCGATCGCGGTCGAGCGCTTCGCCGAATACCTCGGCCATGACGGCGTCCCCGCGCCGATCGTGCGCGTCGACGGGCGCACCTTCCCGGTCGAGGTGCGCTGGCGCCCGCCCGCGGACGAGGACCTCAGCTACCTTGCCGCCGCCGTGCAGGCGGTGCGCGATGTCCATGCCGAAGGTGGGACGGGCGACGTGCTCTGCTTCCTGCCCACCGAGCGCGACATCCTCGATGCGGCTAAGCGCCTGCATGATCTGCCCGGCGCGACCTGCGTGCCGCTCTTCTCGCGCCTGACCCCGGGCGAGCAGCAGCGCGTGTTCAAACCGATGCGCGGGCGCAAGGTGGTGCTGGCGACCAACATCGCCGAAACCTCGCTGACCATCCCCGGCATCGTCTACGTGATCGACGCCGGCATGGCGCGTATCAAACGCTACGCCGCCGGCGCGCGCACCGAACGCCTGCCGATCGAGGCGGTGGCCCAGGCCAGCTGCGTGCAGCGCGCCGGCCGCGCCGGCCGCGTCCAGGCCGGCGTCGCCATCCGTCTCTACGACGAGCAGGACTTCGCCGCCCGCGCGCCCTACACCGATCCCGAAATCCTGCGCTCGAACCTCGCCGGCGTGGTGGTGCAGTGCCTGTCGATGGGCCTCGGCGATCCCGAGCGCATCCCGTGGCTGGATCCGCCGGCGCCGGGCGCCTGGCAGCAGGCGCGGGTGCTGCTCGAGGAATTGGGCGCGTTGGAAGAGGTGCGTGGTCCTTCAGAAGAGGTGCGTGGCCCGTGGTCCGTGGTCCCGCTGCCGGCGGCAGACGCTCGTCCCCGAGCGTCGAGAGCCGGTGGTCCGTCAGAAGAGGTCCGTGGTTCGGAAGACCAAAGTCAGAATCCACTCCCGGCTTCCCCGGCTGTCCCGACCACGGACCACGGACCACGGACCACGCACCCCTTTCGGCTATCCCCACTCGGCCGCCGTCTCGCCGCCATCCCCGCCGATCCGGCGGTGGCGCGCATCCTGATCGCTGGCATCGAGAACGGCGTCGCCCACGAGGCCTGCACCATCGCCGCCTTCCTCTCGGTGCAGGACCCGCGCGTGCGTCCGCTCGGCAGTGAGGCCAAGGCCGACGCCGCCCACCGCGCCTTCGCCCATGAGGCCGGCGATCTCACCACCGTGCTGCAACTGTGGGACCGCTGGCAAGACCAGCCGTCGCAATCTGCGCGGGTGCGTTTCGCTGAGGCCAGCTGGCTGGGTGTGCGCCGCATGCGCGAGTGGAGCGACGTGCGTCACCAGCTGTGGTCGTCGCTGCGCGATCAGCGCGGGGGCGTGCCGTTGCCGCCAACCGGGCATGCGCCCGGGACCTGGCCGATCGAAGCGGTGCACCGCGCGGTGCTCGCCGGCATGCTCGGCAACGTGCTGATGTACGATCGCGAGCTGCGCCTCTACCGCGCCGGCGGCGACCGCCAGTTGGCCGTGCATCCGGGCAGCGCGCTGCGTTCGGGCAAGCACGACGACGGCAAGCGCGCCCCACCGCCGCCGCCGTGGCTGGTGGCATGCGAGGTAGTCGAGACCTCGCGCCTGTTCGCGCGGTTGTGCGCGCCAATCGATCCAGAGTGGGTGGTCGAACTCGCTGGCGATCGGGTCAAGCGCCGCCATCGCGACGCGCGCTGGCACCCCAAGCGGCGCCAAGTGGTGTGCGCCGAGACGGTGACCTGGCGCGGCCTGCCCATCCGCGACGGCCGGCTGGTGCCGTACGAACGCATCGACGCCAAGGACGCCACCGCCATCTTCGTGCGCGAGGCGCTGGCCGGCGACGCCGCCGCCGAAGTCGGTCACGAGGTGCCGGCGATCGCGCGCAACCACGCCCTCGCCGAATCGCTGGCCCGGCTGCGCCATCGCTTGCGCGATCCCGATCTGTGGCTCGACGGTGGCGCGTTGGAGGGGGCCTACCGCGTGCGTCTCGGCCTCGACGGCGAGACGCCGCCGGTGATCGCCTCGACCGATGCGCTCAAGGGTTGGCTGAAGGAGCACGGCGACGAGGCGATCCGCCTGCGCGGCGAGGATTTCGTCGGCGCCGAGGCCTTCGCCCGCGCCGAACGCGAGGCGCCCGAATCGGCGACCATGCGCGGCGCTGCCCTGCCCATCCGGTATCGCTACGCGCCCGGCGAGGACGACGACGGCGCCACCCTCGAGCTGCGCGAAGAGCAGGTCGGCGCGCTCGATGCGTCGCGGCTCGACTGGCTAGTGCCGGCTTTCCATCTCGAGGTGACCGAGGCCTGGCTACGCCAGCTGCCCAAGGACCAGCGCCGCCACCTCATCCCGCTCGCCGAAAGCGTGACGGCGATCCTCGCCGCCGTGCAACCGCACGAGGGCCGGCTGGCCTTCGCCGACGCGGTACATGCCGAAGTCGAACGCCGCGTCGGTCCCTGTGCCCGGCCGTTGGCCGAGACGCTGCCGCCGCATCTGCGCCTGCGCTTCCTCATCCGCGGCGAGTATGGCGCGGTGGTCTACGCCGGGCGCGATCCCGGCTTCGTCCTCGGGCAAGCCGGCGCCGCCGCCGATCGCCTGGCGCCGCTGCGCGCCGAGCACGAGACCGCGCCGTCCGCGACCTGGCCGGCCGAGGTCGAACGCCTGCCCGCCGAGATCCAAGCGGTCGGCGTGGTCGGCTACCGGGCCCTGGCCCGTACCCGCGATGCCGGTGGCGGCGTGGCGGCGCGGGTCGCGGTACATGCCACCGCCGAGGCGGCGCGTATCTGGCACGAGGACGGCGTCGATGCGTTGCTTGAAGCCGCGCTTGCCGAGCCCCTCGACCGGCTCGCCGCTGAGCCGGTGCCCGGCGCGCTGGCGGCGCGGATCGAACGCATGCTCGGCGGCCGCACCGGCGGCTTGCGTCGGCAGTTCGCGCTGCGCGCCGCCCTCGATGTCGAACCACGCAAGGCGCGCGACGCGACCTCGTTCGCCGACCTGCTGGCGCGCGCCACCGCGGCGTTGCCGACCGCCGTCGTGCTCGACGCGCTGCTCGACCGCGCCTCGTCACGGGTCGAGGTCTTGCGCGGCCGGCTCAAGCAGGGGGCGCGCAACCTCGCCGCCGCCGGGGCCCAGCGTCTCGCCGCGCACGATCTCGAGCGCCTGGTCGGGCCCGGTTGGCCGGGGCGGCTGCCGTGGGCGACGGCGCGCAAGCTTGACGCCAACCTCGATGCGATCGCTCGCCGCCTCGATCTGGCCCAGACCAGGCCGGCCGATGCCCAGCGCTTGGCCGAGCGCGCCGAAGCTCTGCTCGGCGAGTACGACCACGCCCTGTCCGATGACCAGCGCCTGCTCGCCGCGCTCGGCCTGGGGCGCACCACGCGTGAGCTGAGCGCGGCGTTGGAAGACGCGCTGCTCGCGCTCGGCACCTCTGGCACCGGCGCCAGCGCCGGCTTCGCCGAGGCCCGTTTGCGCCACGGCCTCGGCGAGTTGCACAAGGCGGTGTCCGCCGCGCGCGCCGCGGTGCGCGCCACCGTCGACCGGCTGGTCGGCGCGCGCGAGCAGGCGCGTCGTCTGCGCCCCGGGCCTTTGCGTGAGCGCCTGGTCGGCGAGGTCGATCGCCTGATCGGCGGCTTCCCCGAGCTCGGTCTGGGCGCCGACCTGGCGGCTCAGCATCAGGCTGCGCTCGCCTGCTGCGACCGCGTGCGGGCCGCCTCCAACCGCGTCTGATGGGCGGATCGCCCATCCGGCATCCACGGCCTTGCCTCTCACGTCCTTCGCCAACGCTGTCGCCATGCGTATCGCCGTCGCCGCCATTCTCGCCCTCGCCCTGGTCGCCTGTGGCCGTCAGACCCCCGATCCCGACGGCTACACCGTCCTGCGCACCTACGGCTGGGAGAGCACCGTTCCCGATCCGCAGGCGGAATGGAATCCGACGTCATACCAGGTCTTGTCGCGCGCCGCGGGCGGCTTCGTGCTGCTCGATGAAGGCACCGGTCGGCAGCAGTACTTCTCGTCGCTCGAGCACCGTCAGATGCACCACCCGGCGTGGCTGACCGGCAACCAGTTCGTCTATGGGCCGGTCAGCAACGTGATCCGGGCCGATGCGGGCGCGGTGGTTCCGCATCCCGAGGGGCTTCAGGTCGTGCGCCTGGCCAACAACCGTCCGATCTCGACCAAGGTGCTCGCCGCCGCCGGCTACCGGCCACGGCGGTGGAAGGATCAGGTGGTGGCGCAGGTCGAGGACCGCCTCCAGGTGGTCAACGACGCGGGCCAGGCGAGCGACTTCACCCAGGGCTTCTCTGCCGTCCCGCAGATCGATGGCGAGGGCATCTGCTACCTCGAAACCCCGGTATTCGATGCCGATCTGTGGACCGCCAAGCCACGTCTGTCGTCGCTGATCATCCGCTGGAAGCCGGGCAAGGTGACCATCGTGCCGCGCGGGGTCGATGCGACGTGGACTGCCGAGGGGGGCGTGGTGGTGACCGTCCTCGCCGGCGAGCTACCGGCAAGCGGCGCATGGTGGAGCGTCGGCACCGAGTTGGTCTATTACCCAGGCCCCAAAGCGTCGGCGCGCACCGTGGGCAAGGACTTGCACGCCGCCGCCGCCCATCCGACCAATCTCACCCTGGCGGCGGTCTCGACCGACGGCCGGCTGATGTTGGTCGATCTCGCCGGCCGTCCCGCGCGCGTTCTGGCCGACCAGGGCGAGCGCCCGCGTTGGAGCGCCGACGGCGCTCGCCTGCTGGTCGAGGAGGCGTTGCTGGCGCCCGCCGCGGATGGAGGCACCCGTACTGCGCGCGCCGAGCAGTCGTCGGCGCAAGGTCGCTACCTGCGCGTCCATGTGCTGTCGACCACCACCGACAAGCGCTGATGCCGGTCATCGATCCGACGACGTTGCCGCCGCGCGACCGCTACCGCCTCGGCATCGCCGCGGTGGTGCCGCGGCCGATCGCCTGGATCACCACCGTCGATGCCGTCGGAACGGTCAATCTCGCCCCATTCAGCTACTTCAATGGGGTGTGCACCAGCCCGCTGATCCTCTCGGTCGCGATCGCGCACCGCGATCCGATCAAGGACACCCTCGCCAATCTGCGCGCCACTGGCGAAGCGGTCATCCACTTGGTTCCGGCGAGCGAACTGGCGGTGATGCACGCCAGCGGCGGCGACTACCGTCACGAGATCAGCGAGCCATTGTTGCTGGGCTTGGAACTCATCCCCAGTGCGCGCGTCCGTCCCACGCGCCTGGCCTGCGCCGAGGTCGCCTTCGAATGTCGGCTGCATCGCGAGATCCCCGTCGGCGAGCCACCGGTGGCGCTGTGCTTGCTTGAGGTGGTGCTGGCGCATGTCGCCGATTCGGTTGCAGCCGCGGATGGGTTGCCCGATCCGCTGCGTCTGCGCACGGTCGCACGCCTGGGGGGGGATGCCTACCTGCGCGCGCAGACGTGGGACGTCGTCGAACTCCCGCGTCAGCCGCTGCCGCCAGAGCTCGCGGTCCGGCGCGCGCCGCGCGGATGACGGCTCCGATTGCCGAAGCCCGGAAGCCACGCGGGTGGGAAGCGGACCTGGTCAGGGCTTGGGCGGCACGTGGAAGACCAGCCGCTGTTCCATCAGCGCCGAGACACGTTCGATGACCTCGGCCTCGCTCTCGCTGCCGCTGATGCGCAGATCGCAGGGGAGCGTCGAGCGGCCGGTGGGATCGACCTCGATCGCGACCGAGAGTTGGCTGCCGATCAGAGCCTGCACCGCGCTGTGGTCGGCGAGGCCGATGGCGTTGGTGGTCGAGACCAGGATCACGCCCGAGATCAGGAAAAGGTAGGCGACCTCGCCGAAGCGGCGCACGAGTTCCTGCTGGGTGGCGTCGATGGTCAGGTCCTGGTCGACCCCGAGCAGGACGTTGGTGCCGTCGAGCAGATAGGTGTGGCGGCCGCGTTCGAACAGCGCCTTTTCCAGGGCGCGCGCGAAGCGTTCCTTCCCCGAGTTGGGCTTGCCGACGAACATCACCAGCGCCGGACGGTGGCCATAGCGCTGAGCGCGTTCGGTGCCGGTGACGCCGCCGTGGATCCACGAGAAGTCGCGCAGACGGGCTTCGCTGCGCAGGTCGTCTTGCTCGTCCTGGACCGCCGCGGTGATGATGCCGCCGCCGGCGACGTCGTAGCCATCGACCAGGACGAAGCGGCCGGTGCCATCGATGTCCGAGATGAGGTCGAAGGCGACCGGGCGCCGGGTCTCGAGGATGACGTCGGCGACATCGTGACGGCCGACGTGGTCCTTGGTCAACTGGGCGTCGATCTCGGAGGCGTCGAGCACGCGGTTGATCTTGTGCACGCGCACCGGCTGCGACGTCGCGTGGATCTTGAGTTTGTAGTCGCGGCCCTGCACCAGCGGCTTGCGCCCGAGCCAGATCAGGTTGGCGCGGAAGCGGGTGCCGACCAGCGGCGCCTGGGTCTTCAGGCTCATCACCTCGCCGGGCGTGATGTAGATCTGCTCTTCCAAGGTGACGCCGGTCGACCAGCCGGAGCCGACCGCGGTGCGCGGCGTGGCATTGAAGCCCTCGATGCTCTTGATGCGGCTGGTCTTGTTCGACGGCGAGAAGACGACCTCGTCGCCGACCTTGACCTGGCCAGTCTCGATGCGGCCAGCGACGATGCGGCGGTCGTCGCCCTGGCTGACGAATTTGTAGATCGCCTGCACCGGCATGCGCAGCGGTTGATCGGTCTTGGCCGGCGCCTTGGCGAAGAGGTCGAGCATGGCCAGCACGGTCGGGCCTTTGTACCACGGCATGCTGGTCGAGTCCTGGGTCAGGTTCTCGCCAGTCAGCGCCGCGATCGGCACGAACTGCTTGGGGCTGACCGCGCCGATGCCGGTGAGGAACTCGCGGAACTCCTTCTCGATGCGGTCGAAGACCTCCTGCGAGTAGCCGACCAGGTCCATCTTGTTGACGCAGACCACGACCTGCTTGATGCCGAGCATGCCGAGGATGTAGCCATGGCGGCGGCTGTTCTCGCGCACGCCTTCCTTGGCGTCGATCATCAGGCAGGCGGCTTCGGCGCGCGCCGCACCCGAGATCATGTTCTTGAGGAATTCGATGTGCCCGGGGGCGTCAATGATGATGTAGTCGCGCTTGGCGGTCTTGAAGAAGCAGCGCGCGGTGTCGATGGTGATGCCCTGGTCCTGCTCATCGGACAATGCGTCGAGCAGGAAGGCGTATTCGAACGGCTTGCCCGTGCGCTGACACTCGCGCCGCACCGCGTCGAGCTTGCCGTTCGGCAGGGAACCGGTGTCGGCGAGCAGGCGGCCGACGAAGGTCGACTTGCCGTGATCGACGTGGCCGACGATGACGATATTCATCTGGTCGCGCGATTGCGCGGCGGTCTCGGGGCTGGTCTGGGCGGCAGGGGTAATCATGGGTGCGTGGTCCGTGGTCCGTGGTGCGTGGTCGCGGGCAGGGTGAGGCCGGTTCATGGTCCATGGTTCCTGGTCCGGTCTTTTCTCAGACCACGGACCACGGACCACGGACCCGACTTCACATGTAGCCGTCTTTGCGCAATTCTTCGAGTCCGTGCTTGCCGTCCTGCAGGCGGCCCGAGCGCTCGCCGATGTTTTTCAGGCTGCCGCTCTTGAGTTCGGCGATGACCTCGTCGACATTCTTCGCGTTCGACGGGATCGGGGCGTTGCAGGGCGCGCAGCCCAGCGAGCGATAGCGCGTGCCCTGGCCCTGGTCGTAGTAGAGCGAGACGGTGGGAATTTTCTCGCGCTTGATGTATTCCCAGATCGCCAGTTCGTCCCAGTCGAGCAGCGGGTGGATGCGGACGTGGGTGCCGGGCGCGTAGTCGGTCTTGAACTGGTTCCAGAACTCGGGTGGTTGGTCGCCAACGTCCCAGGCGTTGTTCTTGTCGCGCGGCGAGAAGTAGCGCTCTTTCGAGCGGCTGCCTTCTTCGTCGGCGCGCGCGCCGACGATCACCCCGTGGTAGGGCTCGCGATCGGGCTCGATGTCGTACTTGCCGGTGACCAGGTTCAGCCGGCGGCGGACGCCGGTGCCCTGGAGGGTGGCCTTGAGTGCGCCGCCCTTGAGCAGGCCGCAGCACTCGCGCCGCGCCAGAGCCTGTTCTTCGGCGGTCATCTGCGGGTTAGCATTGAAGCGATCGGGGAAGGTATTCTTCGCCGCCAGGGTCGCTTCGTCTTGCCCGACGATCATGGTCAGCTGGTATTCCAGCGCGAGGCGGTCGCGGTACTGGATCATCTCGGGCAGTTTGTAAGAGGTGTCGATATGGACGAGAGGGAAGGGCACGTGCCCGAAGAACGCCTTGCGTGCCAGCCACAGCAGGACGGTGGAGTCCTTGCCGATCGACCACAGCATGCACATACGCTCGAAGTGGCGGAACGCCTCGCGCATGATGTAGACGCTCTGTTGTTCGAGCTGATCGAGATGGTCCATCGACGAGGCCCCATTGGCAGGTGGAGGGCGCATCATTGCCCCGAAGCGAGCGGGGCAAGGGTGGAACCTGGGTCGGCTTGATCGCACGTTGGAAGGAGCGGTGCTTGGACTCCCCTCCGCGCCGCGGATACTCATAGTCATGCGCTTTCCGCTTTTGCTCGCCCTCCTTGCCGCGGGTTGTGTCCACGCGGCCGACTGGTCCGGCACCTTCGAGGTGGTTGAGACCGTGGCCGGGCCGGCCCCGGCCGCCGCGGATCGGCGCGAGATCGAGGATGCCGCCAAATCCCTGGAATCCCGTCTCGCTCGGGCTCGCGAGGGCTTGAAGAGCGCGAGTCCGATCGTTGCCCGCACCTACCGCCAGGACATCGGCCATCTCGAAGCCGAACTGCAATCACTGGCGCTCGAGCGCGGCGGCACGGTCACGCTCGGACGGACATCGTACGCGGTGCGTGGTCAACGCGTCGCTGCCGATGGCGACGAGGCCCGGGTGGTCGCCGATGGCGCGGCTGGCACCGCGGTGGTGGTCGCCCCCGGCAAGCGCGAACGGGTCAACCTGGTCAAAACCCAGCCCAAGCCGCCCGCCGATGCCGCACCCGCGGCGCCGGTTGGCGATATCGCCACCATGCGCGGCACGATCAGCGTCGGCGGTGATGCCTGCATCGTCACCTGGGCGCCCGCGCTGCCCAACGTCTACGCGCTCACCCGCGTGCCGGCGCAGGGCGCGGACTCGCTCAACGCCGCCCTCGCCGCCCTGCCCGGCCTGCCGCTTGAGGTCGAGCGGCGCAGCTCGCGCGGAGTGCAGCGCTGGACGGTGCAGAAGCTGGTCGCGGGCACGGTCGACGAGCGCTTGCTCGTCGAGTGAATCATTGCCAGCGGATGTCGCCGCTCTGCCCGGGTGGGCGAATGTGGCGATCGATCGGGAACAGTGACTCGCCCAGGTCCGGCATCGGAGGACCGGTCTGCGCCGCTGGTTGATCTCGGCCGTGGTCGGGGTGCTCAGGCACGCCCTTGCCCCCCGCTTGGCCCCCGGCACCCTGAGAATCCGCTCAGAATACCTGAGCCAGCTCAGGATGACGGCCATGTCCGACCCCGTATTGATCGCCATCCCGCCCAAGGGCGGGAGCTTCGACGACGTGCTCAAGAAACTGGTCACCCTGGGTTGGCTGCGCCCCGAGATCGTCACTGAGATGCGCCGCCTGATCCGCGAGGACAAGCGTCGCGTCAAACTCGAAGAAGGCCTGATCCAGCTCTGGGCGCAGAGCGGCCGCACCATCGAAGCCACCATCCGCGCCGCCGACCTCTTCGGCCACGACATGGACGAGGTCGACCAGGCGATCAAGCGCATGCGGCGCTATACCGACGAACGCGGCATCAACCTGGATTACACCGGCAAGAGCGCCGTCGAGCGCCTGCTCGACCAGTTGCGCCACGATCCCGACCCGGTGGTGAGCGAGGCCGCGCTCGCGCTGCACCTCCAACTCGACCTGACCCGGCCGGGCAAGCCCAGCCGCATGGTCTTCAACCAGATCGAGATGGAGTTCGCGCGCGGCGCCGGTCGCGCGCCGGTGCGCGCCGTGCTGCTCGGCACCGACCACGAGGTGACGCCGACCTACCTGCGCAAGCACAAGCGCGACCTCTCGCTGACCTGCTACGACGCCTTCCACAACACCCTGCTCGACGCGCTCGACACCGGCAAGGTGCGCAACTGGCGCGAGCTCATGTCGCACCTCATCAAGGCCAACACCGACGTGCGCATCCTCGGCAGCCTCGGCCTCGACGACTATCTCGGCCACTGCGTGCTGATGAACCGGACGCGCGCCGAGCAGGCTAAAGCGCTCGGCGGCGTGCGGCGCTGGGCTGATATCGCCAAGGATCCCAAGCTGGCGCTGCTGCAGGACCGACCGGTGCTGATCGATCCGCAGTACGAGGAGGTCTACGCCAGCATCCTCGACGCCAAGGACAACCGCATCCGCTTCGAGGTCGGCCCCAAGGACATCGAGACCACCTGCGCCGAGCAAGACCGGGTCGCCATCTACATCGTGCGCTCGGGCTCGACCGTCGCTTGCACGCCGGGTCTGTGCGTGGTCGGCGATGAGCTGATCACCAGCGAGACCATCGTCGCGGTCAATCAAGAGCGCCTCGACCACAACCCGGGCATCGGGGTGCTGATCGAAAGCCTGGCGCCGACCACCACTGATCATGTCCTGGCTTGGCGCAAGAAGCTGGCGGAGAAGCTGGGCGATCGCCTCTACTGAGCGGCGGGGCCGTTCAGGGTCCGTGGT